>ERZ1023977.1-NODE-1-length-61678-cov-18.602162_pt1 | contig 61678 bp, 118 predicted proteins | sample MGYA00380433_ERZ1023977 | MGnify/ENA primary metagenome ERZ1023977 (study PRJEB33179, sample SAMN07449059) | human gut metagenome | biome: Human-gut; feature: Human associated habitat; material: Faeces | host: Homo sapiens | place: India:Kasaragod | collected...
AACAATTACGTCCATTATTGCTTGAAGAATAGCATCAACAAGCTTATTTTGCTTCGGGGTAGCGTCCTTCCATGCAGTAAAGCTATTACCGCTTCTTGTTGTCGCCGCTTTCTTATCAACAAAATCAAGAACGCCGCCTTCACCTGCCCACGCATGAGATAAACTGTCAATAATCAACACGTTATATCCTGCTTGCTCTGCTTCATGGATGTAATCAATGTACTTTTCCGGTGTAAACGGGGCGGCCATCGGAGCTACATCGTATTCGCACAGATTACTGTACAGTTCGCCGCTGCCATTTTCCGTATCAATCATTGCAATCTGATCACCTAATCCTTGCGCCAACTGCAATGCGCTGTAGGTTTTACCGCTGCCACTAACACCGGTAATAGCAATTTTCAAAAACGCTTTTTTGCGTTCAGCCTTTTTAAACAGTCCCATAATTCACTACTCCTTATTTGCCTGGTCAATTTTGTACGCTTCTTCGTACTCTTTGATGCTATTCAGAATTCTTTCGCAGTTTGATTTCATAAGCATTGCGGCTTTGTGAAATTCCTCATCGTTTTTGCCAAGCCCGGCAAAATCGGTAAAGTTAGCTGTCTCAACGTCAAAACATAAGCCGTATCTTGCGTCAGTCAATGCGTTCATATAACTTCACCTTCCTTAACCAGCTCTTCGAGTTTACTATGAAGCTTAAGAGTTGTTTCAGCATCCCAGTGACAGCATTCCCGATAACTGCCAACTTTAGGATATGTTTGCATATTCACCGACAAGCTGTTAACGTTATAGCTTAATACATCACCTTCACGCACAGCCTGTTTTTCCTGGTGGTATCCGTAATGCTGATACTTACATTTGCCATCCCTGGTACAGTGTGAGCAAGTCTTAAAATCTTTCAACCAGTTCTCTTTCGTCTGCTTATGCTCACCGTGCTTTCTTTTTCTAAAAGCTTCAAATCCTTCCATGCTAAGTCCGCTGCGAGCTAACACGGCGTTAACCTGTTCATTAGTTACCATATACATCCTCCTTTTGAATTCCGAAACCAAGCTTTAAATCAGCATAGGCTTTAACTACTCTGCCTTGTGCAGTTGTATAGCCTTTTAGCTGAAGCTCTTTGTTCCATTCCCTTATAAGCGAGTAGCCTTTTCCAACGCCTACGCCTAAAAGGTTGGCAATATCTTTAGCTGTGTAGAATCTGCTCTCCATGTTTGACAACCTCTTTTCCGTATGCTATACTATATATGACCTATTTTATAAACCGACTTCCTTTCGACTTTATTTAATAGGTTAAAGGCTCTCTATTAGCGTGGGGGGTCTTTTCTTTTTGTTCATCTTCAATTCCAATCAGCACCAACAGAGCTTGTGCACCTTCACGGCATTCTTTTAAAAGATTGTCACCGAGGTGCTTTTTTTGTACTGTTTTTGCTACCATTTGCGGAAAAAGCTCGACCACCTCGCCGATTTCCTTTTGAGCACGCAGTACATTCAAAGCACTGTTATCGACTGGCGGAATCAATCCGAACACGTCGCAGAACACTACATTTCTTTGCAAGTGCTGAACACGTAACCAGGGCGCACGATACAACCTGGACATTTGCAATGCCGTAACATCCGGGACACCACGCACGTCGGTTTCGTAATCCTTAAGACAACTAGCAGATATAGCAAAGGATTCAGCAGCATCAACACGGCTAATTCTTGCGTATTCTCTAGCTGCCTTATAGATGTTAGCTTTACTTTCTGCCATAATGCTCAACTCCTTTCTGTTACAATTAATGTATAGCGAGAAGGCTTTATGCCCTGCTATCATTGTTCTTTCACTGTGTAGTAATTAACAGTGACCACATCTCCAGGCTGGAGATAACGGCGGTTGGCGGTCAGGTGCTTATTATCTTCGGATACTTTGTACCAAAACTCGTCAAAACAAATTCTTGTTTTGTTGAGCAGGAAATACTTGTCAGCGATTCCATACATTGTTTCGCCTTCCTGTACAATGTGCGTAACTGTATGCCTTTGCACCTGGCTGTCCGAAAATCCGCCAACTAAGCTAAGACAACACCAAGCAAAGATAATGCATACACAGATTTGCAATACCTTTTTCATCTTTTTCACTCCTTTGTAGCAAATTCCGGCTTTTCTACAACCGTCAAGATTTTGTAATTTCCATGACGATGGCAAGCCCAAAAGCACTTACACGCTTCAGTTTCGTTTCTTTCGGTAAAAGTATCAAGTCTTACCTTACCGGTTTCCAAGTTTTGAAAAACTACAACCCAGTCTTTACATTTATACATCTCTTCATCACTCCTTTACGCTTCCAAAAAGTAATCAACGCTTACGCCGAAGTATTCGGCAAGTTTTTGCAATGTCTTTAAACTCGGAGTATATTTGCCTTGTTTCCAATAGGTAAGCGACGGAGCGTTAATTCCTGCCTCTTTAGCAATCCTATTAGCCGACAAACCCTTTTCGAGCATCAATTTCTCGAATTTACTATACATTTTTCGCTCCTTTCCTTGCATAAAATAATCTACTGTGATAGAATTATATTAAAGTAATTTAACACTAGCACTGATCTAAAGTGCTTTAATCTAAGTATTAACTTACTATAATTATTATACTACTTTAAAGCGTTTATGTAAAGTAGTTTAATGAAATTTTTTTAGGATTTTTTGGAGAGTTTTACATGTACGAAAAACTTGCATTACTGCTAAAACAACACGGTATCAGTGCTTCAAGATTAGCAAAAGAAACAGGCATTAGCGCACCAAGCTTAACTTATTGGAAGCAAGGCAAATACACACCGCAAGCTAAAACCATTCAAGCTATCGCTAATTACTTTAATGTTCCGGTTGCGTATTTTTATGATGACACTGAATATGCTTTAGGTATAACAAAGCAGCAAGCGCATGACCTCGGCATAGACACCGAAGCAGTAAAGCAGCAGCTCAACGCCCAGCTTCTCGACGAACAGGCTATTGAGATTGCAAAACAGATTCAGAAGCTCGATGACACCCAAAAGATGGCTATCGAGCAAATTATAAAAGGGCTGTTGCAAGGCAAAGGCAAGGCCTGACTTCCCCTTCGCCAGCATGGCATAATACCTTGCAATCTAAAGGAAGGAGGTTAAAACGAAGTCGATGTCATACCACTAACGAGTATGCACAGCTGATTCGACAATTACCAACAGAGCATGTGTATTTCCTGCTACTCTGCATAGAAATTGCCAACCAACTGGTTGCAAAAAACAAGCTGAAACTGTAAAACACGGACTTAACGATTCAACTTGATGTTAGGGGGATTCCCTTTAGGGAGCCATTTGTAGAAGAACTACAGCGATAAGAGGGCGCATATGTCCGTCCTCTTTTTCGTGTATATAGAAGGGAGTCGGTATTGATGTTCGGATGGTTTTCACGTAAGGCATCAAAGGAAGATATTCAAGAATATATAAAAATGCTAACCATGGTAGCTATGGAAGATAAGTACGAAGACAAAACACAGCTTACCAATATGTATAACTTTATAAAAGAAAAACATATTACAGATGAGCAACTTGCTGAAGCTCAATCTATGGCTTGTAATAACATCTGGTCTAATATAATGCAGGACGGAATAGTAACAGAAGATGAAGCGCAGAAATTTAGCAAGTATTTGCTTGTATGCGAACATCTCACTCCCAAAGAAGTAAAATACTGGAATGGAAAAATAGAGCTAAACAGAACCCTATATGACATCACAGTTAACGATAAATTACCAATCTATGATAAAAATGATGTTCAGATCATATATAAGGACGGCGAGATACTTCATTATTCAGCATACGCAGATATGATGAAAATGAAAACTGTTACCAAAAAAATTAATTATTGCGGACCATCTGCATCTATACGCATCTGTAAAGGCGTTCGCTATCATGTAGGCTCTATGAGTGTATCAAGAAAAACTTCCTCTTTTTGGACTTCTGATTCATGGGGCATCTTTTGGATAAGCAATATGCGTATAGGCTTTTTAGGCAGCTCAAAAGCTTTTGCTTTTCCAATATCTAAACTCTTTTCTATTTCCGACGGCGATGGTGGATTACACATCTTTAAAGAAGGACGAGCAACGCCGTACATTATACGCCTATCTGAATACGAAGAACCATGTGCTATAATATCGAATTTGCTTAACAACCAATAAAGGAAGTCAGCATCAATGAAAAGAATAATCATAGCACTAATCACTATTTTCTGCATCGGAACATTCATGCTGTCGGCAGAAGCTTATGTCGCTAATCGCAACACTGGCAAGATACACACAAACACTTGCAGCTCTGTATCAAAAATGAGTAACGGCAATAAGGTTTACATCGAATCACAATCAGAAGCAAGAGCATCTGGATATACACCTTGTAAACGCTGTCACCCATTCTAGGAGGTCGGTATCATGAAAAAGCTTTTTCTTGTGCTTGCTGCCCTACTTGTTTTTACAATATCATCATTTTGTGAAGCGTCAGAAGCAAGTAATGCAAAATACATAAACGAAAATTATGTGAAGCCGTCGGTCTCTTTGCTAATCGATGATTTTTTTCCAAAAACAAAAGAAATTATAAAAAACTATTCAACAGAGTATCAAGACCGTGCCGGTGGAGATTTGGCATATTACTATCGTCCTAGATTTGTGGAAATTAAAGAAAAATTAGCTAATGACAAAAAAGCCAAGGCTTCCCATATTAAACAGTTAGCAGAAGCAGTAATACAAAACGAGATAGATTTGATAGATGCTTTTATGATTTTAAGAGATAAAGAAAATTATAATCGTAATTCATTTATGGCGAAAGTCGAAAAAACTCTTTCAAATTTCAAGGATATTACAACGCAATACAAAAACGAATATGAATCCATAACGCAAGAACCATTATCAAAAAAGTAACAGACTATTCCCCTAGCCTGTTAAAACATTCACTAGCAGGCTTTAAGCCTGCTTTTGTACTTTTTGAAATAAAAAAGGCTTGAAAAACAGTCTGAACATAAAATTCCAGGTTGCTTTTCAAGCCCGTGTTTTTATACAGTTTATATCATTATTTTTATAAATTAAAAATCTTATCAGAGCTTCATATTTAGCTTATATGAGCATTTGATTTTTACTAATATAAATATAAGCATAAGCCTTGAAAAGTCGCTTATAAGCTAAATACTAAAGAGATTTTTTAGCGTTTTTGGCAAAAATTACATGAAAGGAGCTGCAAAACATGACAGTAACAAAAAATCCGAAAACAGGAAAATGGGACTGCGCTTTTTGGTATAAAGATTGGCAAGGCGTGAGAAAACATACAACCAAAAGAGGTTTTGATAAAAAGCGTGATGCTGAAAAATACGAAAGCGACATGAGAAACAAAACTCATACACATGATCCGAAATTTAGCGAAGTTATTGCAGCATACCAGCAAGAGCTGGACAGCAAATTGAAGCTAGGAGAATTAAAGCAGTCGACTGTCGACAAGAAAAACCAGGCATTAAAATATTATGTCCTCCCTTTCTTTGAGAATATGAACGTCGACAAGGTTACTCCGCTTCAAGTTATGCGCTGGCTTGCCATTCAAAATGAGAAATCAAAAAAAGAACGGCTCTCAAGCAGACTGCTAAATCAGATACGTTCAGAATTAAGCCAGGTCTTTGAATTCTCTAAAAGAAATTGCGGGACAAAAAATAACCCTGTTACTCTTACTGACAGGGTAAAGCCATATTCAAACGATACACGTGCGAAATTATGGACAGTAGAACAGTATAAGATTTTCTATGATGATATTAAGATAGCTTCACATAGAGTACTGTTCAATATCATCTTTTGGGCAGGCTTGCGCATAGGTGAAGTTATAGCTCTAAAAATCGAGGATATATCGCCCTATAAAATTCATGTTAATAAATCACTAATGAGGATACACAATAAAGATGAATTTGTCATTAGCACACCAAAAACAAGAAGCTCCGTGCGTGATGTTGAAATACCGAAATACCTCTATAATCAAATCATAGACTACATAGGCACGCTTTATAAGGCTAAACCAGAAGATTATATCTTTGATGGCATAAAACCGTCGGCTATCAGAACATATATGCAATATCACTGTACTAAGTTAGGCTTGCCAAGAATTAGTCCTCACATTCTCCGGCACAGCTATGCTTCAATGCTTTACGCAGCTACCGGAGATATTCTAGCAGTCGCTAAACAGATTGGTCACGCAGATAAAAACACAACCTTTGAATTTTACGCTCACATGATGCCAGAAGCTAATAGGAAAGCTGTAGACAAATTAGAGAGTTTAACCGTTGATAAGTCAACTAAAAATAGTGAATTTTAATTTTTGGAACTCATTTTGAACTCATCTAGTAAAAAAAAGAACCGCTAAATCCCATAAATACTAGGATTTAGCGGTTTTTATTTACAATGCTCTATATTGATTCTACTAAATCGACTACTTTTTTACAAGCGGTTTTCTATTGCGCTGTGAATATCTTTGCGCTTATTTTTTTTATTTTTTCAGTTGCTTTTATTTTGGAACTCATTTGGAACTCACAAGCAAAAAAGCAGGCTGACTAAACCTGCTTTTTTTAGCCGTATGTAATAGTAAGAAGATAATTGAGATACCGAAATGGAAACAAATTCAAACCAAACCACACATATATTATAGCATATGCTTACAGCAGGTGCAAATAATATAATTATTGTCTTTCCTTTGCTCTCATTTGAGCTACCCATAAGTCAAGAACTTTTCCGCTAGGAGCATCAGGATCACACATATAAGCTTTAGCAATCTTGACAAGTGTTCCGGTATCGCCGCTAAACGCTGCTCCATAATCACTATACACCATGTTCAGCACATAATACCAATCAGCTTTATGCTTAATATTATGTTGCTCTGCTAGTTGATTGGTCTGCTCATACGTCCAATGCTCACCATTAGTGCCATCGGTGTTCTGCATCTTACTGACAGCCAACTTTGCGAGTGCTTCATCGAAATGAGGACCATAAGCTACACAGTGCAAGTCATACAACGTGCGATAAAAAAGGTCTGGGCAATGCATCTTAAGCTTTTCTAATGCGCTGCAAACAATTTCTTCCATTGCTCTCTCTTTTGTATCATCACCTATAATCTTGTTCCAATACTCTTTATAGGAGTGCATAACTACACCTCCTTACGCAAGTTTAACCACGCTAATAGCTGCCCTGTTAATTGTTGCCGCTGCCGTTGCCTGTACCTGTAAACTTGTTATGTTGTTTACTGCACAGCAAGAAGGACGAACACGAATCAGCGTAGTAAAGGAAATATTCACAGCTGTGTCAGCAACGCCAGTAACAATGCTTTCCGCACCATTAATAACAGAAGATGTGCTTTCCGTTGTGCTTAAAAGCTGTAAGCCTACATTACCAGCAGCAGCAGGAACAACATCAGCATTTACACTGACAAGGTATAAACCACGAATAAGGCTAACACTAGAGCTACCAGCAGGATGCTTAATAGCAACGCCAGTCAGAAGATTATTTATAGGAAAGCTAACAAAAGCATTAGCTGCAACAGACTGAGCAGCAACAGCCGCAGCGTTCAAAGAAGATTTTTCGTAGCAAATCATTTATTTTCACCTCTTTACGCAATCAAGGTATTTTCTTGATACCTTTAAATTTTATCGTTTTTTAAAGCAATAGGGACGGCTTGCACCGTCCCTAATACAGTGCAGTTAATGCACATAACTTATTTTTAGCCTACATTATAAGCGCAGCCACAAGCACCAGCTACATTGGCAGCGACACTTTGATACGGACTAGACGTAATATAAGCAGGTTGAGGATAAGGTCTCAGCGTGCCGATAAGGGTAGCACTCTGAGCTTGCTGACTTAATTGGAAGTTAGCGGTCTGCAAGTCGCGGTCGCGGTCTGAGAGCTTGTCTCTCAAATCTTGAATCTGGTTAGCTACCATAATTGCCCTGGTCTTTTCTCCGTCCTCTTTGACGGCGTTTACGATAGCGCAAGTATTTTGTGCATTTTCGTAACGTACTGCGTCGATATTGCGGTTAGTTTCGTAGCCAAGAGAAGCAATAGCCTGTTTTTGTTCGCAGCAGCATTGTTGAGCAGTGAAACGATTTTGTGCAATCTCGCTACCAAGCTGATAGCCAGTCTGCATAATGTCACGCTGTACTCCGTTAAAACCATTCAGCATAGTGCTGTTCTGAGCGTAAAAGCCGTCACACAGGCCATTCTGAACACCCCGAATACCGTCTTTAATATCCTGCATGGAAAATTGGTCTGCAATCTGATCACGTGTCATACTGCCATTAGCAAAAATTTCAGCACCCATGTTACCACGGTTATTCCAGTTGCCGCCCCAACCGCCCATAAGAGCGAAAAGAACGATAATCCACATAAACCACATACCGCCGCTCCAGCAGTCACCATAACCATTGTTTCGATTCATGTCCATTACAGGGACAATGTTTGCACCTTCCATGATTTTTTCACCTCCGTAAAAATCTATCTAAAGCTTCATTGCGCGCTTATTGAAGCCTTAAACCAAATTGACTTAAAAATTGATTAAGCTGTTCATCGTTCATGCCTTTTTGTTTGGCAAGATTCCTCACAAGAGTTTGCATCTGCTCCGGTGACTTTCCTTGCCCCATCTGCATTGCCCTACTCATTAGCGGATTTTGTCCTGCGAACTGCTGCATTAGTCCCATTGGATTTCCTGCTTGCTGTACCATCTGCATCATCTGGAATATGTTCATCATTTGTCATTCCTCCAATCTGCTCTTCGAGCTTTTCAATGCGTCTTTGCAATGCTAGCACTGTGTTATTGTCAGCGTAGGCAGGAGCTTGCATACCACCGTCCTGCTGAATCTGATAAACTCTAAAAATCGGCAAGCCGTCCATGCCTATAAGCTTTTCATAAATTTTTCCTTCGGCAGGAGCAGGAAAATATGTACTCGTTCCGTCAAGGTCAACTTGCGCTGCTCGTGCTTCTTCAATGCTTGTAACAGGTCTGCCTTTAATTTGCTGTACAGGCGGATAAGCATTCGGCTGCGCAGGTGGCATCATTGTCGGCATTGGTTGCTGATACATTTGTTGTTGTTGCTGTTGCAGATTAGCTAACCTCTGTTGCATCTGCTGTGTAGCTCCATAAGGATTGTAATAATTTCCGTACATCTTTATCACCTCACCTATATTTTAAGTGGTAGCAATAAAAACAATCCCTAAAGCTAAAGACACATTCTCCTATACATTCGGACATAATTTAGACACGATTCAGACAGCAAAAAATGAGCAAAAAAAATAATCCCCATTAAGAAAAGCTTTTACACTTCTCTTAATGGGGATTACTTCATTTAGAAAGCACTCGATTAATAGCCTTATACGCAGTGCTTATTTCTCTGTCAACAGTTTTAGTGGAGATGTTCAGCTCCATTGCGATTTGATAATTCATTTTGCCGTCAACAAATTTCATCTCACAGATTTTCATTTGCCGTGGCGTTATCTTCGCTTCTTGAAGCACTGCATAAAATGAGCGGCGCGAGCTTTCGGTCATCCATATCCTCGCGCTTTTTAGCAGTTCTCTCATTAAATCACCTTTTTAAAACATAAGCAAGTAGTGCAATCAGACCAATGTTAGCGAACAACATTCCAGCCATGATATAAAACTGCTTATCAATAATTCTTTTGTTTTCAGCAAACAGCATTGTTACCATACCAGCAGGCAAAACTTCCTGCTTAACATTTTCGTTATCATTCATCCTATCACCTCATATAATATATCTATTTGATATATTATATCACGCCAACAAACAGGCAGTCACTAAACAATTTAAATAAAACAAAAGCGTCCTGCATTATACAGAACGCTTTTATGGATATCGAATGAAATCCACCAATCAACAGTTTTAAGTATAAAGATTTTATTGACAATATAATTATAACGCAAGGGAATTTATCTAGCAACAGCATAAGCAAAAACAAACATTGCACATCATAGGTAGACATTTCGTTTTGCCTTAATTCTTCATTGCGGCATACAGTGCGCATCCTGCTATTATGTATGCTATATTGCGCTGTTTTTTAATTCGCTTCTGTTTTAGATTGTACTCTTTTTCTAGCTCCGCTAAGGATTGATTGACACTCGTCAATAAGCTCTCCTGCTCTTTGACTTTGATTTTCAGCGTCAGACAAAGACTGTTCAGCTCGTCCGACTTCTTCTCTAGCTCCGCTAACTTCTTGTCGGATGTTCCCAACTGTCCCTTCGATTGCATCAGCAGTTTTTTGTAATTTTCGTTGATTGTCTTTAGCTCCGTCAAGTTGTTGCTTAACTTCTGATATTGACTTTCCGTCAGAATATATTCTGTCACATCGTCCGAATACCGGGGTGACCCAGCCGAAGCGTTGAGCGGCATAAATACCGCAAGCAACACACACACCAGCGACAAAAGCAACGACAATTTTAGTTTTGCTTGTTTTTTCATTCTCCATTATAACCTCTTAGCAATACTGATATTTGTAAAATATAACAAACCTCGTCAGACGCACAAATTTCGCCTACAAGCGATTTTAGATTCCACCACGATAAATCATAAGCGGCACTATTTTAAAAACGCTTATAGGCGATGCAATTTGTGTGTGATTTTTGCCCAAAACCGTTAAATTATAGCCTACTTGTAAGATAGATATTCAGGATATTTTAAAGAGCAAAATAATGATGTAACGCGCCAAGAGTAAAGCCTATAATGAGGCCAACCAAAAACTTTTTGTCAAGCACAAACATTTTCAGTTCTTCCATTGTATCACCTCCAATCATTATAAATGCGTCACCGACTATTACGCAAAAATTACCAGAAAATGCTACACGTATAGGAGAGAATAACTAAACCTCTTGTCGGTGACTATATCTAAAGCATGAGCTTTAAATCATCTTCTTTCCAAAAGCTGCTTCCAATGACTTCATGGATAAAAACATTCCAACAATTTGGCACGTCTGTTCATTCAAGTATGTCTGCGGAATAGTCATTGGAGTCTTAACATATACAGTTTCAAAAACATCTTTCGGAGACCAACTAACATAGCCGTCTGGATAAACAACCTTATAGCCATCTTCCCCAACTTTGTGGCTGCCCATTTCTTTCCATGCTTTACACGGTTCAGCTTCTACACATTTACAGCCAATATACTTTTCCATTTTGCATTCCTCCCTATCTTCCGTTGCCAGCATATCCATAAGCAGGAACGCCGTATGGCGTGGTTAAATCAATACCTGCTACATACTCATAAGTAGTACGTGCTCTGTTGGCGTAACCTGCTCTGTATAACTCTCCAACATCTGCTGCAATCCAGTAGTAGTCCTTAAACAGTTTATAGAGTGCTTCCAGACTGCGCAAGTCGACGTGCATATATCTGTTAGCCAAAAAGCGTTTAACTACCCAAGTAGATGTAGGGCACCACATACCGGCATAGATAATGCAACGTGTATCATCCAATGTCGGCACCTGCTGAAGCACTTCGACATATTGCAGGCAGTCACGTGACAACTGATCTAATTGCGCCTGCTGTCCTGCGTCACTTCTCAACAGCTCTTTCAGCATCGGCAGTTCGCCGCTTGCCTTAATATCAATGTAAGTTCTGCCAATAAATTCTTCACCGCCGGGAATAGCTCTCAAAAGCTCATCGGCTCTGTTGCCTTCCCATTGTGACACACCGATTGAAGGATATGCGTATGCCGTTGACTTCGCTACGCTGTCATAGCCACCCTCGATACCTGTTGCGATAATGCCTTTGGCGATTTCTCTCGCAAGGCTTTTGTTCCAATCACTCATAGTTTCGTTCCTCACTTCTTACCTTAAACATTCTCGTTTCAATCGCTTTATTGCCAAGTTGGACCAAAAGCAGCGCCACCATGCCAAGCGTGCAGCTCTCATAGTTGCCCCAAGTTCTGGCAAAAAAGGCAAGCCATAAAGTAACCAGCACCCAAACGGCAAAGCCTATAACAGCACAGATTCTGCCCACGCTATAGGCATTATCGTTCTTCTTTAACATGTTAATTAATTTACGCATCTTCTTCACCTCTGTTCTTCGGCGGATAGTTCTGCAATTCATTAATCTGTTGCATAAGATTGTCGATTACGCCATTATCACCTAAAGCTTCATAACTCTTATAACAAGCATCAATGCTTTCTTTTGCGTAAATAGGTATCCATCCTTTATCCTGGACATAGTGATTATAAGCCTGGATAATTCTGTCGCGCAGAAGAGCTTGAAGTCCAGCCTTTAGAGCATCATTTTGTTTCTTCTTCTGCCGATACATAGTAATCAGTAGCGTTATTACGCAACCAGATATGACGTTAATAATAGAGTTCAGCGCCGCATCTAAAGACTGTTCTATCATTTCATTACACCCCTATTGTCATACTTCCATTGTCACAGCTTCTACTTCTGCCGCCGTAGTTGCTGCCTCAACTTTTTCTTTTGCTACACGATATGCAGTATGCAGTTTGTTTGAGCGTACCGCAACGGCAGCAATAATCATCTTTAAATCGTTAGCCGTCACTGGCGTGTCGGCATTATCTGCCGTGGTCCATTCTATTGTAGCTCCTTCGCCTTGCAGTTCCAACGCAATAATTGCAGCACTGATTCTGTCACGGGCTTTACTGTCGTAGTCGTAGAGGTGCCCGCCGTATTCCACCGGCTCAACCTCTTTGCTATCACGCAGACGCTTTAATTCCATGATTTTACGTTCACGCAAGATTTCGATAGGTTCTTCGGCGTGGATAACTACTACACCTAATTCCTGTAAGGTATCGTCACTGATTGACAGAGGAATAAAGATTCCGTCTTTGCCTAGTGCTTCCGAAAGGTCATACAAGTTATCATAGCTGTTTGCCTTATACGTGTATGTATTCATCAAAATCACCTCTTAATTAAATACTATTTCTACTTTATATTTTTTCCCCACATTGGCGGCAGTAAACATGCTTGATATATTTGACGGCACTCTCTGAACATAGGTGTAAAAGCCAGTTGCAGCACTTTGATACGAAATTTTGCCTACTGTCAAATTAGCAGTTACACCTGTTTCAAGTGGAGTGATATTAAGACTGATGTTACGGCTTCCACTTGTTATACCCTCTTCCTTAAAAGCAACATCTAACCATCCAGCATAATAATTCAGCATAACAAGAGTAACGGCTCTACCGTCATGTGTAACATTGCCTGTAACTTCACCATAGTAACCACTGTTGGCGTTATATCCATATTGACCACTTTTAGTTCCCATAGTCATAATGAATACATTCTCATCAACATCACCGCCACCGCCCTCAGCACGTTTGAACATAAATAGACGATTAAGTCCCATAGTATCACCTCTACGATAATTTAGATGCTTGTACGATGCTTGTTTTGTTACCACTATTATCTAATGTTATAAAGATATTAAGTAATAAACCTGCACTCGTAATCGCTAAATCAGATGAATTACCAGTGTATTTTAGTGTGCCACCATTAGTTATAGTTAGAGGATAATCAGCATTAGCTTTGATATATGCAGTAAAGACTAATGACTGTCCTGCGCTTAATAGATGTGAGAAGTTTGTTAAGTCTAAAGTAAAACTACCTGTTGCATTGTACACAGCCGTAACGCTAGAAGGTTTTACAGAATTTCCATTAGCATAAGCAGTTGTATATTTTTCTACACCCAACAAGGCTAAATCAAATGACTGCTGAGCCGTCCATGTATTCTGTGTAGACGTGCTAACCCCACTACCACTCCCGCCACCACTGACAGTAATAGTTACGTTGCCATTGCTATCGGGTTTAGTGTTATTTACAGTTTTTATATAGCCTGCGTCATTAGTAAATGATGATACGTTTGTAGGGATAGCTGCCTGTACAAAAGCCGTTGTCGCTATCTGTGTAGTGTTCGTTCCAACTGCCGCAGTAGGTGCGGTCGGTGTACCACTCAAACGTGCTCCACCATTCCAACCGTTTCCATTGATATTGCCAACTAAAACAGCTCCCGATTTTGTGCCTGTTGTGCAGCTATAAAAATTCCAGTTTGGGTCGTACTCGTAGAAATCCACACTGTCATGCCCAGAATAGCCAAAATCTATGGCATGGTAGTATGAATTAGCATCACCCTCGCCCCTAAATTTTCTACACTGGAAATAACTGGTTGCCCCTGTACCAGTCTGGAAATTAGTCGCTGTGATGCCGCCAGTTACGGTGCCGCCTGTTAACGGCAGGTATTTTCCTGAACCACCACCGCCCATGTTAGCTATAGCCTCGGTAACCACTTTATTTTGGACCGGATTAGTGCTAGTAGTCGACAACTCAGCGTCAATGGTAACCTTTTGCATCAAGCCTACAATCGGGTTACCATCAGCGCCCGTTGCTTTTACTCCGTCTGCCAAATCGTTGGCAGTGACGGTGTCGCTTGTCAAATCTACAAGCGTGCGACCGCCATAAATAATCTTATTTACTGCCATTTTTTTACGCTCCTTAGCCTATGGTAACAGTCTTTCCCCCCTGCGCATTGTCGCTCTCATTGTAGGGTATCGGCTCTACAGTAACTTGCGACAAATAGTTAAATCCCTGTGCGCTGTCGGGCAAAATAGTCTGCGCTGTTGTCTTAGGGATAGCGGTCTTAGCCTGCGCCTTGGCACTCTCCGTGCCGCTCATGGTGCCGGTAACGCCTAAAATGGATACACCTGCCCTGATGTTTGTAGCAATGATTTTGGCCTGTTCGGTTGTACTGATTTTAACCTTGCCTGCGCCGTCATGGTAACCGATAGGCACGGTGTATTCGTCAGCCTTCTTGCTGATTTCGCCGCTGACAGCACCATTATTTTTCATTTCGCCTGTGATTTTAACGCCGTTGACGTAGGCTGTTTTTCCGCTGAGGATTTCTGCGCTAGCAGCAGTCGCATCGGAAGTATCGGCGTTAAAAGTGCAAGTGCCTACAATCGGCGCACCGCTTTTATCGTGAGCAGTATATGTGCTCAATATCTTATCTGCTGTAACAGTATCGGCGGTTAAGTCGATTAATGTTTTTCCTCCATACACTACCTTAGAGATATTTTTTTCAGCCATAATTTACTTCGACCTCGCTTCCTATGTATGCCGTAATTCCATCGGATAAATTGGATGTTTCGAAATATGGAATTTTTTCGACAGTAATATTTTTTGTTAATTGTTTGTTTGCCGTCGGCAATATCTGCACCTCATGTGCTTCGGAATGCACGGTGTATTTGCCGTCATAAATATCGGCTCCAATACTCCGTGCTGATAAGATTCCATGTAAGTTGCCTTTAGTTGGTGACAAATTGCCATGCAACTCACCTTTGGCAACTGTCAGCGTACCATGTAACCTCATTAGTAGGTCACCTCCTCCATTAAGAGAAACTCATGTGGCGGAATAACGGTATCAACGTAGCCATTAGCACGGCGAAGCTCAACGTCATATACATAAGCTCCAAACGCCAACCCTTCAGTATCTGCTGGCTTAATATCAAGCTCACCATTAACAATAACTTTTTGCAGAACGATAGTCGAATTACGTGCTGTGCGTCGGAGCGTAAATGTTAATACATCGCTGTCAGTCAGTTCAACATTCCTTCCATTAATATCGGTAATGCTGATGTTGAAAACACCGCTATCACCTCTAATCATTCTGATATTGTTGTCATCAACTTTAAACACCGCTATCACCTCTTACAATTCTATATTGTTGAGTTCAAAAACAGTTTTGCAAGATTCTACTTCAGCTTGTTTTTTCCAGCCTGCTTGTTTGCAATCTCCTATATGCATGCTTAAGTCAGCCATCCACTGTAACACCTGACTAGCACTAAGATATTGAATTGTCTTTTCTTTTTCTCCGCCTTTATAACCACGAACAGGGCAACCGATGGAATATTTTTCAGCAAATTGCTCTGAATTTACATTAAGAGCAATGCCTTGCATGGTCAGTTGCGTATCTACATCACTGTCATAACGCACAGGCTCGCCGCTGGCACTACTGATAAAACCGCCCGTGATGTTGGCGGCTGTCCATTGGCTGATTTCAGCGAGTTTTGCTTGCTTAGCTGCAGGCAGCAGCTCTGCATCTGTAGGTGCTGGCTTAGGATATACTGAGCCGTCATCAGCAATGAGATACTCGCCGTCGCTGTTGCCAATCAGCTTATTAAAATCATCATGGTGGACGATTACATAGCCTTGTTTAAGCAGCTCAGCGATTTGCTCTTCGCTGTATTCTACAGCTAATTTTGTGTCTTTTCTCTGCCCTTGCTCTGGCAGGATAAGGTATTGATTTACTCTTTTATCGTTCATAATTTTTTCCTTTCTACGCCCATTGGGGGATAGCTATATAAAAAGCCAATCCCTATCAAAAGTACACAAATTAAAGCCTACATATTATTATGTTTTTAATTGCCTAATGCAAACCACCAAACTTTGGTGCTCGTAGTCGTTGGAAAGTGAAATTTGGCCTGTGTAGCGGATACCCATTCAACGCTGTTTGCTCCTGTAGTCTTGGTATCAGTAGCATTGGTAATATTAAATGCTATCTTACATTCCACAGGGAACGCTAAAGCAAATGTAACTGTAGTGCCAGATGAACCCCAGCTTCCTGTAGCATATCCCCACTGAATAATTAAGCCATTTGAAAATTTAACATAGCCGTTCTGCGCAAGGTTGGCTGCGACGATGTACGCGCCGTCATCTTTAAGCAGTGCCAAATCGTTGGCTGCTATGATGTCTTTAAACTGATTGTATAGTGTTTCTGACGGGAAGACGTGTATCTTTCCGAGATTTGTTGTTGACTGAGCCATTTTTACCTCCTACATAATTTGTGCCGTGATCATTGTTTTAGGGTCACTGCTGCTGTGCTGCAAAGACGTTAAATTACTTGTGCCGCCGGAGCTTATCTTATATGTCAGCGTTGCTACGCCGCCAAACTCGCCCAAGATAAGCTCCTGCTTCTTGGCGTTTGGTAGCGGGATGCTAAACGACCCCTCTTTGGATGCGCTGTTGGTCGTGATTGTATACGTCCACGTGCCTGTTGCGCAGTCGGAAACGTCAATATACGCATACGTATCGGCAGGAGTAACCTCAGCCGAGAAGCTCCGGCGTTTTGTGCTTGACGTAAAGGTGACGTTGTACGTCCCACCGTCAAAGGTTACCGGGACGGTATTAGTAACGCCGTTATATGTTACCGACAGCACTTTGCTTGTACCTGCCTCGCCGCGTATAGCGACGGTAACGCCATAGGTTACGGTATATACGGTACCGTCAACAGTAATCCGCTCACCTGTCGCCATCAAGTTATTGTTATAATAGACCGCCAAATAAGCATATCCGGATTTAGCGACATCCGGCACATAGCTGCCATTGGCGTATCGCGCTTTATACGCAGCGCCGTTGACCATTATCTTATATCTCATCTTAACCTCATCCCTTAGCTATAAACTCTATCATCATCTGTAAGCTCAACAGGGTTACTATTTGTGTCGGTGATACTAACGTTAAAAACACCGCTATCCCCCCTAATTAAGTGTAGATAACCAATTTTACGCCTATACTATCAATGCCAAGATTTCGCCTTGCAGCTTCGGCAGTTGTAGCCCCTGTGCCACCATTAGCAATAGGCAACGCTCCGTTTGTATTACCTAAACCCAAAACATAACGAACACCAGCAACGGTAGTTTGTCCTGTACCTCCACCAGAAATAGGAAGAACTTTATATGTAGCATCGCCGCATAACGCCATATCCTGCTTTCCTGCTGCCGGAATTGGCGCAAGTCCTGCTTTACCGGAACTGTTATATGTTGCGCCTGTCATATTAGCGATATTAATATTTCCACTAGAATCAGGCTTTATATTATTTACGGAACGAACAAATTTAGCTTTAATCTGTCCTAAAAAAAAGCTAAATCCGTCAAGATCAATTAATTTTTGCAAGTTAGCCATTATGCCAGCTCCTTTGTAATCAAATTCTGAATTTCAGCTTCAGTTGCCGTCCCTAATTTGTACGCCCTCGGAATAACCTCCCATCTCACTGAGCCATCAGTATAAGTTGCTCCGAGCACAGCTTCTCGAAAATCCGGCTCACTCACAGCAGTGTCACCGCCAACAGTACATGCTAGGACAAGACTTTTGGGCAAGTTAGGTGACAACACAATGTCACCATTAACATAAGATGTATTGTTCTTGCGAATGTTTAAACTGTTAAAAAGGTACTGGCTTTTTAAATCGCTCACATTTTGCAATTTGTTAAAGTATTCAAGCGGCGGTGCTTCTCCTTTGTCAAGATACCCCCAACCACGCAGGTAATCAAGCTCAGGCCAAGAATCAATCATCTCACCGACGCTTGCGCTGCTGCCAAAAATTAAATCAAAAGTAGGCTGTTTCATTACCATTATTCAACAAGTCCCCCTTTCACCTTTATAATCCTTGCGAATGTTCCTTGATTAAATCCTTTAAATCTATAAGGATTTTCTCCGCTTCTACTAAAGCCGAACGTATTTGTAGCATCAAAAGAATAGACATAAATCACGCCAATACCTGCGCCACGGATAATAAGGTTCAGTGCATCAATCAAGCGGCTTTCTTGGCTTGTTACTAAACGTCCTATTCCTATACGCATTTTGGCATTTCCGGCATTTACAGCAGAAATGCGTTCAACACCAAAAACTTTCTTTATGCTGTGTATAGTGCTAACGCGAGAGCAGTCCGTCGTATTTTTCTCAATCTTCGAGATAACAGCAAGACGGTAATAACGGTCGTTTAAGTCGCTGGATGTAAGATAATTATCATACATACGTCTAAACGGAGCTTGCCCGAATCCCATGTTGCCATGATCAGGAAAACCAAAAAAATCCATTGCAATAGCATTTTCAACACGGCGAGTAATATCAGCGACTTCACCGCACATATCAAGCTGCTTACCAACCGCAGTATCTGGCCATATCTGTGTCCTTATCTGCTCCCTTACTTTATCTATGCTGTCGAGTTCGTTTCCAACGGCATTAAGAAAAGCTTTAATGTTAGGCTTGTTGCGAAACTGGCTTAACAAATGGTTATACATTCTTTCGCTTGTAGTCATGGTTACAACTCCAAAGCTACAGTAACATTAGCAAGCTTTGTTACTGCCAGCTCATTACGTTCAATCGAAATGTTTTCCTGCTTATACGTTTGACCGTCTTTAGACACGCTGCACTCAATATAGCTAATACCGTCAACACCGCTGTAAATAGGACCAAGCAAACGCTGATAAATAACATCATTACCCATCGACAGCTTGCCAATCTGTTCGACAACGATATTTTTAATTTTGTCGATTGCATCACCAGGTAAAATTTCTTCATTATATTCTTTAATAATAACTTTGACATAAATCTGTACCTCGTGCGGACGGCTAAAGCATACATCTTGCTCTGCACCCTCGCTGTCCTCAATGCGAACGCAAATATCGCCGTTTGTATCAATGCCTAAAGGTGCAACATTTAAGATAGTGCGAGCAATAGCTTCTTCATCACCACCGAAAACAATAGCCTGGAAAGAATGAGGTTTTAAGCCATCAACTGTTTCATCAGTGCGGTTTTCATAAATAGTTACGCTGGTAACATCCTGCAATTCCAGCAAGGCAGCCTTAATACTTTCTTTCATTCCTATGCTGTTTCTGAACACAGCAGACGCATACCGCTGACGAACTTCGGATGCTGTTTCATAGTCACGACCTACATATGTTTCAGATTCGTTGCTAACAGAAAACCAGCCGTCATAATTTGTGTTGATGTAATTTACACTATTTAGCAAAGGTTCGATTTCTCCGTATTCTTCACAGTCAAAACGAATAGGACTTCCAACCTGCGTTACTACAAATGATTCGTTAGGCACAACCACAGCTCCATATCGCCTGTCGGAGCGTTCAAAAACCAGCTTACCTTCAACAATACTGCCTTGCCACTTTTCAACGCTCTGAGAAGCCAAGGCAACAGCGACAACCAACGCAGTATCATTTTCTTGTGCTGTGTACTTTATAACTGCATCATTATCAAACTGTACACTGTAAATTTTTCCTTTAGTTGGTGTTTCAACTTCAAGTGTAACGTGAACACAGTCATTAAGAGTGATCGTGCTTTCTTCGATAATATTCCATTTGTAGCCGGAAACATCTTTAATCTGGCAGTTAGCAGGAAGAACCATTCCGCTGCGTCCATAACAAACTGCATAAAGATAGCTTGCCTGAGCTTTCTTGCGCTGCACATTGGTGTAAGCAAGCGTATTATCTAAACTGCCTTCGCTGGCACTAATCGGCGAGCGGTCATAATAATCACGCTCTAAAAGCTGCCACATTCGGTCAAGCTCAGCAGCATACACACCAACGAGAACGCCTATCATGCTGTTAGGTTGACGGCTAACTGTCGAGCCTAAATTTTGCTCCAAGCTTTTAAAAATATCTTCTCTTATCTCCGGCAAACGCTTTCTGACAAAACCGTTAACTGTTACTCCGTACTCCATAGCCTAAAACCTCCTTCCTTACAATCATGCCGTATTCAGTTTCCGCTTCATAGCTTAACAACATTTTTCGTGTAGCAGATTCAAAATCAATATCAATGCTGACTAAATTGCTTACTCCGTCAACCTTTAAAATCTGCTCACGGAAAAGCTCTCTAATCAGCGTAAAATTAGGATTTTTTACAAGCACATATTCGAGATAAGGTACGCCATGCGTAACGTCTAAAAACCATTCGCCAAGAAAAGTAAGCAACTGTATTTTTATCTGCTGTGCTACACGCTCAACATCATCAATAAACATTACATCTCCATTAAGTGCAAGATCATGTGTCTTTGCGTTTAAAGCAAGGTCAAGCATTGCTGACACCTCCTAAATAACTAGGAACATATATATCCAAGCCGTTCTCTTGAATTTGTGTAAGCAAACCACAATCAATATAAAGCTTTTCAACAATCGCTTTTTTATTGGGTATTTTTACAACATTACCTCTATCCTCTACAAGACAAACGAAATCCATTTTGCTGTTACCTTGCCAGAACGATTCCGCATAATTATTAATATTCGTAGCTTCTGTAGCTCTAGCTGTCAAAATATCTTTGATAACAGAATCAAGCTCCGGCTGTTCAGCATCAACAATCTTTTTGCCAGCACTGCCTTCTGCCTGTGCCGATGCTTCAGATGTAGTATATCTGATTTTATCTGCAAGATTTTCTTTCAGCCATTCCCACGCATACCAATACGGCGTTAAATCAATACTGCCTACATCAGCATTGTATTTAATGCCGTATTTTTCATCATCTTCACACTTTAACGCCGCTTTTGTCTGCGATACATAAGCGCCACGAATAACAGCACGAACAGCATCAGACACACTATCAGCATTACTAAAATAACTATCAATAGCTTTTTCAATCTGGACAAAATACGTCCACGAGCTTGTCAGCGTAGGAAACGCTACAATGCAAGCTCCTTTCTGCTTTTTGTAGGCTATTATAACTTCTTCTTTTTTCATTATTTTTTACCTCAGTGCGACGAACTTGTTTCACCATGCGGAGCTGTGTGAGTATGTCCGATAAGGCTAATGCCGCCGCCAAGCACGTCACCGCTGCACGTTATCGAACCTTGAACATTAATATTTCCGACAACATTAATCGTGTTGCCAGGTGTAAGGCTAATTTTCGTACCGCCGTTAATAACTTCAACATTTTCGGCAGATATTGACTGTGACGGCATCATTCCAACGAAGCAGAAACCGTCAGTCAAATCATATTGTCGGGGATCATGGTTATCATCAGTTCCAGCACCTAGCCATTCATCAATGCTGCGTTCTGAAAAAACAATTAAACAACTATCGCCAGGCTTTACAGGATAAGTAATCTGTGCTGCTCCTGCGTGTGGCATAAAAACAGGAACACCATCAATAACCGGGTATTCAAGAACTCTGCCGTCGGAGGTAAATTTCTTTAACGTTGACTTCACGCTGGCAAGGCAAGTAGAAGCATCAAATGACAAAATTGTACCAGGCAAGCAAGTGTGAATGTTGCCTATTTTTTGCTGCATAAGATTTTCCAATCCTTCAAGCGTATCTGCTGTTGCATCAAGGCTCATATATAATCACTCCTTCGGTACAATCTCGTACACTTCAAGCTCCGTATACCAATTCTGTCCGCTATACGAGCCGTTATGCTTTAAGCTTTCTATCTTAAACCAGCCTTTTATTTCCTGCGAATCAATGTAAACTAAATCTCCTGGGTTTAACACAGGCTGTAAAAGGCATTTGACATTCCAGCCTGCTTTTTTGTCCCTTTTAGGTTGGGTAGTCTTTTTACTTGTTTTTTGCTTAGCAGCTTTTGTTGGACCTTTAAGAAGTTTTTCAACAAAACCAATTAATCCGCTTTCAGGAGTAAGCTTTATAGCCTGCACATTGGTATTGCCGCCTTGCTTAATAATCTGCAAGGTATTGTTTTGAATACTCCATTCCAAGTCAGTGCCAGCACAAACTTTATCAAGACACTCACGTCCTGCACCGACAAAAGAAAAGCCATTCGCAAACGTCGTAAACTTGCAATCATCAGCATACGTCACTACAATTCCCATATCTGTTGCCACATCGTCAATAGCTTTCTTCCTGCTAACATCTTTAGCATAAGACAAGGACACGATGCTATCACGAATAGCAACGTGCCCATCATAAAGCTTCATCTCTGTTACTTTGTCAGAACCGCTCATGTAGGAATAACAGTCAGTTACCCAGCCGATGAAAATTCTCTTTAATCCAGCGTCCTCGCTGTACCCCACTTCAAGGATGCAGATTGTATCTGCTCTTTCCAATTTATCGGCTGTCGCTTTTGACAAGTTATAAATTTTCAGTGAGCAGGAATTGCTTTGCTTAGCAAGACTTTTTGCAATGTCAAATTCAATCTCTAATCCTTGTTCTTTCGCCTTTGCTTCAATAACAACACCGTCCGAACCTTGTACGCCTAGAGTAATTTTATAGATGCGGTCAAACTGTGCCATAGCTAACCTCCATAAAATTCATCTTCCGTGCAATACACGAGTATCGCTGCTCCGCTTTGAAAATCATTTCTGCCGACGCTTTCTTTGTCCGTCAAGACAAGTAATTCCCCTCTAGGAGCATTACTTTTATGGTGATTCATCAGCAAGGGAAATTTCGGTACAACGCAAGCGTTAGCAAGGATTACATTGTTGTTAGCGTCCCAAAGGTGTAATGCCCAAAATTGCCCTTCATGGTTCCAGCACATTCTTACTTTATATTTCTTGCCGTCAAAAGGAACGCTGAAAACAACATCGTTACCATCGGCAAAATTAATCGTAAACATGGTATCCTCCTAAAACAGCAAGCCTAGTCCGCTTTTAACGCTGTCTACTCCGCCAGCAAGCCAGCTTTTATTTATTGCGGTTTCGCTTCCTAGAGAATCACTAATGCCACCAGAACCGTCACTGCCAGGAATATTAGCAGAACCTCCGCCAACGTCAACAGAAGATGTTTTTCCTGCGCCAGCGTTTGCCGCAGTTTCTCCAGCGTTTTCTTCCTGCGACGCTGTTACAACGTTTTCGGGAATTGCCGTTGTCTGCGTAGTTACCTTAACAATCTGCTGAAAAGCTAAGTCAGCATAAATAATGCTTTTCGACGAATCCTGCTTGCTTACTCGGCAAGAAGTCATAACCATGTTGTCATACTTCTTCTCGGGACGAATGATAGTCACAGGCTCCTTCTTATCTCTGATTTCCTCTAAAAGCTGCAAACCGTTAGCAAATTTCTTTTCTCCCCACCCATTCTTATAGAACCACGTTACAGGAGTAGACGAAATGCCGACAGTCATTGTCAGTTTTAAAGGCTTGTTGACAATATGGTCCGCAATTTCAAAACCTGTTTCTACCGGGTATCCTGTTACATCCTGATCATAGGTGTATTCAAAAGATTTTACTATATCAACCTTAAGAGAACCAACCTGCGTAGGATTTTTAATGTTGTAGCCTAAAATGTCTGCAAGCATATTACTATACCTCGCTTAAAGGAAAGTAGTTAGCAACTGGCAAGCCGTTATTGCGACTAACAACATTGCCTACCGCAGTTGCTGTTGCTTCCGGGGACGTGCTGGCAGTTGTAACCTGGATATAATTCGTTGTGTTACCACTGTTGGAAATGCTAGATGAAGTGTTTGTGGTAGTAGGATTACCTAACAAGCGGTTTACGGCAGTGCTGCCAAAATTTGAAATAGGGTCAATAATATTGCTGTTTACAAAATCTTTCACGCCTTGCATGATGTTTAATTTGCTGATTAAGTTGTCAACCCACTTAATAGCGTCCTTTACCCACTTAATCATGCTGTCAAAAAAGCCAGTTATTAGCTGCCATCCCGAATTTATGGTATCAGCAAAGAATGTGGCCAAAGCTGTCAAACTGTCTTGTATAAACTTAAAAGCGTTAACAAACAGCATAATAACTCCGGCTATAACATAGCCTATTGCAGCAAGTCCGGAAACAAAAGCATTGCCTATTCCTTCCCACAGCCAAGAGGTTAAACCCCAAATGCCTTCAAACGCCAATTTAAATAATTCATAGATAAGTTTAGGCACAAAAGCAATAGCTGTTCCAATATCGCTGAACCATTGAATAACACTATCTTTGAAGTCGATAAATTTATTTTTTATAGGTTCAAAATCTCCAAACCAGCGTTTCATCATGGTGTCTGCCTTCGGGTCTGTCACCCACTTATAAAAATCCTGTATAAGCAAAACAACAAGAGCAATCGCAGCTGCAATTAATAAGAATTTACCCATTAACAGCATTTGCATAGCCGCTCCCCTTCGTGTCTGACTGTTAAATGCTATTTGCGCCCCGGTTGCCAAGATTAAAGCATCTCGCATAGCGACAATCCACTTCACGGCAGTTCCAATCATCATTACAAAACTGCTCCATTTTGCCATGCCAAAAAGAATGCCTGCATAAATCGCTGCAATTTGCAAACCAGAAATAAAGTTATCAAGATTAATATTCTCGATGTAGTCTGCAAATTTTGCCATGCGTTTCGCTATGCCGTCAATAATGCCCGTCTTGTCCTCAAATTCTTTGAAAAATTTTCCAAGCGCATTTTGCATTTTGTTGGTTGCCTGTCCAACAGTCCAAGGCATTTTACCTAACTCCATTTTTAAGCGGTCGGATTGCCCACGAATAGCATTAAAAACATCTTGTGCAGTCAATTTGCCTTCGCTGCCCATCTGCCTTAACTGTCCGATTGTAGTACCCATGCCTTCGGCAATAGCTTTGGCAAGTCTAGGTGCCTGCTCCATTATGGAGTTCAATTCATCACCACGTAATGTGCCAGAACCCAACGCCTGGCCTAACTGTACAAGCGCAGCTTCCTGGGATGCAGCAGAACCGCCACCGAGTAGCATTGCGTTTGAAACATCCTCGGTAAACAGCAGGATGTCTTTTGTGCTTTTCTTTAACTCCTGCGCATTACGTGCAACAGAAGTAAAAAGCTCGGCGGTAGAACCGTATTGCTGACGAGTGCGGCTGGCAATGTTGTAAATTTCTTTTTGGACAGCTTTTGATTCCTGCTGGCTTTTGGTTACGTTGTTTACCTGACCTTCAATAACCTTCCATTCGTCAATCGTTTTGACGATGCTTCCAAGAGTTAGCGAAACGCCAGCAAACATAGCCAGACCGCTTAACTTAGAAAATAAACTATCTACTTTATTACCAGCTTTATCAGCAGAATCGCAAACACGTTCAAGTCCTGTTTTAACTTTTTTGGTTGTCTGCTCTACTTGCTTAACATTTGAGTGATTTACTTTGAAGCCAATCGCAATAGCTAAACTTCTTACGTCCACGGCGCATCAGCTCCTTTCTTTTTAGGGTGGTCAAGATAATATCTTTGTACATCACTCTGCATATCAAGCAGAGCGTTTATTTTGCACAAATCACCTAAAGTTACAGTGCCTTCTTTTATTTCTGTAACAGTAACTACCTTAGCCAACACTGGCCGCCAAATAAAAGATTCAGCGGTTAGCGTTGGCGATAATGTGCCAGGAATTTCTACTTGCTCACCAACATCTCGCGGACTCCAGAGAGGTTGGGAATTAAAGCGAAAAAATCTCCAAAATTTACCTCAATAATAAATTTTTCAAGCTTAAGCAGTTCAACAAGCTTACCAGTAAAAAGCTCATTGATAACATCTTCTGTCAGCATAATAGCTTCTTCTTCGCCCTTAATCTTAACGCTGACATATTCAGCATCAAGCAGACGTTCAGAGAACTGTGCCAGCACTTCACCATTAAAGCTTTCACCTAACTGCGCAAGGATAGCACCGATATTAATTTGAGCACCTAATAATGCTTCTTTCATATCTTCCGTTCCGCCGTCAGATGTTAAACCGCCTTTTAAAGCAGCAGTAATAGCTTTCTGTAAGTCACCATACAGTTTCAAGCCTTGCAAAGGAGGAAGAGCACGAACATAAAAGGTGTTCGCACCGATTTTTCTGTTCTTTACTTCAAATTTTGCTTGTCTCATATTTTACCCCTTAGCTGTGACCGCCAACTAAAAACGCTTCATCCGGGACAACCGCCATAAATACCCATTCGCATTTTCCGTCCGAAGCAGATTTGCCACGCTGAAAGTTTGGTTTTTTTACAATCCATGCTTGATCGCTAACCATAACGCTGTCACCGCTCAAATCTTTGATAGTTAACGGCAGCAAGCCAGCACCATTTTGATTGTCTGCATCTTGAATCAAGCTTAACGCTGCATTGCTGGAGCTGGACTGCAACAGAGTAACAGTAACTTGCTTTAAGACAGAGGACGGGTCAATACTGCGGACAATTTCCTGGTCACAGCCGACAATAGCGGAAATTCCGTCACCTTGCGTTTCAACATTAATGAAAGTACCTTCATCAACGCCAGTTAAGATAAGAGAGCCGAACAGTACCTTAACTTTCTTCGGGTCGTATGTTTTAACTCTTGCCATTTATTTACCCTCCTTTAAGCTTTCTGAATAAGGTTCTCATAAGTCAAAGAACCATTAATGTTGACAGCATGGATAGCACCTGCAAGACGTGCGGTAAACTTCACATCGTCAAGAACTCTTTGTGCTTTCTTGTTTGCGCTAATATTAGCAGCTTTAGGAACTGTAATAGTGTAGCCAAGATTTCTGTCGCCATCATCATCATATTCAGTCGGAGCGATACCGCCACGGTCTTGACCAAGCTTCAGAACTTTATTCAGCACACCTTCGACAAGCGCAATGCCAGCATCAGTGTACGGCAATTTCTCACGATTAATAAGCATTGCAAATTCTTCGGTTTTAATGGTTTCAACGAGCCAATCACGAAAACGGATAACGTCAATCCATTCACCAGCGCAAGTCTTACCATTTTGAGTAATGCTAACATTCTCCGAGAAGTTCTCAAAGGTATTGTAGTTTTTGGCAGTCAACGCAAGATATTCTGTTTCTGTTAAATCATCATTTGTAATGCCGGAAAGCTTTTTGTTTGCCCATGTTTCACCGCCGGGATATACAGTAAAGCATCTTGACATTACAGCGGCTTCGGGAAATTCCTTTTCCGCTTCCTTATGATAAAAAATAAAAGTGCGATAATAATTTTTCGCTTTCAGTTTACTGCCTGTATCTGTTGCAACGCCAGCTTGCAATGCATCAGCTTCGGCAACAGATGTGCCATACAGTTTTGTATGAGCTTCAACCCATTCTGCCATTTCCATAATTTTTGCAGATGTGCGGTCAGTATAGCACAAACCATACCAATCATTATCGACGGCACAAATCTTATTCATATTATCAGCAGCAGAGCTATCAGTGTTCATCCTGCCAATCTTAACTTTCTCATAGTGCGGAATCTGGCTAAAAGCCTGTAATGCAGCTTTATACACAGCATCCTCAGCGTTCCAACCTAAATCTAAAAGCTGGTCAGCGTCCGTAATGGTCAATACATACGCCGGGGCAGCGTGCTCATGTGCAGATACAATCATCAGTGTATTAAAGCCATTGGACGAAATACCTGTGGTGTTCAAAGCAATCTGCACATTGACTAATCTGTCGATATTTGCCATATTTTCATCTCCTTAATTTTCTAATTCTCCCATGATTTCAACTTTTACAATAGTATCGCCGTCAGCAGGATGTTCGTTGTTATCCTTGCCGTTATTCGTAGTGCCGTTTATTTCTAATTTGTTGAACCATTCTGCCCCTTGGTTAAGCAGCTCACGGCAGTATGAAACAGTCAAATCAACCGACGCTCGTTCCTGCCACGTTCTGCCATCCAATGAGGTTGTAATGTCTTGCACTGGCTCGACACTGTTTATAGCCACATTTGCAGAATCATACAAGTTAATCATATCCGGCATTTCGAGATAAAGTTTAAGCTTCGACAGAAGTTCAACAGCACCATCGCCGATAGCTTGTATGTTTAACGTCGCTTCAATGATACCAGCATTGCTGTACTGTGCTGTTTCAGATAAAAAAACAACCTCGTTCCCTATACTGCGTTCAGCCAGAAGATCAACGACGATGTTTAATTCATTTACAGCCGGAGGTTTCATTTTTGCTCTGCGAATCGGAATCGGATAATATATTTTTTGTAATACTGAAATAAAAAAATTCAGTACGTCAGTGCGAGTATTAGCTTCTTTCAAAATTCGCTCACCTCTACTGCATAGGCACGATAATGGTTGATAACATCACTTTGAAAAATATCACTGGCAACTACTTCAAAAAGCTTTCCACGCCATTTAAAGCGGTCAGCCATTGTGCTTGTGCGTTGGTCATCAACATAAAGTTCCTTGTCTGTATAGATTTTTACAGCTCTAGCCGTCCTGCTACCTTCAGGAAGCAACATCATTTCATTAGCTTTAAGCGGCTGCACACTGGCTAACACGTTAAATTCTCGAGGTGTAGGATACATATATGTTCCATTGTCCAGCAGTTCGGGACTGCCATTGTAACGCAGGACAGTTATTAGCTTGCGAAAACTACTCATGATTACCACCTTTTCTTTCAATGACATAGCGGATTGATTGTCGCAGATGCCCGGTATCGATTAATGGTCTGGAGCTTTTTTTGCGCTTTATCGTCGCAGGAGAGTTCGGAACAAATGGTCCGTCGACAATTTTTCTTTGAACCATACCTTGCACGACATTGCCCAACTGATTAAGAGCAGCGTTGGTTCCTAATCCAAAGACAGCACCATTGGCAACACGTTGAATCATTTTGTCAATCATGGGCAGATTTTCATCATACGCAGAACGCAGAAAAGAGCGTTGTGGCATATCGCCCAGCCCAAATTCATGTATCGCTGCAATAACAGCCAACGGCTGGTCTGTGTTACGAATGCTTCCGCCTTTTCCTCGCCGTACAGCCTTATCTTTAGCTTGCACGCCAACCTTAACCACAACGCCGTCAAGGTCTTTGTTTAGCGTTCGTATAATGCGGTTTAAACCTAAATCTTTGTCCTCTACCCTACTCATAACGCATTATCCAATCTTGTTACTATCGGAACAACGCACATCGAGCGCAGACGTTTAAATTCAATGCCATAGTATGTTTTGTCCAGCATATCAAAAGAAGCCGACCTGTCACCATATGAACGCTGCAAGTCGCCTTCTTTTTCCGATGTTACAGAGCCTGTAATACCAACATCAGATGAGCCGTTTTCTCCATACTGCGCAATAAGCTGACGCAGGACAATGTGATGCGCCATAAGATAAACGAATGCCGTGACATACATATTGCCAAAAACACTTTCTGACAGCATAGGCGAAACAAGATTAATGTAGACTTCTATTTCTTCATCAGTAAGAAGAAGTTCGGGGCAGATAACAGAAAAAGCTTGCTTTATTTTATCTTTAGTTTCCGTTAACATTTTTCTTTGCCATGTTTACGAAAGCAAAAATAACGGAATAAATATCTTCGGCGGTTTCTGCACCCTCTACATTAATATTGTATTTCTTAGCGAAAGCAGTCAAAGAACGCTTGCTAGATTCAGCGGAAAGTCCTGCAAGGTCTGCTGTCATATCATCAACATTTGCTTCTTTGGCATTGCCTTTCTCGACAGTAATCATTTGTTCTTTGATGTAAGCTTTTACAATAAGATTTTCGCCCCATTCATCACCAACGATGCCACACTGATCAGGCATAATATATTTGCCGTCGATATTAATTACAGCTTTAGATATGTTTTTAACTTTCATTCACTTTCCTCCTAAAAAAGAAAATGCCCTCTCATGCGAAAGGGCAGTATATGGTCAGATTAGATGCCAGAAGCTTTGTTCATGGACAGCGGATAGTAAATCAACACGCCAGCGGTACGAACCTCGCAAGGAACTTCAAATTCCAAGCCTTTTTGCTGAATAGTGTGCTGAGTAAACGGCAAAGGAACTTCCAGGGTCTGATGGTCTGCATCCTTAACGTATGCAATCATCATATCCAAGCCGCCTACACCTGCGCCAGCCAGCTCATTGGCTTTCAATACGGTTACATCCGGGTTATTGCGTTTAAACACGGACAGGATGGAATCAGCAACTACATCAGAGTAAGGAGTGGACGCAATGTAGTTGTATTGGTCTGGCGGCAGTACCAGAGTATTCGGGTTTTCTACGTCATTAGTCTGCTTGCTAACAGAATTAATAATGCCGTTCATATCACGCAGAATCTGAACAGCAGTTTTATCTTTGAATTTAGTAGAAGAACCGGAGCCGTCACTGGGAACGGTATAGTTACCAATGTTCGGATTGTCCAGGATACCAACAACACCATATTTAGCATCACCATGAAAAGCAATGCGGTTAATATATTCGTCGAGAGCACGGCGAACAGCAATAGCCTTGCGAGCAGTCAGCGGTTTTCTTGCCATAGCAGCACGGCGCAAGTCCTGCATGGTATAGCCGTATGCCGCACCGCCAGCAATAACTTTAGCAATGTGTTCTTCGGCCAGCACATCTACACGAGTAAAGTCGGTTGCATAGTTGGCGATAGTCTTTGCCATGCCGACAGAACCCAAGGACTGATAGCTGATAGTATCAGCGCCGGGGTCAACGTCAGAGGACATATCAAACAGTTTCAGCGCATTAAGATTAGCGAATTTCTGGTCGTAGGTTTTTGCCTTTACAGCTTCGAGTTCTTTTGCGACAAAAATAGTATCGCCTGCGTCTTTGCGCAAGCCGTCGCAACGCTCAATAACATTCAGGTCTAATTCATCATAGTGCATTTGAGTCATTACTATTTCACCTCTTCTTTTCTAATTAACCAATTTCGATAACAGCCAAGCCCGCTTTATCGCATGAAGTAATAAATTTAGCACCGCAGCCAAGAGCTTCAATGGTGCCAGCAGCAACAGTGTCTTTAACAAAAGTGCCGTCAGCAAGTTTCAGATGAGCTTCGTCACCTGCGTTAACCGCACCTCCGGTAGTTACCCATACACGGCCTTTGGTTACAACAGGAACAGTGTAGTTTTGCGGATAATACTTCTTGCCAGCTTCCGGCGGCTCAATATGAGTATGCAGAGTAACGCCGATAACTTTCGCACCGTCACCGGATGCGGACGGAGATTTCACCTGATGTTCTGCGTCAGTACCACGGATAACGGCGCAAGCAGCACCAATACCGTCAGCTTCTTCAACAGCAAAGGAATCTACAGTATGAGAGGACAAATCATACAGCGCACCAGCAAAAGCTTTGTCCATGGTTAATGCATAATTAGTAATTGCCATTGTATTCACCTCTTTCTTATTCTTCGCCGCGCATACGTGCAATCATGCGGCTACGTGCATCGTTAGCAGAATCATTCTTAGTTTCTTGCTTTTCAGCACCGCCTTTAGCTTTTAAGGCTTGATTTTTTGCGTTATCATTGCGAAGCATCTCTTTCGCAGCAGAATATGCTCCGTTAATATAAGCTTCGGATACACCGTCAAGCTTAAAGCTTTCACCAAATGCAGCTTTAACAATGCCTTCTTTTAACTCAGCGTTGGTCAAGCCATCGGTTTTTTCAACCTTAGCAATTTTAGCGGTTTCTTCCAGCTCCGCACGTTCCTGCATATCAGCCTTCACCGCTTCAACAGCCTCTTTTACAGCTTTCTCTTTTTCAGCGTCAGCAGCATCAACTTTAGCTTTCAAAGCATCACGTTCTGCGGTCATTGCATCAGCTTTAGCTTTCAAAGCGTCAGCATCAGCTTTAAGAGTGGTATTTTGTTCTTTTACAGTTTTAAGCTCAGTGTTAGCAGTATCAAGCTTTACACGAGCGTTTTCTTCTTTGCTTTGCAAAGAGTTGACGTAGTTGGCAATTTTCTCGTCAACTTCAAAATCAACAGAATCAATTTTAATTTTCATTTTCATTTCTACTCCTTCGATAATTTCGTCACCGTCAAGATTAAGCCGTGCTTTTGCTCCGGCACGTGCCCTATCAACAACGGCTAAATGATTGATACGGATGTTGCGTTGGATAGCATCATATTGCTGTCCGTCAGGTGTAGTGCCTGGAGTTTCTTCAACATCCACTCTGTAACCTAAAGACAAGCCACGCTTTTCACCGATGGCAGAGGGATTATGAATAACAATGTCACAGGCAATATTTGTTTCGTCCTTCGGATAGCCACTGGACAGAATTGTACCAATGGCTAAATCTTGTGCGGTATCACTGTTTACAATGCCGCTGGCAGGATGGCCTACCACAATAGGCTTGCCGACAAAACTTGCTTCACTATCAGCATCAAATACTTCCTCCGGCGGTCTGTACTCTCGTCTAATAGTCCCGTCTGGCTGTTGGTAGATATAGATGCCAGTACGTGCCACGATTGGAGAATCACGCAAGAAGCCGTCAGCGTCAGTAACTGCACCGCTAACAAACATCCATGAATCAATACGTTCATATCGTTGTACACTTCCCAAAAAATTCACCTCCTTATTTTGGGGTATATAAAAAGCATATGCGACAAATTGCATATGCCTTCTAACTTAATTCTTTACTTTTCTTTACATCTACCCTACCCATTGGAACTGCTGTTGTCATGTTCCATTGCTCCAGGTCAATAACAGGTAATGCTACGCAACGGCAGTTATAATCCATACACGGATGATATTTCGGAGAAGGATAAACCTTTATGCCGTTAATCTCACCCACCTTGTCGCTGTTCCAATAGAAGTATTTTCCATCCATTTCAGCATGAGAAGGTCTAACACGTTCATCATGTGACGATGACCATTGATACACCCCTATGCCGCAATCAACCTGCCTACGCATTGTTATAATGCCGTTCAGATTGCCTACCTCGTTCCTTGCGATAAATTTCGCCCGCTTGTCGGTAGTATTAAGCAGCACCTTGATTTCTTCTTTAACTTCACTCATAGCAGTGCCACGCTGAACAGCATTGCTAACAATAATTTGCAGTTTTTCGATGTAGGTATTTACTATGCTGTCCACAAGCCTGCTCTGCTGCGCTTTCCATTCTGCTTTTACTGTATCAAGTAAGGCTGAATCATTCAGAAACACATCAACGCTGACTGCTTCTGCAAAAGCACTGATAACATTAGCATCGACAACGCTGGACACGCCAGCAAGAATAAGCTCTAATTCGCTTATAGCTTCCTCAATAGTCATGCTCTTTAAAAGCTCGGCAAGTATCGCCTGAACAAAAACATCTGTGACGGTGCTGTCATCGTCCTGACGCAATGAATATGCCAGCATGGGTATATTGTTATTCGTGGCACTTTCTAAACGTCTTACAACGGCTCTGAGGACGCGATAATAATCACGCTCAAAATTCTTTGGATATTTCGGACGCTTCTTTACTTTAAGGTAGCGTATTGATTTCTTCTGTTTCTTCATCATCTAAATCCAGCTCACTTTCCGTAACTGGAATATCCCCACGCTCTTTGAGGTACTGGCGTGCTTGCGTTGCGTCTAACAGCTGATTATCAACCAGGTCAAAAACAAGCTTAACAACGGCAGCTCTTACTTCTGCCTGTGTCTTGTCGACATTGGCTTGTTCCAGATCATTCAGCGGTTCGATTGCCTTAAACTTAATGCTCCACTTTTCAAGCTCTTTGCCGTTGGTAGGTCCTTCCTTTGCAAGTTGAATAAGTCTTACAAGATACTCTAACGCTGGTCGAATTTTCCTGCGTTGAATACGTCTGACGGTATCGTAGTAAATCTGCAAGTCGCTCTTGCCTGTGCTGTTCATGCCAGCCGGAGAACGCCCAAACAAAACAGTAAAAGGATACCCGGTAACAGCACATAAAGCCTGCTCAAACTCTTGAATAATATCAGTCAAGCCTGTGAGCGGAATGTTAAAAATGCCGTATTCATCTTCCTTGTCAACGGCTACACTGCCATTAATTCTGCGTGAGTAGTCTATCAGCTCTAAACGCCGAATAACAGCTTGCGTGCCGTCTTCTCTTGCCAGCAAATTGCTTAAACCTTCAAGCTTTAACAGCGACGTGCTAACCTTGTCCATTATGTCGATTGTTTTATTCATTGCAGTTTTTACACGGTTTAGCGCAGCCGGAACACCATCCATGCATGATAAGCCAGCACCATTATTAGCAACACGCTCTATCTTCGGCAGCATTTCGCCGTCAAAAATAAGCAGTCTGCTTCTGTGCACTTTAAACTGATTTCCGTTTGGTGGCGAAATCATGTAAAACTCCGGCTTACCAAAGTTCGCATCTCGAATATCTGTATCAAGATAAATTGAGGTTGTGTCCGGGTAAATATCTCGCTTGTCAAAAATTTCTAATCCGTTAATCCTGCGTAAACGGTTGATATTAATAGGCTCGCTTAATTCCTGACCATCGTCAGCAAGGATAAGAGCACAAGACATACCGAACAGTCTGTCCCAATATAAAGCTTCGGTAAGCTTTTCCTGAACAAACAGCGTTTCAAGTTCCTGCAAGATACAATTGTCAGAATCGCCTTCGATTTCTATAAAATTCTTCATAGCATCATCGGCAGCCATTGTAACAATTCTACGCACAAGAGCATTTCTGTACATTGTAGCTAAAGCCTGGTCTGTGAGTTTTCGCTCATTTAACAGACCTTCATAATTGCGAGCTTTACGTGCAATAAAAGCATCTTTAAATCCGCTATCTGCACGAATTGAATTATCTTTTTTTCTTACCATTATTCCTCCTAGCTCGTTAAGCCGCCCCAGCTGCGGGAGTTCATGAGCTTGTTAAACGCATCACTTGACGCATCCACCATATCATCATGCTTGCTTTCCGGAAACGATTCAAGTTCTGACAGATACATATCATTCCATTCACCTTTAAGGATAAGGACGTTTCCTGCCTGCACCTGTGAAGCAAATGGAGTAGCACGAACCTCTTTGCTGCCTGTCGGCGATACAATCTCCACCGAGTAACCTGCAAGCATTGATACAAGACTTTGAGCTTGCGCCTTGCCTGCCTGTCCTGGGTCTTGCGGTATCGTAATTTGTACAAATTTGTATTTACCCTGGTCTATTGCTGCCATGTTACGCAGAAGATTTCTAGCGTCATTCGCCTTTATTTGCTTGCGTTTTACATCAAGGACGATTACTCTGCCATCGTCAAGCAGTCCCATTAACACGCCTGCTGTTGCGTCGGGGTCTGGGTTAAGCGGTGTAGGCTCTGTTGCTGCCAAATCCCAGGAACGTGCATAAGCAACGATATTTTTCGGTACAGCATCAGCAAAGGTGAAGTTTTCTGTTTTGAAGTACATGCCAGCAGCAGGACGGATTTTCCAGTTGCCATATAAAAGACGTTCCTTGTCAATTTCTGCCAACGCTTTAAGGTTCGCCATGTATGACGGGTCTTTAGCCATTAAAACCTTGTTGTCTGTCAGTTTTGACGCTATAAAAGTAACAGACTTACATTCTTCAACATTTACGCCGTGTTCCTTTGCGAGTTCATGCGGATTGCTACCCCAATAAATTGTATCATTTAACACGCACATATATCGTACAACACCGCTGCGCTCATAGATTGGATAACCTGTGTCTTGATTAATCCACCAAGAAATAAAATCAGCTACCCAACTATCGCTGTCCGGGTTGCACGTCGCTCTTACATAAGGACGAATACCGCACGTTGAGCGGTTACGAGAAAGCATATACAAAAATTGGTGTCGGCTAAAATGCGTCAGCTCGTCAAATGCTAGATAGCAGATTTCTGAGCCTTGCCAGCCTTGTAAATCTTCGTCACGCTCCAAATGCGCAAAATGAATTCTTGCTCCGCTGGGACTAAAAAGCCAATGTAGTTTTGGAGTTTTCTTGGGTTTTGCGCCTTGCACTTGTCCATATATTTTGTTAGCAGCATCCCACAAACCGCCTGAAGCTGTGATTTGAGTATAATTTTTTCGAAACACAACGCCGCTAAATCCTGCTATATCTTTATGCCTTAATCCTTCCAGGAGAAGTGCAAAGGTTTTTCCGCCGCCAGCTGCTCCACCATAAATTACTATGTCAGCAGAAGAACACATAAAAGCTGTTTGCGGTCCTGGTTGCGGAGTTAGATACAGCGGCTCAAATGTATCTCTGCCGTTATTTGGAATGTAGATAGATTGGTAAGCGTCTATTGTTTCAACGCTTGCATCTTCCGCCAGCGGCAATATACCTCCGTCAGCTCCTGCCAATGTAGCAAGAGTGCGAATTGCATTAACATCGCTTTCTTTTAAAGCTTTGTTAAGCAACTTTGCTATCATTAAGGCTTGATAGTTTTGATCTTGCTCGTCTAAGCCGAAAGCGTGTAAAAAGCTTTTTGCTTTATCGTCGTGTACTTGTGATTCCAGTATTGTTTTTGCTATCTGCTGTAAGTTTTTTTTCGCCCGTCTTATTTCACCGGATTTTTTGCCGCCAACAGTTCCTCTTTTTCTTGCTTCATCCTTGCTTCGGACAGGCCTTAAATTGCTAACATTTCCTCGTGCTGGCACATTAAAACACCTGTCCTTTCTTTAGATTTTATTTATTGTCTACAAGGTAAAATTCTTTTCGCAGTTCGGCGTTCACCAAGAATTGTCCACCACAAGAAGCAGTCTTTGTTTTTACTCCTGGCTTTTTGATTCCTCTAGCAGTCATACAAGAGTGTTCGCCCTGAATAACTACAATAACGTCCTCTGTCCCTAAAATTTTTGTAAGAATATCGCGAATTTCCTTGCCGATACGCTCTTGGATTTGTAAACGTTTTGTTACTGCGTCAGCAATACGTGCAATCTTGCTAATGCCGATAACTTTACCGTTAGGGATATAGCCTACATCAACAGTCATGTTATACATGAGTGCGATATGGTGCTCGCAATAAGAAAAGCAGTTGATGCCTTTTAGCACTACCATATCATCATTATCGCAGGAAAAGCATTTGTTGAATTTTTTTGCGATTTCGTCGTTGCTAACACTGGCGTACTCTAATTGCTCCATTAGCATTTTTGCGAACCGTTTAGGGGTTTCAATAAGTCCCTCTCGGTTTGGATTTTCACCAATGCCCTCAATAATAAGCCTTGCGGCTTGCTCTAACTTTTTAGCGTCCATGTTACACGCCCCTTTTATCTTTATCCCAAATAATTTTATGAAGCTGTACCTGTACGCAGATGTTATACGGCGAATTTTTTGCGTACTCTACAAGCTCCGCAGGTTCGATTGCGCCCCACACTGGCGAGATGTAAACTTTTGCCTGGCATTTGATTTTTTTGCAATAGTCAAGCACCCGGTCTACGTCGTTAAAATCTTCTTTGCTGCCAACTACAAATTTTATAACGTCCTTTGCGTTAAGGTGCTTGTAATTATCCATGAGCATTTTATTAGATTCGCCAGACGTGCCGCACTTGTAATCGATTGTATAAAAGATACCGCTTAACCTTTTTTTGTAAAGCGGTACAGCTCCATTTGTTTCGATATTTACTTCATATTTGGCTTTGTGCAGCAGTTCAAGAAGTGGTTGCAAGTCGTGCAGGAGTGGTTCACCGCCGGTAATGGTTACACGCTTGCAGTTATATTCGCCTATCTCATCCATAAGCTCCTGCTCATTAAAACTGCTGGCAGCATCTGCGAATCGTTGAGCATAGATTGTATCGCAATAACTACAACGCAGGTTGCAGCCAGCCAAACGAACAAATACAGAAGGATAGCCGGTTCGCTTTCCTTCTCCTTCGATACTTTTAAAAATTTCCACTACATTATATTTCATACACGGCAACATTCCCTTCGCTTTCCTGCACTGACACCTTAACGCAGTGCGGGACTTTTTCGCAAATCCAACGAGCAATGTTTTCTGCTGTCGGATTGCATTGTAAAACGTCGTTTAAATATTGATGGTCAAGCATATCAGAAACAAGGTTTTTAATATGCTTGAAATCTACTACCATGCCGTTAGCGTCTAAGGTTTCGCTTTGGCAAGTTACGCAGATAATCCAATTATGTCCATGTAAATTTTTGCACTTACTTTCATAATTTAAAGAAAGTTGGTGTGCTGCCGAAATTTCTAATCGTTTTGTTACTGTATACATATTAATCCTCCAACGCAGGGTCTTTCACGCCGTTAGCTTCAAATGCCATCGCACGGTCAATACACGTTCCGCAAGTTCCGCAAGGCTTTTCTCCGCCCTCGTAGCAGCTCCATGTAAACTGATATGGTGCGTTAAGCTCTAATCCAAGCTTAACAACGCCTGCTTTATTTAGATTGATAAGCGGTGCTTCAAGATGTGTGGTTCGTCCGCTACCCTCAAAAATCGCTTTATTCATATAATCAACGAATTCAGGTGTACAATCAGGATATGCTCGCCCCGCTGCATCGTCAGCATGAGCACCATAATAAATAGCTTCTGCTTCTACGCTTACAGCAACAGCGGCCGCATAAGAAAGTAACAGACCGTTTCTGAACGGCACATAGGTATCAACAGTACCTTCACCGCCAAGCTCTTTAAGTTGTTCTGCATAGGATTCATGTTTAATATCATGCTTGCTTTTAGCCAGCAATGGGCAATCGCTCATAGAGAACGCCAGCGACAAATCAGTTTCTTTATGGTCTACGCCATAAAAAGCAGCGACTTTTTTCGCGCTTTCAATTTCTCTTTTGTGCCTTTGTCCATAAAAAGCAGATAAAGCCAAAACTTTTTCTGCACCATATTTTTTGACTGCAACAGCTAAACAAGTAGTACTATCTACACCGCCGCTTAATAAAACAACTGCTTTTTTCATTTGTTATTACCTCTTTTCAAAAATGAGTCTTTGCATACTCTTGAAATTTTACCCATTCTACAAAATTATTAATAGCTACTTCTTTATTTTTTACTCGCATACCAGTAGGCTTGTTATATTTAACCATCGTTTTTCCATCGAACTTATATACTGCCCCGAATCTATTTCCAGATACCCACGCAGTAGAATCTACACTGTCAAAATGAAAGCGCGGCAAATATTTTAATTGAGTAAATCCCAAACCGTGAATTTTAGCTCCATGCGAGTGTGCTTCTTTGATAAGCAAAGGAAATTTTTCAACTTCACCTTTTGTAAATTCGCCGCTAACATAACCGCCTATTGCAACATACTTATACCGCTTGCACATTTCAATAAAATCTTTCATGCCACGGCTTTTATGCCATACAGGAATCGGTGACCTTCCAACTTTTTCAGCAATGTATTTTCTGATTTTCAAAACTTCTTCGTAGCCTGCAATAGGGTCAATGTCAAGCTCAAAAAATTTCTGCACATTGTATTTTTGGATATACGCAATATAAGAATCTACATAAGTTTTCAAATCAACTTTTTTCGCATTGCCCATCAACATGCTGAATGCTCCAGAATCGAGCATATAATCACTATACAGCGGCAAGTATTCTACTGATTTCGGCGTTGTCATAAGGAAAGATTCAAGGATATACGGTCGAAGAACTTTTGATTGTTCGGAAAGTTCTTCAACCCTGCTTTCTATTCCCGCAAGATGAATTTTCATGTTAAGGATGCTCTCCTTTGCTTTTATGTTCTCTTGATCTGGCCAAAATGCTCTTTGGAACCAGTTCCATCCTCCCCCGGCTGCTGCCAGAAAGATTTTCATTACGTTTTACCCCTCCCATTTCTTTTAACGTAGGAGCAACATATTTATTCCATTGTCCACCGCCTATTGCAAGATATAAATTCATTATTGCCCCCCCAAATAGCAACTCACGGTAGCTCATACCGCCAGCTAAATACAGTTTCATATTTCAAATTCTTCGCCGCAATGTGGGCAAGTAATAGTTTTAGGCTTATGCTCGTTACTATTAGATGTAGAAGCATTTTCAAAAAAATCTCCTATTTCGCCGCCTAAATCATGCGATTCAAATCCAAAATCGCCCATATCAATATCCTCGATTTGTTCCAGCTCCAACGCCAGTTTTTCAAAATCCCAGCCAGCAAGTTCCCCGGTTTTATTATCTGCCAGGCGATAAGCTCTTGCTTGCTCATCTGATAAGTTCCCGGCAACAATTACCGGAGCTTCAGCTAAACCTAACTCCTGTGCTGCAAGATAGCGTGTATGACCAACAATGATAACATTATCCTTATCCACCACAATAGGCTGATTAAATCCAAACTCCTTAATTGAGTTAGCAACCTTCTCAACAGCTTCTTCGTTGTTTCTTGGGTTGTTCTCATACGGTATAATGTCTGTTAACGCCATTAGTGTGATTTTGCTTCTTAAATCCATGATGTACCTCCATCTTTTTACAATAAAAAAGGACAGTGCTTTTTTTACACTGTCCAATAAAACTATAATAATTTTAGCAACTCTTCCGCTCGCTGACGGTCAGTTTTGACAATTTTTGCGAATTGCTTTATAAGCTCCCATTCATCATCGAACGCTCTAATATTGCGTCCCTTGCGTTCGCCAGCAGCAGTCTTTCCTTTCGGTCTGCCTGCTCCCTCACGAACACCGCCCCATTTTTTACTTTCCATGTTAACTCCTACTTATCCACCAATACAACATTACAATTCCACTAGCTAAGCCATGCGCCCACAATACCCATTCATGCAGGCTCATTTGAGGAAAATTTCTTACTGCTTCGACTACAATGCCAATAGTGAACAACCAAATTAGTATTTTCATTTTTGTTAAAACGTGGTAGAATATAGGCAGGTGGACGATTGCTCGTCCTACCTGCTGCCCTCTTTATTTACGCTTTCTGGACTTGCGATTTACAGGGGGCTTCTTTTTTTGCTGCTTTTTCTTTAACTTCTCCTGTATTTGGAGAGCCGTTAATACGGAACTTAATATAAGTGAAACCGTTTCGGCAGCATCTTTTAAATTCTGATCCACGTTTTGTACCTCCTTTCTATACTTATATTATACTACGTTTTTGTTTATTTGTAAAGTGTTTTTTCAAAAATAATTATAAAAAGACGGTACTTTTTTGTACCGCCTTGCTTTTATTTTACTCTAAACTGCAACGCAGGAACTTTTTCGCTATCTCCATAAGCATCGGTATATCTGCTGTTGATTTCAACAAATCCTTCAAGAACGTAACCTTCTTGCTGGAACAGCCAAGCAGTTCTAATTGCTTCGGTATACGTTGCTGAAAATGTAAATCTTTCAATTCCGTTTGCTTTCATGCAAGCCACTATTTCAGGTACTTGTTCATCCCAGATAACCTCGGAAAGGTTAAGATTGAGATTGCCATGCTCCCTGGAGCTTTGATATTCACGCCAAATATGAATAGCACTTTTGCCAAAGTTATTTATTTTGGCAATGGCTTCATAATGAAGCTTTCTGGCTTTTTCTTTTTCTTCGTCATTTTTTGCTGCATCAAACGCAGCGATTGCTTGGAGTTCCTTTTGATAAGCTTCTTCAAAAATATTTTTCATTTTAACCGACTTCCTTTACTCTTTATTTAGCAGGTACTTTATCTTCCCTACACTTATATTATACTACATTATGCTATTTTTGTAAAGAGTTTTCTTTATAGAACATCGGTTGTATTTTATATATTTAAAAAGCCGTCTACATTTGTAGGCGGCTTTTTGAGTACACAACATATTTTTAGGAGAAGGATTTATCATCCAACTGTTGCATCTTAATTATATCATTCCTTTAATTGCCTTGTAAATGACACCTTACTGACATGATTTTAAAAGGTGCTCTATTTGTACCCTTGCGAACTCTGCATCTTCGGCTGTGTAGACTTTTTCGCAGTAACCATTACAGGAAGGCTTTGCCTGGTCTTTCTTGTAGCTAAGAATAACATTCTGGTATACAGCAAGCTGGCGCATCTGCTCATAAGCTCCAATGCTTATATGGACATATCGCTTTCGTATTGTCCGGCATCAATGAGAACCTTCCTGACTTTCTGCTCCGAAATGCGGAACAGCGCAGCAACTTTTTTAATACTGCCTTCAGCATTGTAAGACTTAATAATATCTTCCGGCTTCAAGAGATCACGCCCTTTCGATTTTCTTACGTTAAAGAACGTACAACAGGATATATTCTTCGCCATCAACCGTTACACGGCTAATGCAATCGCCATGCGCCGGAATATCTTCCAGCTTTTCATCCAAACCGTTGTCTGCTGCGTACTGGTTCCAATCTTTTGCAAGGATTGCTTCGCCGCCCATTTCGATAAAGCGTTTCGCTTCAGCCTCGGTGCATCCGTCAGCCATAAAAGCTTCTACAGCATCTTTGCGAATACATTCGTCCTGCTCTTTGTAGCTCAGGCAGTCAGGTTCAAATGTGCATTCCTCTACGTCATCGGTATAAGGATAATTAATCCAATTATCTTTAATAACTGCGATTGCTTCCTGCTCGGTTTCAGCTTTGACAAATTCGGTGCCCTCATAAGTACCGTCTGCGCCTTTTACGATAAATTTAAACCAGTATTTCATTTTTTATCCTCCTTATAACTCGTCCTCATCCCAAGTTAACAATCTTTCATATCTTACGATTGCATTACCGAAAACAACGGCCGGTTTAAGCTTGCGTTCAGGCACTCTTACGCAAGCATTACCTTTGCTATCTGTGCACACATCGTCGCTAACAAATTCCTTGCACTTAAACTTAAATTCGCCGTTCTCGGTGCTGACGAAAATGTCATTATCTTCACCAATATTGGCAATAACTCCGTAAACACGCTTTGCATCAGCGCCTTTGTGCTGGCTGTAACCGTCTGAGTTGTGCCACAGCGGAATGAGCACGGTTTCGTCGGTTCTAAGCCACTCGGTATAGCGAGGACGGTAGCCAATAAAAGATTTTTTTCCGGTCGCTTCCAAAAGATAGCATTTTGTAAACCACAGCCACATATTACCAACAGTGCCGTTTTCGTAGCACTCAACGCCTTTCCATGCGTTACGGTCTTCATCGTAACAGCATGGGAAGAATGCGTACCTAGTGGAACAGGACGCATCGCCAATTACCTTAACAGCTCCAGCTACATTGTTGTTAACCTCTTTATACATGCCCATCACCCTTCTATTTCATCAGTTTTAAAACTTCCTGCAACTGATCAGCATCCCAACCCTCGTCAATGCCTTGTTCCAGGCGATCGGCAATTTCGTCGATAAGATGCTGACCAGCTTCTTTTTCGATTTTTTCGGCATCCTCGTGGAATGCCCAGCTGATGTCAATGCCACCAGAAGCATTGTCGCAGGATTCTTCCCAGCCGTAACCTTTGGTGGTGTAATAGGCATATTCATTAAGGTTTTTCCAGTCTTTGGTTTCGTTAGCAAAAATTTTAGCAGATTCGATGTAGTCTTTCAGTAACATGATTTCTTCTCCTTTTAGTTAAATTTTTACAGTTTTCAGATACAATTTTTTGGAGCTTTACCGCTGCAATCTATAATATAGGGCACTGCGGTGTCACCTTTATGCTCGGTAAAAACTTCCCAAGCTAACGTAATTTGACCATCTGGCCATTTAATGGCTTTAGTTTCGTCCTGCATTGTAACCTCCCGGAAACCTTCAGGAAGAATAATTTCCACTTCATCGTAGATTTCAGCAGGAACAACAGCATAAGTACCGCTTTTCCAGATATTGTCAAAGTTTAAAAACATCTTCATTTGCTCGCCCTCCTTAATTCATGCGGCTGAGAATTTCCGCCTTAATTGCTTCTTCATACTGACCAGATTTACCCAAGCAAGCTTCCAGGTGTTGAGTATTGTACATTACCATGTTTTCATACTCTTTCACTAATTCCTCTTTACTCATATTCTTTAAAGCAGCGATTTTCTTTTCTAACATTTTGCGACTTCCTTTCTTGTAAGTTCTTATATCTTCCCTACAATTATATTATACTATATTTCTCTGCTTTTGTAAAGAGTTTTCTTTATAAAATATTAGTTTTCTTCTAAATCTTCTCTAATCACCTCATACTCAATACTGCCGTCACGCTTGCGCAGAACTACCTCAAAGTCACAGGCAGTTGCAAGCTCCAGCAGAAGCTTAAGTGATTTGCATTTTTTAACCTTGTAGTTCAGGGACATTGGAGTAATGCCCATTTCCCTAGCTAATGTAGCCTGGTTTTTTCCTGTTGAAGCGATTAATACCTTGATTTTGTTTTCTATTGACATAGTAGCACCACCTTAATTATTATATCTCTTATCATTATACAGCGTTCTCTTTATGTAATCAATATAATCTTTTATAAAAATATTGCCTGCGAGATTTCCCGCAGGCTTTTTGTTAAGATACTTCAATCATCGTTTTTAACCACGAATCGCTTGACGCATCAATGAGCCATTTCTTATTATAGCCGTTATAATGCCTGATCAAGTAAAGCTTTGTCTTGTTGCCTTCGTCATTGTACAGAGAGAAGTTAGGGAACTTCTTGCCTTCTGATTGCTCCAGCTGGTAAAAGTATTCGTGAATTTCTTTCGCTCTCTTTATAACCTCCCAGTCTGGCGTAAACTCATCAGCATAGTTGTATCGCTTTGCCCGGTCATCTGAATGTACTCTATATCCGGCAAGGTTTGGCAGCACACATATTTTATCAAACGATGCTCCCAGGCTATTCACAAAAGCAAGAATCGAATCGCAGTCATAAGCAAAATGAGTGTTACTCATACCGGGCAATTTATGCTTATTGCAGTCATCGTTCGGTTCTTCGTCTGTAATGTAGAATAAGAAGTCTACGAATCCTACATACTGCAAGCCGCCATAAAGCTTCTTTCTTTCGCCAAGCATTTCACAGCAAACAATTTCAAGATAAACGCCCTTGCCGTTATCGAGGTGAAATGCTGTTCTAACACGGCAGTTGCCTATGGTGTTGATGCTGCGCTCTGCATTTTCCCAGCCAGCACCTTCAAAATACAATGTTTTCACGTTAACAACTACCTTTCTATTGCTCATCGGTAGGAACTATTTCAAATTCTCCTATGTCAAACCATGTGTTAGTTCCGTCTACCAGGAATATTCTGCCGATTTTTTCAAGTTCCTTGATGCTGCATTCCATTGCGTTTTCTTTGTTAAACACCTTATAACCTCGCCTTTTGAACAGAAAAGCTAGCCCGTCAACTAAATCTTCCTTTGAGCTATAATAGGTTATCTCGCCCCCTCTGCAATACAATACATATCTTTCATCGTAGAACTCTCCGTTAACATCATTAGTCTGATAAAGTTCGCAGCCAGGCTCTTCGGCAGTATAGTAAAGTTTTAAGCCTTTATCTTTTGCCAGTCTTACGAAAAAGTCCATTGCCGGGGTCCATTTGGTGTCTACTGTAAACCGCAAGAAATATTCTTCTTCGTTGGCTTTAGTTACTTCTCCAACATCGTCGAACCACCCTTCATAGTTACTGCCAGGGTAAAGCTCATTGCCGTATCTATAAATACTGCCATCATTTTCATTTAGGTGACGTTCAATATCATCTTGCAACCTTTGCAGTATTGCCTTATCTCCAACCATTGTAATGTCATTGAAACAGATATTAGCCATTTCACACCTCCGTGTTAACTTTGCAAATCGAACTGAGCTTGCCAGCTCTAGGATTATTCTTTTTAGGACATTCATCAATGCGAGCTATCGGAGTGTACCAGTTTGGCAAGCAGTTACAAATTCCGTATTGGTCAGTGAAAAACCTGTCGAAGCTCTCAAATGTTGAATGAGCGTACTGGCAATTTCTACAACCAAATCTTTCAATTTTAGGTTTTTCTTCTATTGTCCAAAGATTAACCAGCGCAGCAGTTTCCTTAAATTTATCAAAAGGTGTCATATTAGCATACCCCCTTTCTAATAATCATGTGCCGGAGTACTTCTTCGGTAATCTCCATTGCTTTGTGAAGCTTAAGAACACACTTCTTACTTGCATGAAACGTAACCAGGACATAAATACCATTCTCGTAGTCCTGAATCACATAGGGCATCTTTCTTTCTCCCCAGCGTTCTGTCTTTTCAACTTCACCACCATTAGAAGCGATTAAGTTATTGAATTTCAAGATAACATCCTCGACTATTTCTTGTTCCGGGCGAATAATGTACATAATTTCATAAGCATTCATTTTTCTTTCCTCCTTACATTTGTTCATCTTCTTGAAAACTGTAGTAGCTGCCGTCACCTATAATGATATGGTCTAAGCAAGGTATCCCTATTATTGCCCCGGCTTTAACAATGTTCCTGGTTAACTTTTTGTCATCATTACTAGGTACTGCAACGCCGGAAGGGTGGTTATGCGCTACAAAAATTGAAGCTGCATTTTTCATAATGGCAAACTTGAAAATCTCTCTAGAATGTACATAGCAGTTTGTCAGTGTTCCTTGCAGTATAGCTCTTGCCTCAATAATTCTGTTCTTGCTGTCTGCTGCAATTACCCAGAATTCTTCATGATTCAGATACCGCAACTTCGGCATCATAAATTCAGCTAAATCTCGCGGATTACAGCAGTGTCTTTTTTCCTCAGCTTTGGTTTCGCTAAAAGCTCTTTTTCCTAACTCTACACCACACAAGAAAGCTTCTGCTTTCTGTTTGTCTAATCCATACGCTTTCAGTTCGTCGGTATCTTCCAGGCGATATAATTTCTGTGCCGTCAGTTCAGAAACCTTATAAGCTTCTTGCCCCAGCAACGCTTCGCATAACTCTTTGTAACTTTTATCTGCTACTTTACACATAACTTTTACTCCAATCTTTTTTCCAGCGCACACCTTTCGGTGTACGCTGGTTCTTTCTTTTATTTATGGCTGTTTGTAGGGGTAGTAGCTTCTCGGCATCAGAAGCTTTTCACGCAGTGCATTAATTCTCTTTTCGCGGCATTTAGTATTTTCCATGAGTTCATGGAATTCATCTCCGGCAAGAGGGAGCGTTTCCAACATCAGTACATACTTTATAAGTTGTCTTGTTCTCACATTAATCACATCCAATCTTCGCAATTCTTAAGATATTCTTTCTTTGCTTCAAGTAAAGCTTTTTTCATAACCGGGTCAGAGTTAACTTGCTCATAAGTCAAAAGCAGAGCATCCAGCGTATCGTCAAGCTCATAAGTTATACAAAACTCATGGTTAGCAAGTTCGTAACGGAAGGCTGATTTCAAGAAGTCGAAATCTTTCATGTGCTCCTTCTTTTCGATGTTCATGCGTTTTACTAAATCATTATGAGCCTTAGCCTGGGCACGAAGGATATATCCTCCGAAGCCTATTTGATAAACCTTGTCGGTATCATCAGGAGCCAAACCAATTTTTTTCATGCCTTCGTTGAACTGTTCTTCAGTAAAAGCAAAGAACATTTTATCTTTGGTAAAGCTTTCGTATTCCTTTTGCTGTTCGTTGATTAAGGTTGAGTAATCTTTGTATTTTAACATCCTAGCATCCCTCCTAAAAAGTCATAAATTTCATCATTGGTTTTTGGACCCTAAATTCCATATCTCCAATATGATTGTTAATTCTTGTCAAACACTTTACAACGGCATTTGCTTCACTCTCACTGAACGGCATGCAGTCGCCTTCCTCGTTTGTGTAGCACAGCAGCACGTTACCGCACAGGCACTGATCATGTAATCTGCCGTAACCATAAATAACACTTGCCAGCTCATTGGCTACAGGCTTTTCGGTCTTCAGAAGAAATTCTTCATCGAACACCAAGGTGACTGCCGGGATGATTCCAAGCTCGCCGTCAAATTCTACTAATTGAAGCGGCATATCCTTAATATCAACAAGCTCGCATTCGCAAAGCTGGTACATAGATTCCAGGGAAATAGTTGGGAATACCTCCATCATTGGCACTTTCTCCACAGAGTTTGTTTTGCCATTGGCATCAACCACAGTTTTGAGTAAAATTGCATAGTTCATAAAATCGACTTCCTTTCTAAAGCTATTGGCAAGGACTTTGAACCTTCTGCCTGGTAGCTTTACAGGAGCTTACGCTCCTGTCATCAGCTTTTAAAGCTCTACCTTTTAAATTGTTTGGGTTTTTAACGCTTGTAACAATTCATATGCAGCTTGCTTACGCTCTCTTTCAACGAGCAAATATTTTTCGTCAATCTCCCATTCATCATGCCCTAGTGATGTCCAAAGCTTACGTCCTTCATCGTAAGTTTTCTTTTTTTGGCAATAATCGCGCTCTGCCAACTCCAGTAACTTCTTCCATTGGTTAATAGTTAATTTCATGTTGTTCGACTCCTTTCTATTGTTCAATCATGGTAACATCGTAGCGGCAATATTTATATTCCACAGTGTCTTTACCCCAAGAACAGGTTCTTCTGAGCTGGAATTCTCTTCCGTTATAACCGATGCTGAACAGAAGATAATCAACTGTATATCCATTGCTTGCGCTTTCAAGCAGAACAATCTGTTTCATCGCCGGAGCAAAGCCGAAGTATTTTTCCAGACATTTACATGCAAGCTTTTTCATTTCTTGTTTTTCTTGATAATTCATTTTTAAGTCCTCCTTTTTTTGCCTATCTTTTAGTCATTAACTTCAAAACCATTTTCATCAAGAATTACGATGCGTTCAATCCACATTGTTTCATTTGCATGTCCCAAGTACAGGGTTGCTTGTTCGTCGATGTCTTCAGCAGCAACAGTAACATATTCATCATTGCTTTCGGCTACATACAAGCCGACGCTTTCAACGGATTCTTCCATTTCATTTTTTCTTGTCCAAAACTCACTAACTAATTCATTCACCTTTTCTTCTAACATTTCAACCGACTTCCCTCACTCTTTATTTTGTAGGTTTTCTTATCTTCCCTACACTTATATTATACTATAAAACTCACCTTTTGTAAAGAATTTTCTTTATAAAAGGTGAGTTTTTCTTATTATTTTTCTATATTCTTTTCTTCAGCAAGCCGAGCTGCTCTTCTGCGCTTTTTATCTTCCAGCAGGTTTACGCCATCCACGCCAAACAGCAAAGCGGTTAGTTGCTCGACGGCATCGTTGGTGTCACGCCATATCTGCCTTTCGCTCACTGACCATTTTTGTGCAAGGCTTGCGACTATATCGGTGACATACGCTTCCGGCGGACAAGGCTTAAGGAATAGCACGTCAAGCACATCTGCCCGGCGCAAATCTTCCTGCTTGCCGCTGTTATACCTGGTCTGCTTGTAAAGTGCTATCATGTCATCCATGTAATTTATTAGCACCTTCGTTCGCATGGTTGAGCTTATAATGCTTTCAAGCTTTAGCTCATTTGCTCCCATGCTTTTCAGATTTTGGAATGAATCAAGAATCTCAATAGCCGAAATCTGCTCATCGTCGATATTGACAATCTCGCTGGTCTTTAACGCTGCGTGTTCCTGAAGGCTTCTGTAATTCTTTAGCAGCAAGCGCACGTTATACAGTCGCTTGTCAAAATCCCTTCGCTGTGCTTCTTTGCTGTACAAATCATCACACAGCTTTTTAGAGGTCTTCTTGGCGGTCTGCTCTGCCACACGTTCGATAAGGTCTTCAAAATACGCCAGCGGAACGGTTATTGTGCTTTGATTTTCATTTACAGTCATGTCTTCCATGCGCTTACTCCCTTCTTTTATTTAAGTTCTTCAATAAGGCGGTCAAGATACCAGCTTGCTTTTAGGCAATCTTCTACGCCGTTTTTTTCTTCGTAACGCCATAAATATTTGATGATGTTGGCAACGCAGACAGCTTCAATGCCTGTTTTGCCAACAGTAGCAGCCTTTAGGGCATCTATACACTCAATACCGCCTTTGGTGTAGTGTTTCGGATGATTTACGTTATCCTTAGGAAGCGGCATTGTAAAGCTATCTTTTGAATTCTTCGGTGCTTCTTTGACAATAACGTATTTATCATCTTTTAATCCGATAAAACTAAATGGAGATTTAAACGCACTCATTATTTATGCTCCTTTATCCATTTTTCGTGTCTGGCAACTGCTCCAGCTGTAGGTGAAAGCGTTTCAAGATACATGGCTTTCAGTATTTTACACTGCTGGATTTTCCATTCGCTAAAAGCATTACAAGTAGCGTGGCAGCCTATTTTTCTTTTTGTGCATCCTCTGCATGGTGTTTTCATGTAGCACCTCTAAAATAATTCTTGTTGGTTGCTTATATCATTCGGTGTTTTAGTGGTAATGCCGGGATATGATCCTGCAAACTTTTTTATCCGGTAATCGTAATACTTTCCGTCAGCAGCCATATAGTTTGCGTTAACTTCATCAGGTGTCGGCATATAATACTGCGCTGGTAAAGGAATATCAGTGCACAGCTCTTCAAGTCTGCTCTTTCCGTAAATTATATGATTCCTTATTAAATTCATGTTTTCGCCGTCAGGATAAAAAGGGTCTTGGCATCCATAGGTCCGGATATGTTCCCACCGCAAAAAACTGTCTATAAGCATAGCTGTTTCTTCTTTGATTTGTTCTTCAATGCTTTTTTCTTTTTTCGGCATTTTACACACTCCCTACATTTCTTCTACTTCCGGGTCGTACAGCTCAAGAAGTTCTGAAAATTCTCCCTCACTAGCTATCTTTATAGCTTCTTCAGGCGAAGCAGCTAACACTCTGTCGTGAAAATCAACCTCGCCCGAAATTAAACTGCGCCAGCTAATAAGATAAAGTTTATCGTCCTGTTGAGCCATAACCGCCACCACGAACAGCACTTGCTTCATCGTCCGAGGTTACGCAGTAACGGACGAAGATTCCCTGTGCACAGCGTTCACCTTCTCTGATGATGATAGTTTCGCTGCCGTTGTTTCTGAATTTAACACCTATATTGCCGTCATTGTCCTGGTTGTTAGCATAATCGCTATCAATAATGCCTACGCTGTTAACCAGCGACAAATTGAATTTAACCGCAAGACTACTGCGGATGAACAGCATCAGAACCATATCGCCAGGCATAATAGCTTTGATGTTTAGCGGAATAAGTACGCTTTCACCGCCAGCTGGAACAAAAATATCTGTCGGTGCGTAAAAATCATAGCCAGCAGAAAACTGTGTGCTACGCTGCGGAAGCTTCGTGTTCGCTGGTGCGTCAATCGTCGGTAAAAATTTAATCATCTTAAAAACCTCCTAAAATATCTCTCCAGATTATAACCAGGATTCCAATAGTACCCATAATAGCAAGAATTTCCATACAAATACTTGCAACAAGATGTAAATATTTCAAATTACCACTCCCTGTTTAACATCCATAAAGCTACACACATAACAACTACGTCAAGCAGTGTGCAACTGACAATATCAATTAAGCATATTTCCATTGGTTGTACCTCTGGCAATCTCTGCTAACTTTGCTCTTTGTGCTTTTACTGCATCAAGCAGCGGCTTTTGAAAGCGGCAATCATCGTCTAAAGCGATTCTTCCGGTTTCCTCTAGTTTGTATTGCATATACTCAAAATTGCTTTCAAGCGAAATTTGCATTTGCTGTAACATCCAATCCGGGAATTTTTCCATATTGGCGATAAGCTCGTTTTCAATGTCTACTAACGCCTGTGTACCTAAACGATGTACTGCATATCTGAATGCAAACAGCAGGACAATTAATTTTTCACGTTTCATTTTTTTGCTCCTTATTGTAATGAACTAATTTTGCCGCTTCTGTCATCATGCTCATTAATTCTTGCATAGCCATTTCTTCACCATATTTGCCACGCACACCTAATGCTGCCTGCGCCATCGTACCAATGATCAAGCTTTTAAGAATAATATAATTACCTGATGCACAAACAACATCATCGTTATTGCTGTTATTATAGGCAATTATAAAAGATGCTCCACATTCTTGTAGCAGTTCTTTCGCCTGTTCTGCCTTTTTGTAATCAATCATTGTTTTTCAACCTTTCTTATCCAAATACCATTAGCCAGCTTCTCTAAATCTATTTTCTCACGGCAGTGAGGGCAAATTGGCATCATATCATTTTTTCGTCCCATATGTTCTTGTAGCATCTTTAACACACGCTTATAAGGCCTAAACTTTATACCAATCTCATAGCATCTTAACGTCTGTTTCCTAGCTCTATCATAGTCCTTTGCTATTGCTTGCCAGTCGTTACACATTAGCTCCAGCACAACGATAGGTTCAACCATGTTGCCGCAGTGATTGCAGAAGCAGATTTTTGTATCCGGGTCGACTGTAAAACTGATAGGCTTTTTACTGCCGCCATAGATGTTGGTTTCCTTATAGCAATGGCAAGTTGTTCTGCCTTGCTCACGCTTAATCGGCGAAAACTTTAATATCTTCATTGTTTTTGCTCCAAATTACATATCTCCACGCATTTTAGCTTCAACCATTGCTCTCAAACGTGCTTTTGGGTCGCTCATAGCCTTTACTACAGCTTCTGTAGCTTTCTTTAGCTCGTTGTTAATCTCCATGTACTCAGGCTGTTGCCGTACATGATTTTTAGCAGCATCTACTGCGTGACTATCATATTGCATCTGTACAAGCGACTCTAACGCTTTTAAGTCCGCCTGTAGTTCAACAATCTCGACAACAAGTAACATCAGCCGTGCCGATGTCTTGATATCTGCAATGTCCAACATACGTCTGATTTGGTCTTTGTTAATCATTTAATCAACCTCCCACTCATCAGTCCATAACAATAATGGGCCTACCGTTGCCAAGTCCGCAACCTACTGCCATTCGGCAACCCAGCCGCCGCACCCATGGGCTTAATCTTCCACGTCAGCTACAATCATTCTGCCGCAACAAGGGCAATACACAAAATTATCATCTACATCTATAAATTTAAACTCACATTTTGTGCATTGATACGCCCCTGACCAGCAAGCGTATTGGTTGCTCATCGTATAAACTGCGCCAGCTGACCTAACAGTTGTTTCTTGCTCTTCCATTTTTTAACCTCTTAATTCAAATCAATGTAACACCAGCGAATAACGGCATCTTCAAAAAAGCATACAAATTCGTAGCAACTATTTTCTCTAACGATTTCGTCACATTGCCTGTAACCAATTAGTATTTCTGACGCTTCTCCGACTTTGATTTCAAAAATGCAGAGTTTATTTCCATTCGGCATAACATCATTACCATGCCATTCACCGCATATAGGTTTGTTGTTCATTTTCTAACCTCCTCAACTTTTTCAAGGGAGTTCAGCCCTTTTACCTCCTTAACAATAACAGCCTTTGAGATATTTTTCCCTAATGCTGTTGTTCTTAAAGGTTCTGAAATCATAATCCCTTGTGCATTTCACTTTGCCGTTTACTGCGAAAAACACGTGTTGAGCAGCTTTTTCTATGCACATAAGTTCCAGATTGTTAGTGAACAAAACAAACTGCCCTAATATGGACGGCTTTACATCTTCCAGTATCTTTTTGACAAAGATAGGATTAACAAAACTGTCAATGCCTTGTACAATCGACGCATTGCCTTTTACGGCATTATTTATTACTCCGCAAAGCATATCTGCATCAGCACTTGCTTGCTGTCTTTTGACAAGCATTGTTGACATAGACGGTATTTTTATATCCTCAATATAATTAACGATACGGAAAATTTTTTCGCCTACGCCCGTATGCCTTTCTGAGATAAACTTTTGTAAAGCAATTATTGCCAGTCGAAGTAACGACATTTTAGGCTTATCACTTGCCAAATAGCTAAAGTAATCTTTAGCTTGTTTGTTTGGCCAAACACCCTTATGAACGTCCCACGTAACGACACCCCTGTGCTCCTCTCTTTTTAGAATAGTTGTTTTACGCTTTTCCGGCGGAAATTTTAATTCTTCGCCATTGGGTGAAATCGTATATTCTACCATTCCCACTCCCTTAATATCAAGCTCATAGCAATACGCTGCGTCAAGGTCGACTGCGTCACCGTCCGTCACAGCATGCTGCAGAATTTCAAAAGCATCAATTAATGCTTTTTTCTCATTCCAATCACCGAAAACGATAGCTAAATGCTTATTTTTTAAGTTAAGTTCTGTACGGATTATGCCTTTATCTATAGTAACTCTATTAATCATGCTACCTCCTTAACTTTTTCAAGGGACATTTTGTCCCCACGTGCAACTTTTACAAGAGATTTTTGCAACATGTTGCAAAAATCTCTCCTAAATTTTATACTCCACGCCTATTTCCTTCGCTACTGCAGGCAGCGCAGCTTCGGCTTCTGCCCTCGTTCTGTATACCCAGCCTGTTTTGAGTTTCGTGAGTTCATTGAAATCTCCATCCCACGTGTACCGTACAATACACAATGCATCCCCCAAGACAACTGTATCAAACGTCCAATACCTTTCGCCTTTCTTCGGCTTCCACGGAAGTTTGACGATTTCGATATCGCCTCTTACCAGACCAATAAGCGGCATGTTGGCAGTTGTGTATACTTTTTCTACGTCATCGTCACTCACTATTAGTCCGTCGACGATAAATTTATAAATCACTCCTTCGCGTCCTTTAATTTTAAATTCTTCGCCCAGCTCTACGCCCAACATTTGGGCGATTTCAGGGATTAAATTTTTAGCCATTATTTTTACCTCCGTTTCTTTTCCATTCTCTTATTTTTTCGTACAGTTCAAGCCCTCCCGAAACTAAAATCACTAAGATTATTGTTGTTACGATGATAGCAAAAAATTCTTCATCGCTTCCAGCAGTTAATAATGCGTGTGCTGCCATGTTATCACTCCTTATCCCAAAAATGTTTACAAAGTTCCGCATTAAAAGCGTTTTCGCAAGGATTTTTGCAAGATTTCTTTAAATCGCAATCTTGGCAGCAGAACCATATGCGGCACGCCGCCGAACATCCGAAATTTACATTTTTAATCTTCGCCATGTTATCACTCCTTCACAGCTTTACTAGCTTTCAAAATTTTCTCAATCAGCTTATCCACAGCCTTATCTGCAAATTCGCCTGTAGCCTTGATGTTTGCTGGTGTTATATATCTCGTCACATACATCGCTATTGCTTCATCCCTAGTTGGTATAAACGAGGCAAGAGCACCAAAGAACAGTGCTGCGCATACCAGTTTCTTTAAGGAACTCCATAACCGTTTATTTGTGGCATCGCTGTGATAATCGTTGTCTATAAATTTTATCATTCCAAGAAAGATGGCGGCAGCCGTTAGCAAGCATCCCACTACGCAGCAAAACTCCTGTATTGCGTTAAGCCTCCCAGCCCAATAAATCAGCCACGGTGAAATAACCGGTTCGTTCATTATCTACACCCCCACAATCTTTCTACCGCACCAGCAGCAGTACGACTGCCCAAAATTTTCAAACGTGCCGCCGCACTTTTCGCAGCGATAAATCGCTAACGCCCCTTCATGGCGTCCTGTATACGTCGCCACTGTCGCATTGTCAAGCTCATGCTTTAAAGCTGTTAATACGACCTTTTTCTTTTTTATTCGGGAGATAACCCATTTTTTGTCGTTATCCGTCAAACGGCCACGTCGAAGCGCAAACTTCGACTTCGAGATTGTTCCTTTAGTCTCCCAAATTTGTTCACGTAACATCTTTTCGCGTTCCGACAGGCTATCCCACCATTTTTGACGTTCTGGAGTCATTATTCTTCCTCCTCATCCTTTTGCCAGCCGACAATATCCAAACTATCGCCGATATCTCTAATCGTGCGACCCAGGATTTTGCACGTGTTTTTCAGCCACTCTACGCTATGCCCTTCAAGCACCTTGTCCATTTCTTTGTCTGACAAATCACTAAAGCAGATGCTTTCCCAATACTTACCGCGTTTAACTCTAAAATAAATGCCGTCTAAATCTCTTTTTGTTGTCATTTTTTCATCCTCCCTGCCAAAACTTCACACTTTCTTAACTCGCTACGCATCAGCTCACGTGCCTTACGCAAGCAGTAACGATAATATTTCAGCTTCTGCTGTCTACGCTTTACCACAGCCATATTAACCACCCAATCGCAGCACCTAGTAGAGCACCAAGCATAGCAGGTATGCCGATGATTAGTATAACCGTGATCATGTCGATAATTACGTTTAATGCTTTAGTCATTTTCCCAAAACCTTTCTCCGTGCTCAACACACAATAGCAAATATTTGTGTGCTGCTTCGGCTTCTTGTTGCGTACAATATTTTTGACAATACAAATCTTTATAGATAATTTCATCCGCACTATTCAATCTAAAAAGCATTGTTTCATAAGATAAATTGTAACACCACGGCAATTTAACTGTAGACAGTAAGTACCTTTCTCCGTCTACGGAAAACTTTGTTTTTAAAGAAAAGTTAGCCATTATTCTCACCTCTGTTTGGATTCTGTTTCCAGCCACCTACAGGACGATACAGATGTAAAACATCGTATATCCTGCCTACGCCATGTAAATACTCGCTTTCTTTTGGGTGAATCTGATGAACTTCTTCTTCCTGCAGCCAGAATACGTCTTTAACCTGGCACATAACTTCCCATGACGGCGTTTTATTCGTTGTGCCGCAAAATTTCACGCTCACGTGCTCCCATTGGTTGCCGTCCTGATCAGGCTCAACGCCTACAACACACTGCAAGCTCTTTTTGATTCCTGGCAAATGCAGGAAGCCTATTAACACCAAGCCTTCAAAAGCAAAATCATTTTTCTTGTCGGCTTGAAACTTTTCATTTGCTAAAATCTCCTTAACGCTTCTCATTTTAATCTCCTTGCTCCGCATAGCTGCGGATTATTACTGCACTGTTTACATTCCTTATCGCATTCCCAACAGCATACGTGGCAAACCTCACTTCTCACGCAGCCGGGAAACGGAAAAGGGCAAACATATTTATTTTTCAGCTTTTTCGTGATTATTGGCTCTTCATCTTTTGAAAATTTCTCGGCAGGCTTCTGAGCTATAACCTTGTTTTTGTTAGTTGCCTGCCTTCTTATTTGTGCAAGGCTCATGATTTTGTGCTTGCACTCCTTGCCTCCGCAGCTCATTCCTTGCCGCCTGGCAAGATTAGATACATCTCTGTAACATTCAGTGCCACATTCGCAAAGGCATTTTGCAACAGAAACCTTCTTTTTAGGTCTAATACTGATAACGCCTGGAGGATAAATTTCAAGCACTGTCAGCATACCTATTTTCTGCCCTAGCAGATAGCTCCAATCCTTATTCTGCATTAAACCGACTTCCTTTCGCTTTACTTTAACCAAATCGTGCCATAGCACGATGAGCATCTAAACGCCCATTTCACAGCACCTTTTCTGTCTACAATCTTTGCGCCGTAGACAAGCTTTATTTTTTCCTGCTTGCAATGAGGGCAGCACTGCTTGCCTTCTGCTGTTGTTCCAAGTAGATATTTCACTGTTGCTCCTCCGTTACAGCCAGAAATTTTAACACTCTGCCTGTATTACTGATCCTGTATTCTTCCAGGTCATCACGCTTTAGGTACTGCCTTCCATATAGTGACTTCATGTTCTCCCATAAAAGAAAAGGCACGTTGTAAAAATCTGTCAGATTAAACGATACCAGGATAAAGCACTTTGCTCCTAAAAAGTGATGAACCTTTAGGTATTCGAGCTGGTGCGGTTCAAGTCTGCTTCGCAGCATCTTGTCGCCGTCAGTGTGCTTTGCTTCAAAACACACCGCTAAGCCACCTCTTAACGTTCCCTTATAGTCAACGCCGCTTTTCTTTGCATAATTCGCAATGAACTGTCCATGCGCTCCATAAGGGCGGATATAATGTACAGGTTCGCTCTGTTTCTCAATCTTGGCAATGCCGTGTTCTTCGTAATACTGGCATCCTGCGTCAATCATCTTTTCAAAGAATGAACCGCTTGCCTTGCTCCGCTTGCCTACAAGGATACTTTTAAGCTGATTCATGTTTCTTGTACCCCTTGAATTTCATTCTGCTGAAAGCGTATCTCAGATAAGCTAAGTCCTGAAGCACATCAATGTATTCAAGCTTATCAACATACACCTTGCTTCTTCCCCACGTGCTAATCAGCTTCATGCTAGGATTGTAGGTCTGGTGATATATCGTTTTGTACAAAAAACAATATTCACTACAAATCTTCTTAAAATCATCTTTCTTTAATTCGATTTCAGTCCACGCCAGCTTACGCAAGCGGTTAACTTCGTCTTTAATCTTCATTCTGCACCTCGCTTAAAACGGAATTTCTTCATTAAAAGGTACTGCGCTGCCAAAACCTTGGAAGTCCTGGCTTTCTTCTCCCGGTGTATGCTGAGATTCGCCGCCTTGCTCTCTACGCTCAATGAATTCAAAATGCTCTGCGATAACCTCGGTTACATATTTCTTTTGACCGTCTTTAGCGTCATAGCTGCGAATTTGCAGTCTGCCTTCAACTAACACACGCTGTCCCTTGCTAAGGTAGTTGCCACAGATTTCAGCCTGTTTACCCCAGATAACAACAGGGATAAAGTCAGCTTCACGCTGCTTGTCTTTCGAATAAGGTCTGTCTATCGCAAGCGTGAACTGAGCAACAACCTTGCTTGTAGAAGTGTATCTTACCTCCGGGTCTTTTGTCAGTCTTCCTAATAAAATGATTTTGTTCATGCTTTTTGTTCCTTTCTCTTTAACGGATTGTCCTGGCAGAAAATTTCGCCGCCTTCTTTTTTTATTACTGCGTTGATTTCAGCAGCAGCCTTATGCAGATAATAGATTTCGCCGCTGTCACGATACATATTGATATAGAAATTGACGAGTATTGAAAAATATCTCTTGTCTTTATCGTCCATAATTCCCTCCTATAATCCTAATAATTTGTTAGTCGCAGCAAAGCCTTCTGCAACCTTCTTCCTGCGTCTGCTTGCGTGTGTAACCTCTACCGGGTGGCACATCTGCAAAATGCGGTCATAGATTCTTGTTTCCGTTATCGTCTGCGGCTTTTTGATTACTTCAATCGGTAAATTTGTCGTGATGATTGTCGGCAATCCGCTCCGGCAACGGCTGTCGATGATCTGGAACACTAGCTCCTGAGCAAACTCCGTGCGCCGTTCTGCTCCTAAATCATCAAGCACTAACAACTCAAATTGATTAAATCCGTCAAGATACGCTTGCTTTTGTTCTGCCCCCCACAAGGTATTAAACACTCTGCCGAAATTAGTCATTAAGCAAGCTACACCTTTATCAATTAGCGCATTGACAACACACGCCGCAGCGAACGTCTTTCCGCTTCCGGAATTTCCATAAAGCAGCAATCCTTTATGCATCCTGCGAAAATCATCGTAGTGCTCAACGAAATTCTTCATTGCTCGCATTGTCCGCTCGTCTGCGCCGTCATCGTGGCTGAAGGTCTGTGACTGAAGCTCACGCTCCGGGAAACCTGCTTTTCTAAGCTCATGTACCCTAGCAAGTCGCTTTTCATGTTCCTCACGTTCACGCTCTACCTGAAGCTCTTCCGCTCTGCACTTGCAGATACAGGTTACAGTTCGTTCAACACCAAACAAGAAACCTCTGCATTGCTTCGGCGTATGGCATTTACCACACATAAGCAATCCGTTTTCATAATAATCATTTGCGTTTTGCTTATTAAGTTGTGAAGCATTTTTAGCAATGTGATTTACAGCAAGCGTAATTGAATTCTGAACATCATTCGCATTCATGCTATCACCTCACTAAAAATATTTGTCCAGGTCTGTTTGGTCGTCCGGCGGTTTCTTTGGCTTTTGATTGTCGCCGCTCGCAAGGTTTCTTGCAACTCCCTCACAATAGGCTATTGACTTCTTGCCTTGCTGCGCTGTTATCGTAACCGCCTGCATAGCTATCAGCTCGCCGTGCTCCTTAGCAATAGCCTGTAACCGCTCTGCAATGTATGGCGTTATCGGCGTAACATTTTGATTCCAAAAACCAACAGGATTATTATCGCTCGTAACATTTTCGTAACTGTTACACGTAACGGCAGCATTTTTATCGTAACAACCACTACTAAAGTTATTGTTGTTACTCTTACTCTTATTCTCTTTCTTATTCTTACTCTTATTCTTATCCGTAACATCTGTGTTTGTTACATCGTTGTTACGTGTAACATCTTGACTTGTTACGCTTTTGTTACACGTAACATCTTCGTAACATTTCGTAACATCTGTGTTTGTTACATTGTTGTTACAGGTTTTGGATTGCTTCTCGCGCTGCCTTTTAACTCTCATTGCTTCCTTGCACCGCTCACGCTCCTTGAGCTTTGAAAGCTCTTCGGCGTTCTGATATTCACCCCAGCCTACAATATAGATATAGCCGTTATCCTCTATATCAATCATATTGTACTGCCGAAATACTTCTAAAGCAGTTTCCGCAATTTTAGGCTTAAAACCACCAACAGCAGCTAAGGTTTTAGGTGTATACGCTACACCTTCGGTAGCGTATACATAACCACCATCGTTTTTTTTACGAGCTAAAGCTAACAGGAAGAACCACATTAATGCCAGGCTATCACCAATCTTCGTATCAGCACGAAGTATCTTAATTTTTTCACTGTCGAACACATCGGCGCTAACCTTAAACCAGCTCTCCATGTCGCCCTCCTACAATAACTTCTTCCATAATGGTTGCCGTCTAAGTAACCTCACATACTTCATAAGTGCTTTCTTTCTCATAGGTAATCTCTCCCAATTTTCTTTATCCACTCGTCCCGGCTATGTTTATCTTCATAGCAGGTTTGAGCAAATCGCCTTAACCGCAAGTCTGTTTCCCTGTCCAAATGAGGTCCGAGTTTTCCTTTGTGATGTTCGTAGCATAGCCAGATTGTTAAACCCAGCTTGTCCGAAATCTTTCTCCCGGCTGCTTCGAATATCACATGATGGCGCTCCAGGTTGCGAGTAGTGCCACACATAAAGCACTCCTTTTCGCTTTGCAATATGCTTTTCTTACTCATTTTTTTCGCTTTCTGGTGTCTTGAACACCGCATTATCAGAAACAACATTAAGAGGCTTAACATTGGCAGCTTCTTCAATTTCTGCTGCGCTAAAATCTTCTTGCTGTTCTTTCATCTCGGGGATTTCTGCCTGTGCTGCTTCTATCAGCTCTAAGCGTTCCCTTATTGCGTTATGCGCTAAACTATAATTTGGAGCTTGAAGCAGTTGCTCTAGCTGATCGTATGTCAGTTCTACAATATCTGTCATACCATTACGAGTACGCACATACGCTTTTCCATATTCAAGCTTAACGAATTTATTTTCCGTGATTTCTACACCACTATCACACCATTGACGAATCTTTTTGCCGGTCTGCGGAGTAATTACTTCACACCAATCAACAAATAATCCGGTTCTGTCTTTTGTAGCAGCGGCCATATGACGCTCAACACTAATGTCAAACATCACTGTAAATTCATACTCTAAGCCATCTCGCTGAATAGGAGCTAATCCCATTTTTATCGGCATTTTTTTGCCTTTTTCATTCTCCACAATCTCGTAT
>ERZ1023977.3-NODE-3-length-56000-cov-99.769327_pt1 | contig 56000 bp, 59 predicted proteins | sample MGYA00380433_ERZ1023977 | MGnify/ENA primary metagenome ERZ1023977 (study PRJEB33179, sample SAMN07449059) | human gut metagenome | biome: Human-gut; feature: Human associated habitat; material: Faeces | host: Homo sapiens | place: India:Kasaragod | collected...
TGCGGAGAAGCGAGAGTCTACGGAGAAGCGGAAGTCTGCGGAGAAGCGAGAGTCTGCGGAGAAGCGGTAATTAAGAGTAAATCCGACTACATCGTGTTCAAGAATTGGTGGAGCAGCGGCAGATACTTCACGTGGACACGCTCGAACGATATGTGGAGTGTCGGATGCTTCTACGGCACTGGAGAAGAACTCATCAAGAAGGCTTATAACGACAGTGACGAGAAAGGTCGTGAATATGAAAGAGTCGTCAAATATGTTGAATCAATAAAATCAGAAATAAAATGAGAAAGTACATTATCAAAAACGCGGATGGAAGCGAACAGACTGTTATGCAAGCCGTCCACGAATCACGTGAAGAAGCTGGAAGAGAGTTGATGAGATACCTCAGCTACCACAACGAAAGTTGGGACGTTGACAATCATTTGTCACCGTTTGATTTCATTCTTGAAGAAGTTGAATGCGGTGACATAAACGAAGTCATTACGGACTTTAATAAAGCAAGAAAAGCACTTGGCATCAAGCCGAACGCGGACTTCTACGTTGTAAAAAGAAAACATTCTGAAAAAGTTGTCCAGCTTGAAGATGTCGCAAGACTTGTGACCGACATCAACCCCAAGCACATTGAAGCGTTGATTGCATTGAACAAGTTGTTCACCATCGCACAGGCATGGAACAAGGAAGATGGCTTTGTACCCGATTTCTCGGATTGGGAACAAGACAAGTGGTTTCCTTGGTTCGTGTATGACAAGGATGCTGCGGGGTTCGTGTATGACAAGGATGCTGCGGGGTTCGTGTACGCGTCTACGTATTACTCGCCTACGTATGCGTATGCGTATTTCGGTTCTCGGCTTTGCTTCAAAACATCCGAGCGTGCTGAACAATTTGGTAAACAATTTGAAGACCTTTTTAATGAAATCTTTTTATAAAAACTAAATCAATGATAAAGCAATACAGGGTGTGGCTCCTCCGTCAGCAGAGGCGGAGGGCGCAGAGAAGAAATGAGGAAGTGTGCGCAAGCCTGTCCGTCAGACTTATTGACGGATCGTTGTACATCGCCAACGGCTGCACGCTTATCCACAAGTTTTCAACCGACAATTCAGTCGGCGAAGTTGTTAATAAAATTAACGAGATAAGGAGAATGAATCTATGATATTCGATAAAATAAGTATGAGTTAGTTAAGCACGGTAGGCATCATACGCAAAACCAAGTGGTGGTGCTTGCCACATTGAGAGGTAGCTCAGGCAGTAGAGCGGCAGCAAGGAACAGCGGCACACATGATGACAACCAATAAGAGGTGCGGAGTTGTCGGCTCAATCCCCTCGACAGCAGGTCAATGGTGCAAATCCATTCCTCTCAACTATTACTTTTTGAATTAAAAATTGATTGAAGACAATGGAACAGAAACAAGGAACGCCGATAATCGGCACACACAATTCAATGACATTTTTACCACCTGAGCACTGGTATGGATGGTTTATGATTCCGTTCGCTCGGGGTCAGAGCAAGACAATCGAGGAACAGTGGTACGATGGCGCACGATGCTTCGACTTGCGCATACGCTTCACAAAGCAGGGCGAACCCTACTTCGCCCACGGACTTTACGAATGCACACACGAGGTCAAGCCTATCGATGTCTTGGTGCAGTTGGACAGACTGATACTCCGCTATAATCAACCTGCCTTTGTCCGTCTGATTCTCGAAGACCCAGACAAACAAAACCATAACGTTTTTTACTTCAAACGGTTCTGCCAAGGGTGGAGTAAAGCCAACAAGTTGATACACTTCTTCGGTGGCAACCGCAAGGGCGACTGGGCGCAGATTGTGGAGTTTGACTACAAGCCGAACCTTACCCAGTACGTAGGCTCCATGATGGAGGACGCACGGTGGTACGAGAAGTTTATGCCGTTCGCCTATGCGTGGAGGCGCAACAAGAAGAACAAGCAGAACCCAAAAGGCGATATTGCCATTTACGATTTTATTTAACATTATTAACCTCCCTCTGTTAACCCCAGAGGACAACAGGGAGGAAGCATCGGTTTCCTCCCTTTCTTTTTCCCAATGATACTATTTCCTATCAGACTGACGGCAGCGACCGCAAGACGCACTGCCGTGGCTTCGGAGCTGTCACCAAAACCGCTCCAACCTTGCGAAGTCAGAAACCTCGTGCTTAAACCACTCTTCATCGCACTGCTCACGATCCGTGAGGCGGAACGGCTCCGCTATCTGTGCTTCAATTTCAAAACCGACAAAGACGGCAATCTCATCTACAAGCGTGTCAGTTGCGACCTTGGCAACGCTATTCGTGACCTCAATAAAGAACTGACAGGAGGGATGTTCGGTGCGGAACTGCAATTGATGCAGTTCCTCGAATACCGCTTCTTCGAGGACACGAAGAAGGTGTTCTCGTTGCTTCGCCTTAACGTGGAGGAATTTATCCGCTCTCTCAATTACGATGTCGACGATTCCGACATAAACGCACAGAGTGAGGTGGTGCGGTTTCTCTCGCTTATGGCGATTGAGTTTGCCGAGGAGTACACCGAACGCCTTGCTGCCGCGTGTGCGGAAGTGCCGTTGAAGATTACCCCTCCAAGCATAAACAATCTCGTGGCTATACAAAAAGCGTGCATCGCCATCGAGGAGAAGAGCGTGGCAGCACAGGTGAACGAAGTGAACAAACGCAAGCGGGCGGCATTGGAGGCTTGCATTGACGCTGCCATTAGAGAGCTGAAGAGCATCAGCGTGGCACAGGCAGACAAGTTCCGATGCTGTGGAGTGTGCGCCAACTACAGATATGAGGTCGCCGCAAAAGGCAGATGCAAGTGGCCTTCTTACAACGCGTCTCAGATGCGCCCTGCGTGCAAGCGGTTCGAACGAGTAAACGAGAAAACGGAGCTTTAAGATTAACAAAAAAGTTGTCTGATAGGCGATTAATTATTACCTTAGTAAAAAGTTTATTTATGGAAATGTCTTTGATTCAACGAATAATATCATACCTTCTGGGGTATAAGTACTATGCCAACATAGTCAACACCAAAGGAACCGGAAAATATGAGATTTGCAGTTTCATTTTTGATAACAAGGCTGACGCGGAACAGCATATGCGTGATTTGAAAACTGGAAACTTGTCGTTCTCCTACATCGAAACCATAAGTTTCCGCAGTAGATTGATTTACCCAAATACAAAACGATGATTGGACGGATTCTTGACAAGATGCTTAACAGGCTGTATGTCGTGTTGGATGATACAGATAACTCAGTCACATTATCTCCGCGCTTGGCGGAGATAGTGATAGCTGATATTGTGGATATGGATGAGAATAAGATTCATATGTTCTCGGATGGGCGAGAGTATGGGTTCTGCGTTAACCATCCCGACCTTGTGGGCAAGGACACCCCCTTCGCTCCGTTGCAGAAAAACTTTCAGCACAACACCTTCGGTTTCAACGCAACGTGTCCTTCCGTCAACCGCATCTATTATGACTATGGGATAGAGTGTGGCAAGACTGCAAGGAAGAAAGTGGTGCGATGCCGATGCAAGGATTTTTACTACTTCAAAATTTTAAGGAAATGAGAATGGCGGAAACAAGAAAACCGGATATATACTTCCGTGAGAACGGACAGATAGACATAACGTCAAGGGTCAGCAAGACTCTCGGTCTGCACCCCGGCGATGCCATCAATGTGTGGAACGCGGGCGGTGAATATTATCTTTATGTCGCTGAACGAAATGTGAAAGGAAAATTCCGCGGTGTGTGCCGTAAGGTCAACTTCGGAAGCAATTTCCTCCGTGCCAATTTCTACGACTTGGCAAAGAAAATCATCGTTCTGTGCGGAAAGAGGGAGGCTCACCTGCCCGTGGGTTCCGCAGTGGAGGTGGACAACATTGGGACGGCTCTGCCGTTGATAACGAGAAACAATCTGTATGATGAATAAAGACATTGAATTTGTGGGCATCTCCAATGCTCCTTCAGACTATAGCGCACAAGACGGAGTGATGTCGCACCTTGTGAACCTTATCCCGGAAGAAGGCGAGTTGAAGGCGGTCGGCAAAGGTGAATGCCTGTGGAACGTCACCGACAAGTACCAACTACTCTTCGTGCATTCCGTGACTTCAGAAAGCAAACACTACATCTTCTTCAAGGACAACACACTGTACTATCAGATGTCGCCAACAGTGGAGGACAGCGACAGCGGTTTCAAGGAGATAGGATATATAGCCGGTCTCCCCAAGATCGTGAGTGTGGGCAACACGCTCATCGCCTACTCCGAAAACGAAATGCGCTATTTCCTTTGGAAAGAAGACAAGGACACTGGTGTGTTCGTCTATAAGAATCTCGGCACTCATCTCCCGGAACTAAACCTGAGCTTCGGTTTGGAAATGTCCGATTTCACAGATGGTTGGACGTTGAACGAGAACAAGGAACTCCCCCATAAACTGACATTCAAAACGAAGTGGGATGAGGCGCAGAACTTAGATTGGATGAAGGAGGAGAACCAAAGGGATTTGGAACAGCAGTTGTGCGCAATAGCGAATATGATAATAGCCAACAACACCAAGTATGGGCGGTTCATATTCCCTTTCTTTGTGAGATACGCATACCGTCTTTATGACGGCACGACACTCACGATGCACTCGGCTCCTATCCTTATGACGCCAAGCACCTTTGAACCTATGTATCTTATCGCACCCGAATTGGCTGTGGGCAACACTGAAACGAAAATAAACATAAGTTGCACACCTTGCAAACTTTTGTGCAAGGTACTGTCCAACACATCTGCTTTGAAGGATTACAGCGACATCATAAAGAGTGTCGACATTTTCATCAGCGCACCTATTTACACATACAAGCAAAGCGGATACGACAAGATAGACAACGAGCACTGCCACAAGGCAAAGCTTAAAACATCAGACACCCGTATTAACTACGGCATACTCTCCTTCACATCAACATCCGGATTCCGTCTTCATTACAACACGTTCCCTCTGGGAAACAAATGGTATTTCACCTTGCCTAAGTTTACCAATGATGAGATAAAAAAGGATGTGGAGAACAAGTCTTTGTTTTATCTGCTCAAGTCTATTCCCATATCGGAGTTGAAGGAATATACGGCTATGAGGGAGATTGACATACAAGATGCCTATCTCTCATCGTTGGTCAACAAGGAGGTTATGACCGATGACTACAACAGCCACGAATCGTTGTTGCCCAAACAGGCGTTTGTATACAATTCAAGGCTGAGCATTTCCAACATCCGCCGAAAATTTTTCGGCGGATGGAATACATCGGCGGCACAACGGTATGAAAGAAGCGAATTGTACTCGTTCTCTGTATGGTATGAGCTGCACAACACATCCGGACAATTCATCGTGGCTCCCGAAAAAGACAGATTAAATCAAGAGAACATAGGACTCTATGGGTTCTACCCCAACACGTTTGCCACAAAGATGATTGCCAAGAGGATATACAACGGAGTGAGTGCCACTCCTAACGAACCTGTCTATATGCAGGTGGAGATGAAGCAACACGAATTCCTAAACGGAGCGTTCTATGTGTTCCCTTTCTGGGACGAGAAATGCATTTGGGACAAGACCGACAAGTTTTGGGAAACTGCGGCAACGGGTACTGATCCGGTGACCACCGACAAGATGTTCAAGGAGCCCAACAAAGTCTATACATCTGCGGTAAATATGCCGTTCTACTTCCCTGTGGCAGGCATAAACACGGTTGGCTTCGGTGAAATAATAGGGCTGTCTTCAACAACGCAGGCTTTGTCTGAAGGGCAATTCGGTCAGTATCCCCTATACGCATTCACCGATGAAGGAATATGGGCGTTGCAAACCAACGAGAACGGAGGCATCGCTTCCGTCACTCCGGTGACAAGAGACATTGTCAACAATGCCGACAGCATAACGCAGATAGACGATGCAATCCTCTTCTCTTCCAACAGAGGACTGATGGTGCTTCAAGGCTCCCAAACGCAGTGCCTGTCCGAGGCTTTGGACGGTGAGTGGTTCAGCCCGTCTGCGCTCCCCGGCCTTACGAAACTCTTGGCGCCCGACATAATCTCGTTTGAATCGTTCAAAGGGTTTCTCAGCGGAAGCCGTATAGCATACGACTACGTAGGACAACGGATTCTCATCTGCAATCCGGGCAATGTCTTCGCCCCTACCTACTCGCTCCGGAGCAAGCAATGGGGAGAGGTGCGCACAGGCAAGGTTGTCGCTATCGCCAACTCATACCCAAACAGCGTAGTGCAGGTGTCCGTAGAGAGCACAAGGTCGGACATTATAGACCTGTCGCAGGAGAACGGAGACGATGTCGTTGTTGCCGCAGTGTCACGTCCGATAACATTCGGTGACGGAGATGCGCTGAAGACGGTCAACACGATGATCGCCCGCGGAGACAAGATAAAGACCGCCTTGTATGGAACGATGGACTACAAGCGATGGACGCCTGTGGCATCAAGCGTTGAGAGATACATCACCGGCATACAAGGCACACCATACAAGGCTTTCCGCCTCGTGCTTGTCGGCACGATGTCTCCCGGACAAAGATTGACAAAGGCATCCTTTGAGATAACTCCGAAGGACGACGGAAGGATAAAATAATTCTTTTTAGTTTGTGTTAGTGTTATTGGTAAATGACAAAGGGGGATGATTCGTGAGAACCGTCCCCCTTTTTTTGTCCGTGTTGTGCAAATGTTGTGCAAATTCACCGCACATCCACCATAACTTTCTGATAGTCAAACTACCCTTGTTGTCTTACCCGGACAACGTTGTTTGTTAGCCGTTCACTTGGTTTGTTTTCATATCACTTGACAATCAGCATTTTGAAATGTTTAATTATACAGACAGTATTAAATAATCACAACCGATAACAAATATGTTGTGCAAATGTTGTGCAAGTGTTGTGCAAGTTTCATACCTTTGCGTATGGCAACAATCAAAGCATTCATCCGAACGACCAAAGATTCCGAGGTCAAAATACGCTTCCGTCTGAGTGACGGACGCAAGGTGCAGTTATACTTCATCAGCCACATTCTGGTGTACCCTTCTCTATGGGATTCCAAAAAAGAATGCATCAAACAGCGTGCGATGTGCCAGATTGCGTATAGGGAAGATGTGGACAACAAGGTGGCTTATCTCAAGGACATCATTATGCGTGTCTACTCCTCCCACTATGCGGACATACGCACAAGCCGTGACTTGCAGAGGATGGTGGAGGATGTCCTCAATCCGGAGGACAAGGAAGAACCGATGGCTCTCGATGAGGAATTTGCCGACCTGCTCGCCCACAAGAACATCGCTTTGGGAACGTTGCGAGGATATGAGGTGCTGAAGAACAAACTGAAAAGTTTCGAGGTATTCAGACGCAGATACTCTCCGTCATACAGCCTTACCTTGAAAACGATGTCGGAGGATGACGTTAGGAAATTCCTGTCTTACATTAGGGATGTGGAGAAAATTGGCGGAGCGAACTATATATGCACTACATTCAAACGTCTGCGCTCTTTGTTCAAGGAGATGGTGACGCTTGGAATTATCGACCGCTCTCCGACCGACAACGTGTCGGTGAAAGCGGAAAGATACGGTACACCTTACTATATAAGCATAGCGGAACGCAACCGCATAGCCAACTACGACTTGTCTGACTACCCTTCCCTTGAGGTACAGAGAGATATTTTCCTGTTCCAGTGCTGCATAGGCTGCCGAGTGTCCGACCTCACAAGGTTGACCACCGACAATATTGTAAACGGAGCCGTGGAGTATATCCCCCGGAAGACACGAAGCGAACATACCGACATCGTCAGAGTGCCGCTGAACAACAGCGCGCGGATGCTTGTGAAGAAATATATGGGAGTGGACAAGGACGGCAGGCTGTTCCCTTTCATCGCAGACCAAGCATATAACGCAGCCATAAAGCGGTTCTTCACCATCTGCGGCATAACGAGGTCGGTGCTTGTCTATGATTCTTCCAAAGGATGCGAGGTGCGCAGGCCAATCAACGAGATAGCCTCCTCCCATCTTGCACGCAGGACGTTCATAGGCAACCTTTACAAACAGGTCAAAGACCCCAATCTTGTCGGCTCTATGTCCGGTCACAAGGATGGAAGCAAGGCTTTCTCCCGTTACCGCAACATCGACGACGACATCAAGAAGGAGCTTGTGGACTTGCTTGACTGACTTCCCTGCCGAGATGGAAGCACCGCACGAAGCGTTCTAATTCTTTCCGCATTTCGGGCACACGATCTTCGTGGCGGTCTTGTACACCGTCTTCTTCGGTGGAATGTATTTTACAATTGTTCCCATAGTCTTCCATAATATTTGTTCGCAATACTGAAAAGCAATTCAAACCATAAAGCGGCATAGGCGCACAGAAGCGAGGCACTGATGCAGTCCACCACATTCCATCCGAGGATGATGACGGAATATGGCAGACAACACCAGAAACTGAGGCATTTGGAGCACGTCAGCGGAAGCAGACGTTTCTTACCCGTCAGCCTTCTTGCGATTTCTTCTGCGAGACCGAGATGGTTCAGCAGAACGCAAGCCAACACTATCCGCACCAGATGCCACATTGCTATCCGGGAAAGGTGGCGGTAATGGTCACGTCAGTAACCATCGAATAACCATAAACGTTCCCGTTGCACTTCACGTTTGCCGGAGCCCGACTTGTCACACCCTGCGTAAGTGCGAGTGCCGGTGTGCCGTTGCCCTTAAAGATGATGTCGAAAGACTCGGTGAACATCTTCACTTGAGGCTTGCAGCAGCACTTGCCGTTGCGAGGCTGATAAGTCACCGTCCCCGTTGCCTGTACGGTGACAAACGTTGTTCCGCTTATCGTTTCCTGCGATGCGATGCTGTAGGAAACTGCGGACTGAGGTTGAATGCTCTGAGCGAGGCAGTATGCCTGGCAGAGATTCTCCACCACACTACAGGCATATTCCTGGGATGTGGCGGTAATTGCGATAGGTGTTACATTAATCATAACTATCCAATTTTTAAAGTTACCTGAAATCAGTCAATCGGTTCACCTTCATCAGGTGTGTCAGTGAACGATATGTCATTCGTTGTCAGACTCTCATATATCTTCTCAAGATATTTGTTGTTAGCCGACACTGTCTCGTAGTTCTTCTTCAGAAGGTCGAATATCGCCTTCAATGCTTGCACTATGTTCATCGTTTGTAATGTTTGAGTATTCCGGCTCTTACAAGAGCGTTGGTGTTCCAAGCCCTCAGTGCTTCGGATGTCTTGGCGGCAGTGACCACACATCCCTTTGACCGCAACTGGTTGGAGAAGTCCACCCATGCGCTGCGCATTCCGTCAGCCTCGTCCTTGCTCTCCGCATACACCGGAATCGTTATTTGCATTATTTCCATATCTCTATTCCAATGGCGGCAGGTCGGTAACCGCCTCTGCCGCTGTTTCCACTACACTGCCGTTGCGCAATGACCTTACCACGTTGTATGCCTCAAGCAGTCCGTCCTTGTTCTCCTTCACCCAGCCGAACACGCTCCCGGCTATGTTCTTCACTTGTTGCATCGTTGTCGGTGGTGGAGCGGTGACATCTGGGATGTCAAGCCCTCCTGCTACAAAATCATATAGTTTGACAGCCTTGTCCACATCGCCCCTCGCTATGGAAAGGCATTGCATCTTCAAGTCAAATTTGCTTGTAGGAATCATCTCGTCTATACGTTTAAGGTCAATATTACGTCTGAACAGTCCCATAACATATACGAAATAGCGGAAGACGGCAGACGTGCCGCCGCCCTCCGCAGTCCGTTAGCCGTTGCAGCACGGAGTGCAACACGGCTGAGGTTGAGAATAAGGAATCGTTCTCACAAATGAGAAGTTCTCCATCGCAGGATTGTTCGCATAGACGTTTGCCGCTGTGGCTGCCGCCTGCGAGTTCGCCGAACTACCGCTGTATGCTCCGGCTCCCACTGCAAGGTCGATGTAGCTCTGCACCGATGGAGTGCTGTCGACACGTTCCTTGCGCTCCATAAGGATTGCGTTCTCTCTGTTCTGTGACTCCATCTGCAACCCTGCCGCCACAGTGCGTACAAGGTTGTTGGTTTCCCCAATCATCTGCGAGTTGCCGTTAGCCACTGCCTCCGCCTTGGATGCGAATGCTTTTGCGGCAACCAATGCCAATGGGATGCCGAGGATGGCAAGACCCACACCTACCGCACCGAGTGCGATGCCTGTGGCTCGTTGTCCGCTATGTCCTCTCTTGTAGCAAGGGCGGCTCTCCTCTTCTCCCCAAGCGTTCTTGGCGACTCCTCTCATCGCCAACATTTCTTCCGCTGTCATAATGGTTTGAATTTAAATTACGGTCAATATCAACCGCATCACAAATATCGCACGGAATCACTCGGTGTCAAAGAAGATGCTTGCTATGTGTTTGCGTAATGCTTGCAAGTTGTTTGCGTAGACTTTGTTTGTTTCTTTCCTGTTGTCAGCAGTCAGCAGATGGCGCACGTTGGATGGCGTCATATTGAACATCTCGGCTATTCTCCGGGGGTATAGTCCGATGTCGTAAAGCGTCTGTATGACGAGCATTCTTGCGTCCACAACGTCAGCGTCGCGGCTCTCCGACAATATCCTGTCGCTCGGAATGTCGGATGCTTCTGAGGCGAAATTCACAGCCTCGGCAAAGATTTCGATTGTTTTCATTTGATTTTCCCTATTTAATTTCTTAACTTTGCCGAACCACAACATCCGCTTTATCTTTACAAGACACAAAACGTCCGTGCGATTCAGGCATAATTGGCTCCCGACACCGCACGGAACGTGTGTGTTAAATAGGATGTTGTGGTGATATTTTATTTATGTCGGGAGCTTTTTCATTTCCTCATTTTCTTTATATTCAGCCAAATCACGACCGCCGACACAACGACGATGAACGCACCGATGGCAATGCCGCCGATGTCCTGCTTCATCTTCTTCCAAAGGGTCAGTTTCCGTTCCACTGGGTAAGGTACGGCAATGCTGTCCGTCTTGCTCCGATAGATGGTGTCGCGCTGCACAACGTACCGCTCGCGCCACCGCCACGCAGTCACCTTGATTGTGTCACCGCCGCGCTCCACGACCACCGAGTCGCGCACATACACGGAATCGGTGCGTATCTTGTTGACGTAGCAAGTATCGGTGCGCACCGTCTCAACGGGTACATACTGCACCGACTTGCATCCGAGGCACATCACCGCAAGCACGGCAATCAGCACCCAGCCTATCACCACGCAGACATATCTGCATTTCTCGTCATCTCTCATATCATTTCTTCCAAAGTCGTTTCACTTGCCTTCGGTTCTTGCCGTCAGCACGGAAACTGACGTGTACCCACTGACCGCCGTTCTCCCACAGCAGTTGGTCGAAGTCAAGGTTCTCCTCAATCAGCTTGAAGATACGCGCGTTCTCCTCGCGGCTTCGCTGATTGATGTCGGCTGCCTGTCCTGTCTTGTGCTGTGAGCCAGCGACACCTCCGACCGCCTTGTTCAGCCGTGGACAGCGGTAGCCGCTGGAGATGTATATCGGCTTGCCGTACATTTCACGCAAAGGGTCGAGAACCTTGTCCACAAGTGCAGTCAAGTTCTTCACCGCATTGTCGGTCGGCGTGTTGTCTATCTTATTCTTTGTGGCGGTGTCGCTCCGTGTCAGCTCTTTCAATGTAAAATATTTCATTTCTTTCGTTTTTTAGTGATTGTAATTGTTCCTTTCAGTGCTTCTCCAAGTTCCTTGCGCTTGTAGCCAACAAGACCGAGAACTATTTTGAAGAAGTTGATTTTCACTCCCTTGATTTCGCCCCAGTTGCTGATGATGCTGTCGAGTTCGCACAAGCACGCTATCGACATAAGCACCACGGCGATGACTATGGCGGAGCATCCGAGCGGTTCTCCGAGTGCTTTGCCTACCACAGCACCGAGTATCACGACACAAAGGTAGTCGGCTATCTTCATCATCGTCCTCCGCAGAGCGCGGCTTGCGCGGATGTCCACGTTGTTGGCGATGCTCTTATGCACTCCGAGCCATAAATCCACGACAATCAGCACTCCAGCGAGAAGCATCAGCCACCGCATATCCCAAAGGAGCGTGCTGATTTCTCCGAGGAACACCCCCATACTTGCCGTGCCTATGCGTAGGCTATTATTAACTGCCGTTCCTGTCATTTTTTTCTTCCTTCATTTTGTGGTTTTCAATATTGTTTCTATCTTTGTTGTGTAATAGGCGGTGGAGGTCTTCGATCCTTGCCGCCTTTTTTTATTGCCCAAATCCCACAACATCGTCAGTTGTTTCCGAAAGATAGTCCGTCACTTCTTCCACTTGCGGCAATGGCGGCAAATCGCCATTAGGATGTTCCTTCAACCACTCCCTCGCTTCCGCCTTGCACTGCTCGCAGTAGGCGAAATAAGCGTCATATTCCGCTTTCTTCACGTCTTTCTGCCGCAGTATGCCGAGTTCCTCGCTGAGCGAGTAGCGGTTGCGGATAAGGCTGTCTACCTTGTCCTCGTATGCTTTAGTGTTGGTAGTTTGCGGTATTTCATCCACTTCCTCGCACTGCTCTACTGACAGACCAATAGCAAGTCCACGTTTGAAATAGTTGTCTGTGTTCTTGACATGCACATACTTTCCTTCCGTGCTGAAAATCTCGTTGTTTTCTTTTTTTATCATAATTCTATGCTATTTTTATGCTGATACTAATGTTACAATTCCCTCTTTTGCCTCCAACGCAGCCACTATGTCCGCATCGTCTTTCAGACGGGCATAGGCGGTGGGATGGAGTGTGATTGCTATGCTGCCTGCTGCCGCTCCGCTCGGTGGGTTGGCGTTCTCTATCATATACTGTACACTCTCCTTGCTGAGGTTGGGCGACACTGCAAAAGTGTGCGACTTGTTGATTTTCCCCATTCTAATCTCCTCCAACAGAGGACATTTGCTGAATGGTTGCCCATAACCAAAGTTATACATGCTTGGGTTCTCGCTATAGTACCTCCAAATGCCTATGACTTTTTTTAGTTTTGGCATAGATTGGTGTGCCACCGCAGATGTTTCTCCTATATAGCAGACACTATTGTAATCCTCAGAGCTGGCGGCACATATTCTTAGAACTTCAACATTAGTCCCATATATTGAATTATCCATTCCGTTGAAAATGTCCGCTCTCGTTATGCACGGTAGATTAGTTCTTATCTTGGCTCCTAATATTAGCCACCCCGAAGCTCTGCTATTAGTGCCAATGTCGATAAGATACCTATTGTATATACTCTTCATCTCCTCCTCGGTAATGTCCGTCAGCCCGTTCAGTTCATAGTACCCCGTTGCCTCGTTGTACTTCGCACCTGCCTGTATGTACAGGTCACGCAAAGAACTATCTTTTCTCCAAGGTACTAATACTTTAGTAAAGTCATTTTTTACAACAATAGTGTAAGTCCCGTCACCATAATATACAACTATGCTTCGTCCCAATGTCGTAGCATCAGGTTCACTTAATGAAACAACAATACCTTTGTTATTCCCATTTAGTTTGGTTATAACATTACCTGAAGTTGGAAACAATACAGTTTTAGTATTTACTTCAGTAAATGCTCTTCTTATATCAGCTTCCGCACTTGCCGTAGTTAATTTCTGTATTAAAACTCCATTGAATTTATCTGTAAATTCTTCAGCAGAAAAAGTAACAGCCGATTTACCATCAACTTTTTTAGTTGTGCTTCCTATCGTCAAATCAAAAGGTTTTGATAATTCTTTTGCAACACCAACATCTATCTGTTCACCTGTAGCAACATCATAATATTTACATGTTCCATCTTGCATTACCTCAAAAGCATTCTTCCTATCAGCATCCGATGTACCACAACCTACTGAGAACAAGGTGTTGCCTGAATCTCCAAATGTATCTGTCGCTTTATTTGATTTGTTATATTGACCAGAAGCATGCTCTGCTCTGTTTTGGGTAGTATTTTTAATACCCTCAGCATGGGAAGCGTAGGCTTTATCCCCTATTTCATTTCTAATACCTTCAGCGTGAGAGGCTGCGCCGCCAGCTAAATTACCTGCTCCTTCTGCATGGTTTGCTCCAGTAACAAAAGATGCCGTTGTGCCCTCATCAAGACCTTCTAATGTGACAGAGCAGGTTGGCGTAAGATTGGACATTCCTTCAACGTGTGAAGCATGTCCAATTGCTGCTGAAAATTTATAAGTATAACCACTTGTGTCAGTTTTCCCGAATAGGATTTTTTTCCATAAATCTTTTAAATAGTCATTGTCTTTAGCTGTTCGCTTTTTCCAATCGGTAACACTGTTTTTATAGTAGCCTCTACCTTCACAATGTGCTCCAAAATTAAGAGCTGCACAACCAGACCCTTCTACATGAGAATATGCTCCCCCAGCAACTCCGCCACCGCCTTCAACGTGGCATCCTACTGCTTCGGAGAAGAATCCTACATTCTCTCTCATAGAATGAACTACTGCTGAACCAGAGCCCTCAAGATGACAAATTGAAGCATATCCTACAATATTACAATCCTGCCCTTCTACATGGCAATCTATTGCATATTCTACATCTGGGAAAGTCATATATTGACCTTCTATATGTGACCTGTGTATTTTATTAGGCACAGCGTTACGCATACCTTCCACGATAGTAGTTGTTCCAGCATTTTTATTCATAATACCGTATGTAACACTTCCATAACCGGATACTTGATTAGGTTGATTGCTGAAATCAAACGTAATAGTTTTCAGATATGCAATAAATTCATCTTTAGTTGTCGGAAACGTGAAAGCAGAGACATCAGCTCCAGTCCCTTTTATTTCATTAATGGCAGCATTAACACCTGCACTTTCTATATGTTTAATAGCCGATGGTTCTGATTCCTCCCAAACATCTTTCCAATAAAATTCCCAACCATTAACTTTAAGGTTACGACCCGCCACAAATGATGCAGATGCATCTCCGTTATCTAATGCCTCAATTCTTACCAAGTCTACAAAAGACAAAGACGTGGTTATTGGGTCGTCTGAAAGGAAAGCAGAGACTTGGAATACAACCAACTTCTGTTGTCCTTTGTGGTTTATAATAAAATAAAACACGCAACTATGACCACTACTATTATTATAACTTGCGCCAATTGGTAATAGTTCTTCAGAGTTATATTTTAACCTAAGATAATTCTTGCCGGTCGTATATCTCGTATAATTAGATGGGACACATCGTTCAGCATCGTCTATTTTTGTAAATGGGGTTACGCCTGTCAGCGACAAATCTTCTGAAAGAGAGTATTCATATGTTTTGCCTGAGTAATAATCAGCAACTCGTTCGTGCGAAAAGCTAATAAACGCACCCCCTACTTTTTGACCCGTTACTATTCTCGTACCACCGTTTTTTGTGAATGCACACAATGTGGCTTTTGAATCAGTTGCCTCCGCAACGGTAAACATTAGATTCTCTGTTGCGGTTTTTATTATTACAACATCGTTAGTTTTAACGTCTTTCGGTTCAAATCCCCATTTTGCCGCACCAGTTGCGACAAACTTCTCAACATAGAACGTCTTTATAGGGTTCGGATATTTACGCAATTTTCCATTTACATTGCCCACAATGCCATCACTCGCCAATGCAATCTCGCCAGTATTAGCCAGACCATCGGTTGTTATCTCCGATATTGATTTATCGGTTGTTATTATTGGACTGTCAAGTTTAATCGTTACTTCTGCCATAGTTATAAATATAAAGGGGATGGAGATTCCATCCCCGATGGTTAAATATTTAAATAGTTTTCACAACGAGTTGCACAGCAGTCGGAATATCGCTTTGGTTTGCTTTAGTTGCAATATCAGCAGCGTTCTTCTTGATTCGTGCATACACAGAACCATTAGCAGAAGCGGCATCGCTATCAGTGCCTATGCTGTCGGCAAGAGGTTTGACCTTCTTGTCAACCTCCGTTTTGGTGTAGTATCCACTTAAATTGATTGGAGTTCCCAACTCTGTCCACGCTGAAGCGTCAGCAGTATCAATATCCTTCGTGCAGACCCACTCCGAACCATCTCCGTTTGAATGCCATACATCACCTTTTTTAGCAGATGTGATAGCCTTGATTTCAGAAGTAGTAGACTTCACCCCCTGCCAATGGAGCAGACCTGCAACCTTATTGTTGATTTCCGCTTCAAGACTGCTCTTGACTGCCTGAATATTCTCGTTTACAAGGCGTGATGATGGGATAGTAATATCTCCAGGTGCGTTGAACGAAGTTACAATAGGAAGTTCTTCTGACGATACCTTGCCGTCAACAAGGTTAGCTTTTTTCTTCAATGTCTCTTGAATGGCAGCCACTGCTGACGCATTGTCCGCACCGAGCTTCAACCAAGCGTCACGGCGTCCATAGTTGTCCTTGTCTTTAAGAATATACGCTTCTGGAGCAGACGGATTGTTTGTGTTCGGTACGGTGACAATCAAACCGTCATACAACCATACGTTTCCATCTGCATCCTGCCACGTTGCTATTTTTGTCAAATCTCCAGAGTCAGACACAACAGTTCTTGAATCGAGTGGAGCTTGTTTCAACACCTCAAAGTTAGAGGCATAATTCGCTTGTCCTTTTATTCTTGCCATAATTTACACCTCCTATGCTTTAGTGAATGTTATTTTGAACTTTGTTGCAGCAGACAAACCTTGCGTGTTGCGAGAGTATTTCTTGTACTGCACTGGATTGCCCTGTACGGTCTGGGAGTATACCACCCCTGTGAAATCGGACGTTGCCATCGGATTGTATTTGTTTGCGACTGTATCGAAGTACTCAATCTTGGTCACATTGTATGTCGCAGGCAAAGCGAAAGCGTGTCGGTTTTGAGAATTTTCGCTTACGCAAGAAACCTCGATGTAGTTAATCGTGGTCAATGGTTGCTTTGTCAATTCTGCCGCACTTTTCGTGTTTGCGAAGTAAGGGTATACTGCGTTCACTACAACCTCTGTGGTTGCCACCGCTCCTGCTGTAAGAGGGCTCCCAACATCGTTGCCTTTCGAGTCTTTAGGTTGCGGGCCTTCTGCATAACTAACGCGCCCTTTATATGTGTATGCTTTTGCCGAGTCGAACTTAGTAGGGATTGAGCCTTGGTTGCAAGACAATGCGAATGTCGTTTCCGCGCCTGCTCTATCATTCACCTTTTTGCCGGCGATGTTGATAGAACCCTTGTTAAAAGAGTGTGTAAACTTGTCCGCTGTCGGTGCCACCGCCCCAACCTCTTGTGTCCTTGCTACTGAAGAATCAAGGGTCAATGTCGCTGTCGGAGCCACAAACGTTGGGTTTACAACCGGGAACAACAAAGCGTCAAGTACTTCACTTAGGGGCTTGCCTTTCAAATCACTTGCTTTTGTTCCAGCCTTGATGCCTCCCAAATCGGCAACTGTCGCATTCTCTCCTTCCACAGTATCGTACTGCAAAAGGTCTTGGATTTCCGCCTCTGTCTCTTCGCTTGGATCTCCGAGAGCGGCAACAGCGGCAAGACGGTTGTTTACTCTGCCGACTGCAATGCTCCCTTTCGGTAGGTTCTCTGTGGTCGGCTTGGTGCCCGATGTGATTACTTTCACCGGGCTGTCCACTTGTAGTTTTTTTTCTGCCATAAAAAAATAAATTTAATGATTATATGGTCGTTGGAACCAATTCAACTTCTGAAAAATCCGCAAGGTCGTTCTGCTCCACGGAATGAACACTCGTAAAGCCAAGCATCTGTATGGTGTGAAGAATGGAGCCGTCTTGATAAATCAGCGTGTATCGGTGTGTGCCTTTTGGAGTGAGATAGTCGGTGACGTTGACAAACTGAGCCATCTCCTTCACACTGCCATTGGTCACCAACAGGTCGTTTACCTTCGGGAGCACAGGTGTTGTCTTGTCTTTCGCTCCTATGGGAACGAAAGCGAGACTTATCTCCTCAGATGTGGAGTCAGGGGTGAGTGCTGTCACAAGAGCCTTGTCGTATTCAAGAATCTCTTCGCAGTCACAACCTCCTCCGTTCTGCTTCAAATAATTTATCTGTGCGTGCAGACTGCCTTCCTTGTCCGCCTCGTCCTCCGTCGTGCCGACATCCTTCTTTATAGCGGAAACGGCCTTGTTCAACGAGTTCAAATTGTCGTCCACATATTGTTGTAAGTCGTCAAGATGGTGTTGAATGTCGCCTATCTGACCTATCTCCGTGGCGTCGCTTACATTGTACACCCCTTTGGAATCCACATACACATACTTGTGATACGATTGGTTGCCCGACAATATTTTTGCGTCCGCCTTTGGTCTGCCGCCATCAACGACAGGAGAGAACACTTTGTCCGCCCCCGCTTCCGACAATGTGACAAAACCTTCAAGCACGAAGCCGTCGTCATACTTCAACAGCTTGCCGACCGCTTGTGTATTGGAGACAACAGTGTATTCTCCATTAGGCAAGGCGTGCCGCCAATCATTTGCTTCAAAGTCGTAGGTGGAGACATCGAACACTGATATGTTCATATCCGTTACCGCCACTGGTGTCAGCCATTGTTTCTCATATTTGTCCCAGTCATACCGCACCCCGGCAATGAATATGTAGTCTCCGACCATCGCCCCATTTGGGTATCTCTCCCAAGCGGCTGCCAGTGATGCGAAATTTCCTAAATTATGTACGTCTGTTGTCATTTCAATAATTGATTTGCCGTTTCACTTATTACTGCCGCCAAGTCATCCTTCAGTACAGCGCATGCCATCGCTGCCGTGGTGAAGACAATGCCGTCATAACATTTGTGTGGAAGTTCAATTTCCTTCAAGTTGTCTTCTCCCACTTCAATTCTCGGAATCGGAATATACCTTGCCCTCCGCACCGCAACTTTCTCTCCTCCTCGGCAGGAGAAAAACTCCAACGCCATACCGGAAGGGTAAGAAGCAATGGCAACGACAGGCCGCTGCGGACATCCTCTGACACCCGGATAGCGGCTGCGTTGTCTTGCATACAATGGGTTCTCTTCTGTTATCGGTTCGGTGACCGGACGTTCCCAGTCTGTCATCTGAAACGTGACAAGACGCAGATAGTCGGACGGGAGCATAATGAATCCCATACCATAGCCGGGTTGTGATTCCCAATTCACGTCCACAGGCAATTCCTTCCCCTCTCCGATGAGATGCAGCGGAGCGTTGAGCAGCACGGTGCGTGCGGCAAGTTCTATCCTCCCGTCAATGATGTCGTTGAGCGTAAGCGTGGTGGTCTCCTCGTCAAGGAGGCTGTCCGCTGCCTTGTTCCTGTCAAGGACAAGGCGCACATCCTTCTCTATCTGTTTCAAGTCGTACCGCATATCAGATACCTACAAACACTACTCCGTTCTGTTCTGCGTATTTCTTGATGTCTGCCGTCGACTGTATCTTCGTTCTGCTGATGCCGAATGTGTCTACAAGATACTGCTTTGCGTCAGCCGCACTCGTCACCTCTACCTCCTTCTTCTCCACAGGGACTGCGGCAGCCTTCTTTGCCACCGTAGATGTTGGAGCATCCTTCAAAACAAACATCTTGTTGAACAAAGGGTGTGCCTCGATAGCCTTCTGCTCTGTCTCGTCAGCGGTGCTGTAGTAAGCATAGCCCGTGGTGTCCGGTTCAAAGGTGATGTGTTTGAAAACGTCCTTTGTCACAGATTTGTTGCTGTCTTGCGTGTCTTGGCAAGTCATTCTCCCCACAGCCACTGAGATGCTGAGAAACGACTTGGACTTATATGTTTTCTGCATATCGTTATGATTTTTAAAAAGGGGTATCGGTTGGACACCCCTTCATCTGTTAATATTATGTTTCAGTTACGCTCCTGCCTTTGCCGCAAGTTTCATTCGTGCGTGTGCCTTAGCATAACGCAGATACAGACAAGCGACCTCCTGAATCACTACTGCGTCAGTGTTGCGGATGCCTGCCTTCTTCAAGTCAAGCACGTTGCGTTGCCAAGAGATGTGGGTCTTCTTCGTGAGATACTCAGGATCGAGAGCAAAGCCGCAGTCGCTCATTCCGTTCATATCGAACAGCTCGTGATGGATGACGAGAAGTTCACCGAAGTCGGTAGACCAAGACTTGAATTTAAGGTTCCAAGATTCTACGTTCTCTTTCAAGCGGAATTTCTCCGACTTGATTTTAGAGAATGCCTCAAGCATATCGGAGCCGCAGAGGATGACCTTGCGTTTGTTGCCGATGCCAGTGCCCACAAACAAGTCCTTTGAAATCTCGACAAGGTTGTCATCGCTGATTTCCACACATTTGCGTGTCTCATTGTATGCTCCGACCTCGATGTCCTTACCTGCCATATACCAAATACCGCCTGTGAACCAAGTGTCCATATTGTCCTTTGTAATGTGCTTGATACGTGCTTTCGCTCCGAAGAGATATGTGTTCTCCTGTGCAAGGCGCATATCATAGATGCCGTCCTCCTCAATGTCGGAGAAGTTCCAATCAACCTCTTTTGACGCAATCTTGTCAAATGTCGACTGCTCCACTTGAATCATAAAGTTCTGACAATATTGTTCCTCGCTTGTAGGAAGGTTGTTGAAACGTCCTGTCTGAACGTCAAGCTCCGCACAAGCCTTGCCCATACGGATGAGTGTCACTTCGTCCTTGTTGAGCGCAGGAATGAGAATCGGCTCTTTCTTGTCGTTCAAGTCTCCGTTGACCGCATACACTACTGGATAACCGTTGTTCTGGTCTCTGCCGCACACACACAGAATCAAGTCGGGACGCATTGGGTCATCTTTCTCCAACGGGTCTTCATCGTTGTATTTAGTCCCGTCCGGGCGAGAAACCGCCTTCGCTCCGACTACTCGGATTGTGTCGTCGAGTGTGAACATTGTCGGGTCTGACACCTTGATTGTCATAGATGTGGCGCCATTCTCCATCTTGAGTACATTCTCCGACAACGTTGTCTTGATGGGTCGTGTGCCGAGAGAATAGTACTTGACGATCATTGAGTCGGTCTTCAAGAACTTGCCGTATCGGCTGATTTGGTCGATAGGCGTAGCCATCGGACGAATCTTGACAATCTTCGAGTCGATGTCTTTAGTATACATCTCCGGGTCTCCGTCTTCACGACCTTGCGTCTCGGTCGCGATGCCGTCGGTGCTGTCGGGGTTGCCCGAATTGGTCTTTCCTGCGTCAGGAAGGCCTGCCGCTGCCGCCATTACGACGGCGTCCGTTGCGCCGAACACCATTGCCAAAATACCCAAAAGCATTCGCCACAAGTTCTTTTTCAAAAATTCTTTCTTCATTGTTTTCTAATTTTGTTAATATTGATTTGTCTTGTTTCTTTTAAATCCTCCTCTCTCCCAAATGGAAGAGGCTTCACTTGCGGAGTCAAGGGCTCCAAGACTGCGCTTCGGTGTGGTCTGCGCTGAACCTGCGCGTCCGCTTGGTGCGGCTGGGATTCCGTCACCCTTGCTGCGCTTTCTCAGCTTCTCCTCGATATTGGCGTTGCGTCCTCTTACTTCCGCTTCCTGCGCCGCCGTCTCTACATCCTCATCGTGTGACAATCCCTTAAAGGCGAAGTCGAGTGCTTCTTTGGAGAACTTGCCTACAATGGCATCATAGGCGATTTGGCAGATTTTCTTCATCCCTTCATCAACCTGCTCGTCGGTATAGCCTTTTTCATTCTTCAGTTGTTCAATGTCTTCAACCGACTTCTGAATGTTCTTGTTATACTGCTCTTCAAGGTCTCTGCTCTGCGCTATGCGGTCAAGATACTCCTGCCCTGCTTTGGAGATTTCCTCCATCTTCTCGGGGTCTTCATAGGCATCGGCAATCTCCGGACCGAACAACGACACGAACTTTGTGATGACATCGCCTTTGGCGGCTGCCGTCTGAAACAACGTTGCCGTGCGTGGGTCTGCCGAAAACATCTCCATTATTTTGCTTTCATCATCCTTCAGCCGCTTCAACTCGTTGTCGTAATTGTCGTAATCATCGTTGATGGCTCCGTAAATCTCCTCTTCGTCAACGAATTGCTTGTCGGGGTACTTCCCCTTCAAACGTTCGAGAAAGGAGTCTCGCTTGCTTTTAACCTGTTCATTCTTAGGGTCTTCCATATTGATTTGCTTTGTTTATATTCTTACTTACCCAAAGTTACTCCTATCGTGTTGGCTATCAGTCTTTTTTATTAACTGAGTAATTTTTAATTTTGATAGGGTATGAGACAGAAAGGTAGCATTGCGTGTTTCAAGGACGACAGGGACAGAGACCTTATGCGTGCGTTCCGTGAACAGTTGTCGCTTCAGAAAGGGGAGTTCAACCTTTCTGACATTCTTACTGCAACCATAAATTCTCCGACATCGCATTTCTGGGTGTCCATAGAACGTGCGGTCGTGATGATCCACAAGATACGCAAGGGCTATGACTTGGCGCAGATGGGCGGCACTCGCAGAGAGATGTTCGAGGAGATAGAGAAGCGTGTGGCTGAGATTGAGAGGACTCACGAAGGTATCAAACTTGAGGATGCCGTTATACGTGTGATAGAGGGCGGTGCGCCTAAGTTCTATCTCACAATAAAGAGTGCAAAGGTCATCCTCCATAAAATCAAGAAGAGATGGAGAAACGGACAGCTCGCAATATAGTGCTTGCGGTGTCAGCCGCTGTTATTTGTCTTCTACTCGTGAACGATGTGGAGGCTTTCGCCATATTCGACGGATGCGCTTTCCGCAACAGATTCCTTTATCATTTCTTCCACGTCTCTGCTATCCACTGTCTTATGAACGTGTGGTGCCTGCTTGCCGTGGCGTTCACTTTCAACATTGCGGTGTCCGACATTGTTGTGGCGTTTGTCTGCGCTTCGTTCACTCCTATAATGTGGGACGTGCCTACTGTAGGATTGTCCGGAATATGCTTCGTTCTGCTCGGTCGCTTCAGTTATCTGGTGGAGCACAAGGTTTACTACCATTCATATATGGCAGCGTTCATTCTCCTCGGTATGCTCATACCGAGTGTGAACGGCATAATCCATCTATATTGTTACATCGCAGGTCTGTTGTACGGACTGCTTATCAATCCGATTAAATGGAAGAAGAAATTGAACGATTGCTGAAGGAGAATGACAATAGGAATGCCGTCCTTTTCGCTCCGTTCAATCCTTTGACCGGAGAAGGTGCTATATTGGAACGTGAATGGATTGAGATTCCCGACTTTGACATACCGAGGCAGTACGTGCCGAAAGCGATGCTCGAGGAGCCTTTCGTGAAAGCGGTGCTTAGGTGCGGTTCTTTGGCGAAGTTCCTCGGAGCGTCGGGCAGACCGGAAATAGGAAAGGAAGCCTTGTCGGAAACGCTTATACGCATACGGTGCAAGCACGACTTCTGCTTTTGGGCGTTCGTGTTCGCAAGGATCAAGAACAAGGAGGGTGGCGATGACATCCCTTTTTCGCTGAATCTTCCGCAACGTATGCTTGTGTCGGTGTTCGAGGAGATGCGCCTTGCCGGTGCGCCCATCCGTGTGATAGTGCTGAAGGCTCGCCAATGGGGCGGCTCTACGGTGACGCAGATTTATATGTCGTGGATACAACTTGTCCACAAGACGGGATGGAACAGCCTTATAGTCGGTCACACGAAGGATGCTTCGGTGGAAGTGAAAGGTATGTTCGACAAACTGATTCAGGCATATCCATTGGAGATGATGTACGATGTCGGTGCGTCTTTCAAGGACAACGAGCCTAAGTTTATGACTGAAGCCGCATCGGGGAACATCTTCAAGATTCCGCAACGCAACTGCAAGGTGAAGATAGGCACTGCCGTGGAGCCTAACTCCGCGCGTGGCGGAGACTCCGCGCTTGTACATTGCACCGAGGTGGCGTTTTGGAAGAAGACCGAGGGCAAGACACCGCAGGAGATTGTGCGTACCGCCTGCTCCGGTGCCGGTCTTATGCCTATGACAATGATTGTCTATGAGTCCACAGCCAACGGAACGGGTAATTTCTTCGAGTCTGAATACCGTGCGGCCAAGGAGAACAAGTCTACATTCAAATCCTTGTTCGTGCCGTGGTTCAAGATTGAGAGATACACGCTGCCGATAAAAGACAGGGAGGAATTTGCAAGGAATCTCTACAAGAACAGACTTAACGAGTATATCTCGGACAGACGGCACGACAGCGGAAAGTATCTGTGGTGGCTATGGCAGCAGGGAGCCACGCTTGAGGGAATCCATTGGTATTGCCTGAAACGTGCCGAGTATGATGAACACGGTGATATGGCTGCCGAATACCCATCCGATGACGTGGAGGCTTTCCAACACTCAGGATGCTCGGTGTTCGACAAATACAAGGTGGAATTGCTCAAACCGTCCTGTCGCCCTCCTCAGCTTGTCGGGGACGTGTATGGTGACGGTGACAGCGGCAAGGAGGCTTTGCAGCACGTGAAATTCGAGGCGGACTCGCAAGGAAAGTTCTGTGTGTGGGAATTGCCGGAAGTGTTCCCGGACAAGCGCATCGCAAACCGATACCTTACTGTGGTGGACGTTGGAGGTCGTTCCAACAAAGCCGACTTCTCCGTTGTCGTGGTGTTCGACAGGTATTGGATGATGGAGACGGACGGAAAACCTTGCGTGGTGGCGCAATGGTACGGACATATAGACCACGACCTTCTTGCTTGGAAAGCGGCTCAGATAGCCAAACTATACAACGACAGCCTGCTTGTCATAGAGTCCAACACCCTTGAAACTAAAGACAGGGACAGAATGGTTGATGGCGACCAGTCGGTGTTCATCCTCAACCAAATCAAGAATGTCTACAACAATCTGTATGCGCGCAAGCCGAGCGAGATTGACATCCGTGAGGGGAGAAGCGTGAAGTATGGATTCCATACAAACGTGCAGACGAAGCCGATGATTATATCCACGCTTGTGAAAGTCGTCAGGGAGGCTCTGTATGTAGAGCGTGACGAGCGGTGCCTTGATGAGTATCTATGCTACGAACAGAAGCAGAACGGATCGTTCGGTGCGGAAATCGGAAAGCACGATGACTTGTTGATGACTCGTGCCATTGGGTTGCATATATGCTTCTTCGAGATGGAACGTCCAAGCGTTGTAGCGCACAACGATAGACTGATAACAAAGACCAATATTAACTCTTTAGCAAAATTCTGATATGAATATTTTCAAGAAAATCAAGGCTGAGATTGTGTATTCTCTTGCCGTAAGAAAGGCGGACAACGCACACAATGAGAATGGTGAGCGTTATTATGTGATGCCGTCTGAGGATGGCAGACTTGTCGTTGTTGACAGACGCAACTTCCGTGTCCTCAAACGGAAAAACTACATACCTAAAGATGCGTCCGTTGCCGATATGCAAAGGGAGTGTTTCTATTGCACCCCCTATAGGAACGGAAAGGGCGAGATGCCTGCCGACATCATCGCCCTTAAACATTCCGCATTCCTCGATTGGTTCGCCAAGCGTTAGGTTCCCTGCATTATTGTCTGCATCTGCTGTACAGAGGCTGGGTTCGCCTGCTGCTGTACTTGTTGCTGCACGTCTGCCGACAACGGCTGTGGTTGCTGCCCTTGCGCTATCGCCTGTCCTTGTGTCTTGATTTGCTGCAACAGACTGTCGGCAAATGGGAAATTGCCAGCCTCCAGCAACTGCTCCAATGTAATCTGACCGGACTGCCATATCTGCATAAGGAAGTCGTTCGCCATCTGACGCACGACAGGTGTCTGCGTGCTTTCGACAATGGTAAGGTCAAACTCGATATTGTTTATCTTTTCTGGGTCGTAGACCACCGCTCCGCCACTGCGCCCTGCAATGTTCACCTTTTTCTTGGTGTCGTAGAACTGCTGCATATTCTTCACGTCCTTGTATGCCGACTGCACCACGAACGATGAGAATGTCTCAAGCAAATCCACAAGCGATGTGGTTGCGTTCTGTGTCTGTTGCGCATACAACGTTCCCGACATCCCCGAATAGCCAGGCTTGCCCTGCAACGCGCCGTTGACACCGCTGATGTCCTCGAAGAATTTCAACTGCAACGACAACAACTCTTGGATGCCTACGTTGGTATTGTTGCTGCTCATTTGTCTCGGTGCTGTGCCGCTCTTGCCGTTGTACACCATAAAGCCGTCCGCTCTCGCCCACGTCTCCTGCAACTCTCGCCAAGTTACTCCGTCAGGCTTCGCCTCCTCGGGGAAGAGGACAACTCCTTTGGCACTGCTGCGTATGACAAGGTCGTTCAGCGTTATCAGTCGGTTGACGTATTTCTGCTGGTCTATGACATCGCTGACAAACGAGTGAATCTCTCCGTCAATCAAAGGGTATGCCTTATATACATACGGATGGGAGAGGTGTTTGTATGGGGTCTCGCCTTCCTGCAATATATGACCGAAAGGGGTGAGGAATCTGTAATACCAATAGTCATCCATAAACCATTCAGCCTCAATGGTGGGGATGTCGTCCTCCTCGATGCCCTGTGCCATACCCTGTTCCTTTCTGCGTTGGTTCTCGTCCAAGACAAACTCTTTATAGTCTTCCTCGTCTATCTTGTAGTAGTCTCCCGTCATATAGTCATGGCACCGGAAGCGTGGTTTCATCTCCTTGTTCCAAACCTCTATGACACGGCATAGGTTAGGGTCTTTGGGAATGAAGAAGTCAAGGTCTCCTTCCCGCTTCGATCCGAAAGTATATGACGTGTCTATGGAATAGTACTTGGCATTGTGCGCCTGTGCGTAGATTCCTCGCAACGCCGCATAGTCTTCCGGTGAATGTGCGAACTCTCGGCACACATCCTCGAACGAATAGTCATGTATCTCTCCTATTACCTGCGTATCCCAACTGCGGAAGTCGGTGACTCTGTTGTCAACGAAGAAATTGTCCGGGTTGACATAGTCTGTCCAGCAGTCGCACTTGCCGTTGCGCCACCCGAACGTTTTCTTATGCACAACGAGACCGCCTATGAGGAAATCCTCATACGACCTCGCATTTATCTCCGACATATCGTTCAACTGCCAATTGTACTGGAGTATGGTCGACATTGTTTCTCCGAGCGTCTGCTCGTCTCGGTCTCGCGCTACGCACATTGGCTCCTTGGTCTGAGATCGGTACACGCCAAGCACGTTGCGCACAAGCCTGCGGATAAGGTTGGACTTCAGCGGAGTGCCGCCTTGTTGTATGATATACTCCTCCTCGGTCATCGCCTTGCCGTCCACTACCACCTTGTCGCCCCATTGGTTGCCGTAATTGTAATCTTTGTTGCGCTTCCGGTCTTTGCGGAACTTGCTCATAGCATCCCAATAGTTCTTCGCAAGGAAAAGGATGTCAGTCGCTTTGCGGTCATCGTTGAACTTGTTGTCAAACTTGACCGTGTCCATCTCGGCTCGCTCTCTTTGAGTAAGCCGAGACAACGGTACCATTCTATTCTTGTTAACCTTTATCATATCCTCAAAGTTATAGAACACAATCTGTTATGTCCGTTTATTTATTAACACGAATATGCTTCTTTACATCTTGTCCGTCTTTGATGGTTTGATACTTGTATTTGCTGACCTTGGAATTGTACTCATTGGCGAATTTACGCATATCCTTATTTGGTGCTGATTTCACATCAATCTTCAAATCCGATTTATAAGCACCTGGCTTTGACATCCGGTCAAGTTTGTCGGTAAGACCAGCATTGTCATAGTTGTCAAATTTTTCAGAGACATCTACAAGTGTATTTCTAAGTCGAGTCTGTTCTTTTTCAATCCACTCAAGCGATTCTTTGTCATCAGCCTCTCTGAGTGTCTTTATTTCATCCCAAAGAAGTTTGTCCGCTTTTATAAACGGCTCCGTCATTCTGTATCGCTTGTATTCCGACGTCTCGACCATGTTTGAAATCATTTGAGCCTTTTGGAATATACCGGATTTTTCATCTTTAAGAGTTTCTTTAAACGTATGCTCATAGTTTTTGTAATTGTCTTGATAGAAACGATAAGCGGTATTTGTAGTTTTTTTCACTGCATCTTCTTTGGTGGTCTGGACATAAACTCTGTTGACAATAGGCCAATTTCTTGAATCAGAATAATCTTTTTCATTGCCTTTGGCTATTGCCTTTACCGTTGTGTACACTTGTCCTACTATACTTCCAATTCCTCCTGTATAACCCTTGATAAGATGTTCTGCTACTGATGGGTTGATTTCCGCAAACCACGAGCCTCTCTCATTGTTGTTGTCGGTAAACAGGCTGTGCCACCATTTGGCGGCGGCTATATACTCATCGTCTGTGTTGTAGCCCGCCCGTTTCCATTCCGGGTCTTGGGTGTTATAGTCAGAACGCCCAGTAATCTTTCTGCCCATAAAATCCTTGTCTGTAATCTCTGATTCAATAAATGGTTTAACAAACGATGGAAATGTACTGTTTGTGTCATTGAACGGCAATGTTTCACTGATATGCTTCGGGATTTCAGTCAAAAGATTCGTCTTGTCATATGGGTTGCTCATCTTCGACGCAATCATCTCTCCAATTCCATAAAACACCCTCAACTCTGGTGGCAACGGAATTTTTATAAATTTACCATTCACACCAATAATGAGATTGTTTCTGCGTGTCCAATCGCTAAGTGACCAATAGTATTTTTTGTCATCGTCACCTCCGCCCGACAACATAGCCAATCCGATATTTACAAGCGGGATGGCAAATCCTATTGCAATCGGTGTCGCAATTAACACGGCTGTGCCATCTAAGGGGTGTTCTTTTATTGTACGCAATTGTTTCTCCAATCCTTGTATTGTAGGATTCAAGAATTGATACAACGATTTGGCGATGACATATCCGTTCCGCCCATTTCCGTGTCTGTTGAAATTGACGCTTATCTCTTTTGCGTCGTTGATGCTCTGCATAACAGACTTACCCATTTTTCGGCTTGTTGCATACGCTGCGAAACGTGTCGCGTTCTCAAAGCCCTTGTTTGCCAATTCAATGAACTTGCCGACCGATTTAATCGCTTTGATTGCAGAAAATTCATCTTTCTGCATCTGTTTGGCGATTTTATCAATGTCAACCATCTGTGTGTACCCGGTCTCACCTCCATTGTCAACAAACTCTTTGAAGAATCTTTCCCGTTCATTACTCATGTCAAGCTGATTGTGTCTGTATTTATAATATAACTTATAAATACCTTTATTTTTCATCCCAAACAAATCTCTGCCCAATGAAGTCAACGACATATTTTTATGGATTTCAGCATCCATCATAGCCGCATATTTTGCTCCCTCGTTGGAATAAGCAAAAGCGTTCGCCGCTTGCACATCCCTCGCAAAGTTGCTTAACATAAACGCAGCATTCCAAGCCGTAACCGCAGCTGACATAACCCTCGTCACTCCGCTTATCTTCTGCAATGCCTTGTTGGGGCGTTCCTTCAACCGTCCATTTATAGCCTGCGCAGCTCTTGGATTGCCATTGAGGACAACCGCATATTGTCTGCCGTTGACTTTCATCCTCACAATAAAGTCTGGCATAGCTTTAGGCAATACTTTACTACCAATGCTTACCTTTCTTGCATCCTTGACAGTTTTGTCCGATTCTGGAAGGTCTTTCTCCTCGCGCATACGTACGCGCATCTGCTTGATAAACTTATCAACCTCCTGTTGTCTCTCAATCGGTGACATCGTTTCATCAATCTGTGGAACCGCATCCTCCCATTCACCAGTAATTGGATTCTTTACAGAAAACATCGGCATTACAGAGAGAAGGTTTGTTCTATGGTTGAGCGCAAGGTTGTAAAGAGCCTGTTTCACTCTGTTGTGATTGCCGCTCGTTACAGCAACATACTCCATATTCACGAGTGTTGCCAAAGGATCTCTTGCCTCGGACATACGCCCCGTGATGTGGTTTTCGAAATTAGCGTTTCTGTCCTCTCCTATAACCTCCTCTGAGAAGCCTTGCAACGGGACATAGTGCTCGAAGCGACGCAACCATTCATCTGCGACATCGCCGCTTACCAAGCCTGACCTCACAAGTTCGTCCAACGTGCGTTGTCTTGATTCATCCACAAGCGACCATAGCTTATCCGCTTTGTCTTTACCCACTGCATCCTCAAACTTCCCGATATATTCTTCCGCTCTACGTTCAAGTTCTTCAACCTCCACTTGCTCTCCATTGCCGAACAATGCTGTAAAACCGGAATAGTCCCTGCGAGCATCGGTCAACCCCTTGTTCTTATCCGCCATATACTTATTGCGTTCCAATCCGTGAACCGCTATCACATACTTGTTGATGTCCGACTTTGTAACTTTGCTCCCTCCATCAAACTTGGCTTTGAGCATGTCAAGATACACCTTGCGCATTGGATTCTGAACCTCTCTCGAATACTTCTCCAACGTTGCGTTTCCTGCCGAGCCGAGTTGATTCTCTAACAGATATGCGTTCTCGAAGTCGGCTATCTTCTCGCCCGTGGCTTTCTCAATCGCCTCTTGGAGCATCTTCACGGGGTACATCTCATCCTGCCACGATTCTATTGCCCTCGACTTTCTGCCGTCAACCGCAGCGTTGTAAAGTTTCTGAGCGTCGTCTTCGCCCGGGAAGTCGTACTCAGTACCACCATCTCGGAATAGCAAGCCGTCTTCCGATGCACTGTCGTTTTCCGCTTCCCTCTCCGCATAGTTGCCTACTTTCAACTCCTGCTGTTTGGCCATATCCTTTGCCTCCTCGAAAATTGTACGATAACTCCCCGGCTCTGCGAAGTTCTCGTAACTGCGCCACAGAATGTACCGCAGTTCATTGTCTGTGAGTTCCACGCCACCGAAGTTGAGACCCAACGAGTTCAACATGCTAAGGAACGCGCGCTTGATTCTATACCACCATCCGGCCTCCTTGTCAGTGAAGTCGGTGCGCTCCGCAAGTTCAGCAAGATATTCCTCCGTCGCCGTCCGTCGGCTCACGCCTTTCTCTTTCATAATCTCGTCGATACGGCCGCGTATGCTGTCCTCCGCGTTCTCATACACATTGTCGAGGAACGTGTCAAACCGCTCTCCAAACAACTGTCGAAGTCCGTAGTGCGCGACAGCCTCGTGCAGTATCGTCCGCTCCACATCTGACGCATTGGTATGGTTTGACAACACTATCGTTATTTTCCCGGTTTGGGGATTGAAGAAACCCTTGGCTTTCTTCTGTCTGCCAGTAAGCACACTTGTGTCGGTCACGAACTCCACATTGTCAAGGTGCAGTTTCTCAGCCATCTCTCTCGCTTTCGCCGCCAGCGATGAAAGCCGATTGTTGAACTCCTCGTTGATGCGCTCCAACTCACCGTCGCGGTACAGTTCCCCGTCCTCCTCGTCGACGGCCACGCCCGACGCTTCCTCTACCTCTGCATCCATTTTGGCATACTTGGCGTCTTTCTCCGCCAGTTCCTTCTTCATCGCGTCGGTGTATTCCGTCAACTGCGCTTTCGCCTTTTCAAGTTCTTTCTCAAACTCGAACGGTTTACCCTCGCGCTTCTTTATCTGCTCCAACTCTGCACGGTTGTGCTCAGCACTCTGCTCTGCAGCCTCTATGCGCTCCTTAAAGTCTTTGCCGGTGAGTACGTTCTCCATTATATCCGTCAAGGCGTTGCGGAGCAACGACTGCTTTACAGGGACATCATCAAGACCAAGTTTCTTACACGAGTATGTCATCTTGCGGTGGACCTCTGCGAACAAGCCACCTCCTTTCCATGCGGTCTCCTTCGCAAGGATAGTCTTTACATCAAATGTGAAACCACCAGCCTTGACCGCAAGTTCCCTTGTCTGAGCACCCGTGAGTTTCCCAGACTTCATGTCGTTCATCGTTTCCGTCGCGGCCTTGTTGTGAGCCTTGATGAAATCTGCCATATCGTCCACCGATGCATATTCGTGTTTGCCTACCCTTATACCGTTGCCCTGACTCTCTTTGTGCAGCCTATCCAGATAGCCGCGCTGTTCCTCCGCTATTTTCTCCGAAGCCTTGACAATACCCTCCAATTTAGGTCGTGCGTTGTGGATATATGTCTGGTCTGCCTCCCATTGTTTTTTGCGGCTCTCGTATTTCCTTACGTTTTTCTCGGCATTGTTCTTCAGTATAGCGTACTCGCTTCCCGACAGTTGCGCCACAGTGTCGCCGAAAGCGTCCTCTTCTTCCTCAAGCACACGGTTGCTCATACTGTCTTTCAGCAACTCCTTGCCGTGCATAATACTGTCCGCTATCGCACCCTTTGTCTTCAGACGCTGGTACGCCGTTACGTCAAGGCTATCCTCCACACCGAATCTGAGTATACGCACAGGATTGCCCATCTCCTTATGGATATTGCCTTGACGCAGGATCCGTCCATTCCGCTGTGTGTAGTCCATAGGTCGGTTAGGAGCGTCAAGGTGAATCAGAGTGTGTAGACGCTCCTGTATGTTCACACCAGTACCGAGCGTGAATGTCGAGCCGAGTATCACACGCACCTCTCCCCTGTTCACCTTCTCGAATATATCTTCTTTCTTCTTTATGCTCATTCCGCTCTTCATGACAACAATCTCGCTCTGAGGGACACCGCTGTCAATGAGTTTTTCCTTTATGTCCTCGTAGAGGTTGAATCCACTACGCTTGTTCTGGTAGTTGTCCGCGAATATAGCAACCGTACCCTTGTAGCCTTCCGTCTCATTCAGCGAGCGCAATGTCTGCCTAACCGCCTCGTTTGTCTTGCTGCCAGGATCGTCCTCCGCATCATTCTGCACAAGACGTGCGTCAACAGCCGCAGCCTTTGCTATGCCATACATAACCAGCGGGATGTGGCTGTTAGCCTTCTTTTCCTTGCCGCTCATTTTCTCGTAATCGTCAAGTTGCTTCCTCACATATTTCATCACGCTCCGCAATGCCCTTGTCTGCGGAAGGTAGATGTCCTGCGCCTTTCCACCCTCAAGTTCTGGTATCTTGTCGGTAACACCGGCCGCCTCCTTGGTCAAAACAGTATCACTGACACGTGTCCACATACGCACAAGTTCAGGCAGGTTCATATATCCTGCAAACCTGTTGGTCTCCTTAAACTTGCCGTTTGTGGTAAACTCGGGCATCTGCTGTATATTGCCGAAGTTGCGAACAAAGTCGTCGAAATAATATATGCCATACTCTTTCAGAACATCCTCAGACATAAGATAGCGCATGAATGTCCAAATCTCGGCGGCGGTGTTGCTGATTGGAGTGCCAGTAGCGAATACAACGTTCTTGCCGTTGTTGCGTTCCTTCACTGCCTGTACTTTAAGATACAGTCCCTGAGATTTCTTGCTGTATGAAGGGTCAACACCCTTTACTCCGCGAGCCATAGCCGTGGAGAAACCGAGGTGCTTGTATTCGTGCGCCTCATCCACAAGGAGCGCATCCACGCCCATCTCATCGAAGTTCACCACATCATCAGTCGCCCTATCAAGCATCTCTTGTGCCGTAACCTCTGCATTGTGTCTTGCCAATGCCCTCCTCTTGGCCTCTTTTGCGCTCATCTGCGATGTTGCGTCCTCCATAAGGCTTACCGAAGTGTTATCATTCGCGCCATCCTCTTCCGTCAGTTCCGCAAGCTCCTTTTCCAGCTTTTCAACCTCCCTCTTAGCTTGGGAGACAATAGGGTCTCTGCCGAATACACTGGCGCTCAATTTCTCGATTGTCGCCATTTTTTCCTCTATTCTGCTTCTGATGAACACTGCCATACGCTCTTTGCTGTCTGGAATCTTGTCAAGCACACTTTGTGGCACGACAATCATGTCCCAATCGTTATAGCGTATCTTGGCATAGAAATTTTTCCGTCCGTCCGACGATGTGTCAGAGTCGTCGATGGTCAGTATCTTGGCGTTGGGGTAAAGAGCCTTCGCACTTGACACAAACTGCCCTACTGTCGCGTTCTGCACAACAATCATAGGTTTCTTCGCCGTCCCAAGCCGGCGCATCTCCATCGCCGTAGTGATTAGTGTGAATGTCTTTCCCGTGCCGACCTCGTGTGCGAGCAACGTCGGCTGTGTCACACACGTCACTACAGCTCTCGCTTGGTGCCCTCTGAGCTCGAACGGCTTGCCGCCAACCTCTGTGGCCATTCCGGGAAAATGCTTTGGTGCGTACTCGTCAGTCACAACCATCGGTGCATAATTGTTGAACGTTTCGTTGTATTCTCGCTCCATACGCTCCGAGAGGGCAGGGTCGCTCTGCATTCTTTGACGCATCCAATCCTTGAAGTCTTGCCTTATTTCATCTATTTTTTCTGCGCAAGCCTGCGTTGCTTCTCGGTCGGTTTCCGTCTCACCATTCGTTGTCCTTGTCACAATTATTGACTTATTCTTAATTGCGGCTTCGATGAGTGCATGTCCCTGTATTGTCGTTTTCAGTTTCTCGCTGTATACGCCAAAGGATCTGTTCTGCTCGTTGCCGGTATATACCGGCGCTCCCATCGCCCATGTTCCGCCAACTGATGTGAATTTTACGGACACACCTGTTCTGTCCTTGACATACGCCTCGTAGAATGATGGTGCAATCCACGACGAACCGAGAGCAAAGTCTATGAGGTGCGCAGGAATGTCCATCGGCACAACCCTACGCAATGCTTTTATGTTTTTCTCATACTTTCCATCGGTGTTGTTCTCCTGTGCTTGTTGTAGCTTTTCCCTTACGTTGCCGCTTAGATATTGGTATGCCACTTCCACTTTCCCCGTCATCGGATTTTCGAAGGCGAGTTCACTGTCGAGGATTTCCATCCTCACTTCTTCCTCAGGCATTCCAAGTTCTCCTGCGATGTATGCAGTGTCCACGCCTCCTGTCTTAAACAAGCTCGCTACAACTCCATCTTTCACATTCGTTGGGTGCGGTTCCACGGCTTTCTCCACAACACGGCCGTTCATTACATCCGCCTTGCTATACTTTCTAATCGTGCCACCCTTGCCGTCTCCACGTTCCTCAAACGTTTCAAGCGACAACACGTTTGGGAAGTCCACATCTCTGCGCAGGAACGCTATGGACGGGTTCTTGTGTAATGGTCCGTATATTGCAACAAAGCTGTCGAAAGCCTTGTTTAGTTTGTCGAGTAGAGGCTTCAACTCTTTACTGTCCTCGTGCTCGGTTTGATATACAAGCACTTCCGACAACGCTTCTTTAATCGCAGTATATGAGCTTAGACACTCCTCTTTAGTGTGACCCTTTACCTTGTTGCTGTTGATGTCAGTTGTATAGTATCCTCCAAAACCAGCCGTTACAATCTGCCCGTCTTTTACATACAACTCACCTATTTTCTTCCCGTCCGAGCCGCTGTTGTTCACAAACCTCGGCTTGCTCTCCGTTTCGGAATAGTCGCCTACCTCTTCCTCTTTAAGCGACTTGACAAAATCCGATAGCATTCGGTATTGCTCCTTGTCATCAATCGGGAACAGCCCCTTGCTCTCTGGACGGTAGGTGTCTCCACGCTCGAAACCGAACTGCATCTCTCCGGCCATGTTTTCCGGGTGCTCGATGAAGTATTTGTTGTAATCCATCGGAAGCTGCTTGACAACCGGCACTTCCTTTCCCTTTACTTTCTTGGTCTCACCGGTATCGTATTCAGCAGTGCGCTCCACACCGATGTCTCCTACGTTAATGGCATTAGCCGACTTTCTGCCGCCAACCCGCCTACGGATGACGATAATGTCCGTTGTGACAGGTGCACCGAGAAATGTCTTGTTGTTCAATCTGAACGCTCCGACAAAATCCGCATCTCCCTCGTTAACCACCCAATTGCGAAGATTGGAACTTTTGTCAAGTGTGCCGTTTGACGATATGAATATGCCTATTCCGCCTTCTCTCAGTTTCCGCACATTCTTGGCTATGCAGAAGTCCTGTATGCTGTTATTGAACCTCCGCGACAAGTCGGCATCGCCAGTTGTGTCCTTTGGCACTTTCATATTGGCAACAAATGGCACGTTGGTTATAGCCAAATCTACACTTCCATTCGGTACGCGAGTCTGCTCGAACCCTTGTATTTCAACCTTTGCGTCAGGATAAAGCAAGGATAATATGCCACCCGATGTACGATCTATCTCAACAGCATGTATGTCGCTTGCCACACTCATATCAGTAGGCATCTGACCTATGATATTGCCTATACCTGCGGAACCTTCAAGCACGTTGCCGCCTTTGAACCCCATCTGCCGGGCTATATCCCATAGCGTATCAGTCACAGCCGCTGGAGTGTAGTACGCGTTGTTAGCGCTCATCACAGCTTCCTCATAAGCCTCGTCACCGAGCAACTCGTGTATGCGCCTATTACGCTCCAATTGCTCTCTGTTGTATGTGTCTGTGTTGAATGCCGCTCCCAAACCGCCCCAGCCGCTGAACTTGCGGAGCGTCTCCATCTGTTCACTTGTCGCCGGCTCACCGTTTTCAATCAATCTTTTGGCAAGCTCTATGGCGGCTATGTTAGCGTCAATCCTTGCGTCAACCGACTTCGGAGCGTGGTCTACACCACGTTCCGAGTGGTTGTTGCGTGAGTTCTTGACGCCTACGGTGTCATGAAGTCGAGAGGACACAGACCTGTCATGGCCATTGCTGTCTCTCTTTCCTTCTCCGTCAGTTCCTCCACTTTTTTGCCCAGCTCTTTCGCCAGTTTCTCCTCGTTCTTTCTCAAGTCGCCTTTCGTGTCCACTACTGTCGGACGGCAGTCCTTCGGTGCGAACTGCATGAACTCTCTGTAATCCATTGTCTTTCTCTTTTTGTGTTGTTTCTTCTTTTACTGAATCGGACTCTGTTTGCTGCGAAGTTACCGCATTTTCCTCTGATTCTGAAATGTCACCTCCATTTTCTTCTTCGGTGATGTCAGATTTGTCCTCAACCTGTAACTCTTCGGGGGCAACAACCTCTCCGTTGGTCAGATACACACGTTCGATTTTGTTTTTTTCTGAAGCCAATTCTCCTACACCCATAATACTCATTATGTGTGTAGGAGCCCCATTATGATACACTATCGAACGCTTTTCCAAATCCGCGGCCGTCGCTTGTCTCAGTCGGGGAGCGCCATCTTCGGAGGATTGCTCTGTCACCTTGCTGCTTTTGTCGGTCGTCTCCGTGCTCTTTGTTGCCGCTTCTTGGCGTTTTTTCTCCTCTTTCTCTGCAATCTCGGCTGCTTTATCGAATATACTTTTCTTTGAACCTACCTCTTTCTTGTGGGTTTGTCCGTCAGACTCTATGAAATGTTCACCGCGCTCGTCGTCCATCAGCAACCTTGCAAGCCCATCAGCGTCGGATTTTGAGCGCATCATAAAGCCGCCCTCCTTGCGGTCGTACCACCCTTTGGTAGATTTGGCATACTTGACCGCTTTCTTATAGCCAAAGTCTGTAAGTCTTTTGTCGAACTTCACTAAGTGCATATCGAGCACCGCACCTCTCTTCGTTGTGTACTGCGCTGGTGTTATGCTGTAACCACTGTGCTGTCCTTCCAATTCTTCCTCATTGTCAATCTCCGCTGCATTTTCGGTGACACTCTCGTTTTTCCATTCCGAAGCAGTCTCCTCCATATCGAGCACCCCTCTTTTGAGATAGTCCTGCACTGTCGCAACCTCAAACCCAACATTCATAAACGTGTTCTTGTTGAAGAAAGTGGCATATTTGCCGTCCACATCCTTGCACACCAATTCAGCTCCAGTGTTTGTGGTAAATGTACGACCTACCCACGATTGAGGATTGTCTGCGGCAACTCTATCCGCGTTTGGCTTGCTTTTAGATTGCTCTCTATTGTTTTCTTTTGTTTCATTATTCTCTTTGTCGAAGTTGGCCGTATCGAAAGAACGCACCTCATCGTATGGTGTCATTTCCTCCGACAATCCGGCTTCTTCGACTTCTGGCAAGTCTCTCGCTCCGTTGTAGAACGCTTTAAGATACGGTCGTATAGCGTCACCCAAGTCAGCAATCATGCTCTTGGCATAGTCAGCAAACGCCCTTGCCCCCTTCTCTATGTGATATACTGCCATCTCCGTTCCTATGGAGAGCATTTCTGGATCTACACCAGCATTCAGTTGACCGAGCTTTGCCTTCATCCGCTTCTTCAACTCCTCGTAGCGTTCATCCGTAACAAGTTTGTTGCCGCTCGGATTCTTCTCGGCCTTCTTCTCCTTGCCTGCAACCGCCTCGGCATCCTTGCGCTCCGCCTCAGTCAGCGGTTTTTGCTTTGGCTTGTCAGCCTCAGCCTTGCGTTTCTTCTCCTCCTTGTCGGCAATCTCCTTAGCCTTGTCAAAAACGCTCTGCTTCTCTTGCTTCTTCTCCGCCTTTTCGCTACCTTTGTCAGCGGAAGCAGTGTGCGGCGTAGCTTTGCCTTCAATGACTTTGGTTGTAACGCGATTGCCATTGTCAGCTGCTTCCTTGTCATAAGCCGTCAAAACCCAGTTTTTGTCGGCTATTTTTTTTCCTCCCTCTCTGAAGTTTTTTCTGACCGTGACCAATTCAGACCCCTTTCTGAACACAATCTTATCTCCGTCCTCAAAATCGTTCTTTCCAGTTTCTATAATGTTTTGTATGTGGCTCATCGCCTCATCCACGTTGGCGAAACTCTTACCCTCTCCAACGTGCTTGTTGAGAATATGGGCAAGTCCGCCATTCTCGTCACCCCACACCAAATCAATGTCACCGACATCTTTCCTGTGGAACACACCGAGCAAGTCGCCACCTTTATGCTTCATCAAGAAATCAAAGGCTTCCTTCACCTTGCCCTTGAATTTGTTGTAGATGTTTCCAAACACACCACTCCCTACGGGCTTTGGTTCTTCATCGTCCATTCGCTTCTCCGCTTCCTCCTTGTCGGATTCCGCCTCCTCAGCCTTCTCCTCAGCCTTCTGCTTAGCAATGCGCTCATCCTCTGCCTTCCTTTCTGCTTCAACACGAGCTTCTTCCTCTGCCTTTTCTGCGGCAATCCTCTCCGCCTCTTTCTTCTCTGCCTCAATGCGAGCCTTCTCCTCCGCCTCGGCACGTTCACGCTCCTCAGCGGCTTTCCTTTCTTCCTCCGCCTTCTCGGTCGCTATGCGCTCCGCTTCCGCCCTTACGGCTTCTTCTCTGCGTGACTTCTCGCCTACGATGGCTTTCCAAGCATCGACCGTCCTCTGTGCCTCCGCCACTGCCGCCTCGTTTTCCTTGATTGACTGCAACAATTCTTCCGGGGTATCTCCTTTCTCCTTCAGTGCCTTTGCCGCCTTCAACCTCTTCTCAGCATTGGCGAGCGATGCTTCCGCCACCTTATGTGCGGTTTCCTCGTTGCCCGACATCTCCACGAGACCATCCCAAGCGGTCTCGGTGTCAACATCGTGGAATTGAGCGTTTCCTTTTTCATCTCTCGGAATACGCTCAAGTGCAGTCGGGGTGTGTTCTTCTGTCGGTTGCTCTCCTCTCTCCAATGCCTTTTCAGAGGAACCCTCGGTGGCAAGCCCTGTCTCTTCCGCCTTTGTCGATGGCTCCTCCCTGTATTCCATTGCAGCCAACTCCTCAGGGGTAACATATAGAGTGCGCATAGACTCGCCATCATCCACATTGACAACGAACCTTCCGTCTGCGTCCTTTGGTGACACTATCTCTGCGTGCATCTTATTGCCGTCCACCACGACATCAAACACGTCTCCTTGTGCATACTCTCTGCTCTCCTCCGCGGGTGACGGAACATCTGTCAATGGACGCTCTCCCTCTGTGGCGACCTCCGGTGCGCTCTCGGTGCTTTGCTCTGCATCATCATCTTCGCGCAAGGCACTGCTAACCTCGGCGTTTAGATTCATCACATACAGATTATACGCATCTGTCGTTATTATATTCTCGGAATCGCCCATCTTGAATGAAACAGAACCATCCTCATTAACACTTACAATGGTAGCTATTCCAGAACCGTTGGGTGTCAAGATTGGCAATTGCGCACCAACTTGAATCTTTTGCGACATCTCTTCAGCCGCATATTTGTCTACTATCTCTTTGTTCTTCTGCGCAAGCACATCCGAAGCCTTTGTGGCACTATCTACGCTTGCAACCTCGCTTGCCGAAATCATCTTCCGTTTCCCGTCGGAATCAACAACAACGAGAGAACCAGACTTCTCTACGTTAACAGAGCCATCCTCATTAAGGACAACATTACCATTAACAATATTGACTTTTTTGCCATCGGTTGTAGTAGCGCTGACAATATTTCCTTGCTCATCCATAATGTTGTCAACATCGGTTTTTGCGTTAACAAGTTCGGATTTTTTGTCATTGTGGAGTCGTTGCAACGCTCCTTGATAGCAACTCAAAGCGTTGACATAATCCAAATACGCTTGTTTCTTCTGGTCTGTATCCAACATTCCGCTGTTATAAGCCTTGTTGAAATCATCACCGTTTTCTTCAAACAATTGTCTATATCCATAATCACCAAGCCTTACCCGTAAATTGCGTTGCGCCTTCTGTAAGTTTGTCAACAATTCACCGGCTGCTTGTCCGCCTTTCTCATATCCTATGACAAAGTTGGTTCTTGAATTTTTGTCAATAAGAGAAACAGCTCCTTCCATATCTTGCTTCAAAGACATTAATTCGAATCCCTGCCGTGCTTTTTCGTAGAATGCGTAATTATATACCGCTTTCTTTTGCTTGTCGCTCAATGTCTTGTCCTGAAGCATAGACGACAACTTATCCGCAAATTGTTGGTTATCAAGTCCGCCAAGAGACTGCTTTACTTGCGCCCATCTCTCGTCTCCAAAAAGTTTGCTGCCTTTCCGTTCCGCCATACTTAACATCATCGCCATTCTTGCTCTTGACGCTCCGTATGAGGTTCCTTCCATAACCATGTGTCCGCCCATCATTGGCGCAAGTCCACTCATGGTTTCAAGAATATGCTCTTTATTGTAGATACCTGTCTCTGGGTCTGTGTCAAATGTCATTGTACCCAAGAACAAGGCTTGCTCAACATCTCCTGCGTGTTCTTCAAGATACTCCCCCAAAAATCCGTTGTATCCAGCCGTGTTCAACGCATTATTCATTATTCGGTTGAATTGGTTTGATGATACATCGGTCATCAGTTTGGTTATGTTTTCTCCTAACTTCGTTTTGTTTAGAACTTTAACACCAACCTTCGTCAATCCACCAAGCACCTCTCCAATCTGCCCGCCGAGCATCTCCGTTTGGTTCTCAATCGTTTGCTCAACCAACGCTCTGTTATGCGCACTTTTGGCATCCAATTTACCTAATGATTCTGAGTATCTCAGCACTCCATCATCATCCATAGACATCAACGGAGTGCCTATCTCGTATTCTTGCGCCTTGCGCTCTGTGAGTCCGTTCTGCAAAACCGTTGACTCCAACGCTCCCATTCCGAATTGCACCGGAAGTTGACCTACACCACCTGCTATTTTCCTTGCCAACGATTTCTCAAAAGTTTTGCCGACCAACTTCTCTAACCCATTCTTCACCGCCTTCTGTGATAGTTTCAATGCGCCTTTTTCTATGGCTCGCCCGGTTGAACTTGACACATTCATACCTCCAGATGCTGCCATTTCTATTCCGAACAATGCGCTGTTTGCCGACACTCCTCCTGCCGTGTATGACCAGTTGCTGCTTAATGGGTCTTGCGCTTGTGCATTAACATTGTAGGCGAGCGCATAGTTATTTAATATGTCAAGTTCCTCATCTGTAGGTTTAATCTTTAACAGGTCGGCACTTGTCATTGCGCTTTTCTCTTTGTCTGTAAGCGTATTCCATCTATCAACTTTATCAACAATGTTTTTGACCGCCGTCAAGTCGTTTGCAGCATCGTTAGTTGCCCACATATCACTTCCTCGCAAGGCATCCATAAAGCCTTTGCCGAAGTTTTCAAGACTGATAGCCGTCTTGTATGCTGCTCGCTCAAGCAAGCTGGATCCATCTTTTCTACGTTTAGCCAACTCCTCTCCTTGTGTCTTGGACTCACGTCCTCTTTCAAGCTGTACTCTTGTGTTTTGCAAGCGGTGCAGTGTCTCACGAGCTGCTCTCAGCTGGTCGCTCTCAGGTGTCAGCACATCGTCCGATGTCTTTGTCGGCACATCGTCAACATCAGGCATAGCACCAAGCCTCTCCCAAAAAGATGCTTCCTTTCTTCCTTTTTTCACGTTTTGGGAGTGTTGTTTCAGCAACGCTTGGTATTGCTGTTGTGCTTGTTTTATGCGCTCGTCAAGACCGGAAACAACAGAATTGTATGTATTGTCGTCTTTATAAACGGATCCGTTTGCTATAATCTCGTCAAAATTCTGTTCGGACGGCTTTAGGGGTGTCGGTCTATATGACGGTATGTTAGGCGTCGGCATACTTGGTACACCTTTAAACACACTAAGTCCTTGTTTCACCCAGTCGTTGTTTCGTGACGCAGTGCTTGTGCTTTGCGTGGTCTGTGGAGCATGAGACGGTGCTACGGCATCACTGAATTGTTTGTAGCTTTTTGTAACCAAACCTTGCTGTGCAAGCGCATTATACACGTTTTTACGCTTACTCTCGTCACCCATCGCATTAGCAAATTCATCGAAACTCTTAGTCACAGCCCCTCTCTCACGAAGAGCGTTATATATTTTTTTTAAATCAGCCATTTTAAAATGATTTTATAAAAGTCCATCCAACAAAGCGCCACTACCGCCACCAATAGCAGCGTCTATCGTAGTGCTTCCATCTCCTCTCGTCTTACCTCCCAACATCGCATCCACACGGGGTCCTCCTTTAGTATCGTCAAGTCTGCTTTTTTCAATACTTACGCCATCGTATATATTTCTGTTTTCCCCTGATACTGTGTAGTAATTTTGCAATTCCGCGACCATCTCGCTTATGCTTTTTGCGTTGCCAGATACAAAATGCCGGGACTGCAACCATCTGTATGCTTGTCTTACCTGTGCATCTGTAGGATTGTAGGCGTATCCACTCTGTGTTGACATAATGATGTTACCGCCACTTTTTTCTTTGCCGCCCTTGCCACCATTGCCACCCTTGCCGCTTTTGTTTGACAACGTGCGGTTGCGGTAACGCTCGGTAGCCAAGTGTTCCTCCCACTCTTTAGGGCTATACCCTTTGTGCGTTTTCATAAATTCAAGTTCGTATTTTTTCCAAGCCAGTTCTTGCTTTTTGACCTCCACACTCTGCTGCCACGTAGCATTGCCAATGTTGTTCTCCCGGATAAGTTTTTTCAGTTCTTCTTCAGCGGCTTGCACCTTTTTCTCAAGCAACGGCAATTCTTTCTCAAACGTCTTCGCCTTGCGCTCCTCCTCTGCGTCGGCTCGCTTGTCGGCATTTTTCAGCAACTCGTATGATTTCAGCCAATTGCCCTGTTCTCTATCCATCTCAAGACCCTTAAGCATCAACTCCTGATATTTGTCCTTCTCCTTTTGCCATTGTGTGCGTAGATCATCCATCCGCTTTTTTGCGGCATCGGTCATCCCCGGCTTGATCCCTTGGTCGGGGGCTCCCTTCGTCGTGAAATAGAGGTTGGACAACGCCGACAATCCATCACCGAGTGCGCTGACGATAGCCTTGCGCCTCTCTCGCCGCATCTGCTTTTCCTTGTCCTCGTCACTCGTTTGCGGGGCGAGCTTGGCGAGGTTGTCTCTATACGTGTGGTATTCCTCACCTTCGGTTGCCGGTGTGGTCGTCTGTGCCGCCAAGTTTGCTTGATTGCGCCTGTCGGTGTCATTGTACTGCGGTGTCTGTATTGGAGCCGTTGTCGTGACCGCCGGGGCAGGCGTAGTAGGTGGTGCTTGCGGCGTCTCATTATACTCCTCCCCCTGCGGCTGGGCAGCGAGTGATGGAGCGGTCGGAGCAACCTGAGTAGGTTGCCGCTGAGCAGGCATCGTCTGTGGCGGTGTCTGCGGTGTCTCGTTGTACTCGTCCTCGCTCTGCGATGGGTCAGTCGCACCAATTGACGTAGTAGGTGGTGTAGTAGTCACTTTCTTGTCGGTGACCACGGGGGTCTCGCTACCCCCTATGATGTCTTTTTTTTTCGCCATATCACTTAGTCTTGTCGTTGTCCTTGTCAAATCTGTCATTGATGCCGCCTATGCTATCAGCCGTACCTGCCACGCCCTGCACTGCCTGCGTGATAGCGTTTTGTTTCTGTCGGCTGATTTGTATTTGCTTGTCCGCCAAAGCGTTGTTGTTGGTTTGATACTGCTGCTCGATATTGTCCTTGCGAGCATCAGATGCAGCGGCAATAGTACTTGTCGCTTCGGCAAGTGCTTGGTTGTTCGCAGCCTTTTGCGCCGCCACCGCCTCCGTGCTTGCGCCCGTCACCGCATTGGCTCCCTGTGCCGCCTTTGTCTGCCGCTTGAGCAAGTCTTGCGTGTTGGTCAGTAAGCGTTGGGCATCGGCACGCTGAGTGCCATCCTCGTTGTATCTGCGATTATACCACGCTTGATTTTCAGCCTTTTGGGCGTCAAGCATTTTCTGCTGTTTTTTTGCCTCTCGGCGCGCCTTGATGCCGCCAAAGATGCTCCCACCGAGCTTCATCGCTCCTCCTATAATGGTACTTATCATAGTTAATTATTTTTTATCTTAATATCTCAAAATTAAGCACTTACCTTTGGATATAATCAATAAAAATTAACTATGGATAAACAACGGAGAGAGAGAGCATGGAGGGAGCGTCTTGCGGCAATCGACGCAAGCAAAGCTCCTGTACTCAGCAAAAGGGAGGAAGCAAAGCTACAGCGCAAGGCTGAGACCTTTGCCAATGGTGGCGACATCGGCAACTTTGTGGCGAGCCTCGTTTGGTCACAAAAGCAAAACTTTGAGCGTGCAATTACTAATCTGGATGACAGGGACTTGTGCAACCTATACGTGCGGTTGCTCAAACTCGCCCTTGACGCACGAGCATCGGCGGAGCCTGAGACCGCGAAAAGCAACATAATGAACTTGGTTAACAACCTGAGTATCCAACTTTTAAGCGAGAAATAGAATATGAAACGAATTGAAATCCAACTAAGCAGACTGAAGGCATTGCAGATGGTGTCTGCCGAGACCGTCTATGTCGGCGGCAGGAGTGTCGGCGCAGATGATTCAAGCACCTACGACAAGGTGTTTGCTACTGACGATGACGCACAGTTTTTGGCGACGATGTATGACACGGCTGTGACATCACTCGTCACCATCTGTGGAGAGTGGGTGGAGCGTACCACCGACACTGATGACGGCTCCATCATCACCCTTGCTCTCCCCGACAACCTTGCGGCGCAAGGCGAGCGAAACATCAGGGCGAACGCAATGGCATACGTCATTGCAAGCATATTGGCTGACTATCTGGGGCGTTTGGCGCCCGAGAGTGCGGAATTTTACGAGGAGCAAGGGACTACCCTTGCCGAAGCGATTGTCAGCGACTTAAATGCGCGGAAAAGAGTGAAATACACGGAAAAAACAGGAAGAAAATGAAAAAAGGACAACGACAAGTGACAATTGCGCTTATGCGCAATGAAGTGGAATATGATGCGCAGAGCATATTGAGCGTGATTGCCGACACCCTGCCGGGTGAGGAAACGGCACACGTCAAGCACATATACAACGACATCTGCGAGGGGGAGAATGCACGGAGGACTATCCGATTTGCCGACACTGCTTTTGCGGTGTTGGCGGAACACCTGCACGGCTACACGGCTACACCCATCGGTGATGACATCGCCACGGACGACATCGCGCATACACCGGATGTGTACACATTGACAATGCAGATGGATGGTGACACCTCGTCATCACAAGTGGCACTCGTCAAGACTCTCGCCCATGACTACATGGTGTTGGCAATCGTGTGTGGATGGCTTGCGCTCATCGGCAGTGACAGACTTGACTACTACTACGCCAAGCGTGACACTGCGTTGGCTGACGCTGTCAAAGCATCCGACAGCCACAACCGCATAGGGAGGGTGACACCGTTTTTCGGCAACACATAGCGTTTTGCACAAATCTGCACAAAGTGTGCAAAATGTGCATATATTATATAGTAAGGTGTGACACACATTGTCGTACCTTCTTTTTTACCCATCTTTGCTAAAAAGTGTTAACGTTGTGCATTTTGTTGGATAAAGTGTTGCATATATGCTACAAAGACACTATCTTTGTAGCAGAAATAAAAACAAAACACTAACTCAACCGACCCGCGCAGGTCGTTAAAGTCGCAACAAGAAACTATGAAAATACTTAGCATCTACAAGAAAGAAGAATGGGCAGCAGACGAAATCCGTGAGAACATCGCAGCTCTGTTTGGCAACGATGAGACAGGCAGCGACTATGCAGATACTATCATCAATCTCCTCGCCCAAACAGACAACACAGAATGTGTAGTGGAATGTGATGGTATGGATATGCAGCCAATGATTGTCAAGCGTGCAGACATCTACGACGATAATGGTATCGCAGAAATTGCAGAAGAAGATTTACATTTCTAAAAACAACTGAACAACAAAATCATAAACGAATAAGAAAATGGCAACAATTACAGATGTATGCTACCTTACGCAGACACCGAGATATGGATATGTCACAATAGACGACATAGAGTGGGTTGATGATGTAGACGAGAAGGATTTGGAAAAAAACGAATACACGCTCATAGAAATGGACAAGTCAGCCTATGCTGACTTCGCCGATCCCAGATACAACCCTACGTGGGAGGATGACTACGGATGGAGTGATGATGATGTATACCGACTGATAGTGATTGATAACGAGGACACCTACCACAAGGTGTGCAAGCGCAAGGCGGAGGCAGAGGCACGGATGCGCCTATGCAAGGCACTAAAACAAGCGAGGACGAGCAAAGAAATGTCACAAGTCGCCCTCAGTGAGAAGAGCGGTGTTGCACGCTCCAATATAGCACGGATTGAAAGTGGCAACCTTAACGCAAGTCTTAATACGATACTAAGCCTATGCGAGGCTCTTGACTGCTCTCTGGTCTTGATCCCAAGATAGCAAGACCACACCACCACGCACCGAAAAGGGGTTGCACATAGTGCAGCCTCTTTTTTTTGTTCCCACCAAAATGCGTCACCTCCTGCGTGGCACGATGACGATGTCACAGCCGAGAGCGTTGCATATCTTGGCGAGCGAGTGGAGTCCAAGATACCGAGGATAGTCCGCAGGGTGTTCGCCTCGTCTGACTGTCATATTCGACACGCTTGCCAACTCAGAGAGTGCGGCTATTGACAGATGCCTTGCTCTGCGTGTGGCGAGGAGCTGTATACCCAACTCGTCGAATATTCTCCTTACCTCCGGAGGGGTGACCACCTCCGTGCCGAACGGTCTACCCCTGCGCCTCATCTCTCTCAGATTTCAAGATTTCCAAATCTCCGACCAATTGGCGGAGTGTGCGCAGATCATGCGCCACGTACAGCTCTCCGTCACACTCAATCAGTGCCGTCACCTCGTCCGCGCCTACGGCAAACAACTCTCTCGGATTGATGTCAAGTGCATCCGCTATCCTCCTGATGGTGGAGAGCGTTGGATTTTTGAGGAGCCCGTTAAGGTTCTGCTTCCTGATGCCAAGGCGGTCAGCCAATGCCGTCTTCGTCAGTCCTTTCGCCTTTAATATTCTGTCAAGGTTGTCCATATATCTGTATGTTTATGGCGCAAAGGTACTCATTATATATATAGTAATGCGTATACCAATTACTAAACAATGTTAACGTAATACATTTTCTTTACTTTTTATTTGTTTAGTAAAGTTATACATATTACCTTTGGGGCGTAATTCAAAAATCAAAGAACTATGATACGATTTTTAGCATCAGCGTCCCTGTCACTATTCTCCGCCACCTTGATGGCGGCAGTGACCGACACGCAAGACCTTACCGCAATATATGCGGCGGCAGCCTTCCCCGTATGGGTAATCGGCTTGTTCGTCAAGTATAAAGGTAGTAAAAAGAACAACATCTAACAACTTAAATATTAACCAATAAACAACAAATTATGAAAGCAATCTTCTTGGCGGTGGCACTGCTGATGGCATCCACCGCAAGCGCGAAATGGGTAGAGTCTCAGACTATCACGATGGAGTCGCCCCGCATACATCAGGGCGAAACAAAAAAAGGAAACGTCAAATACTACATTGTGGTGAGTGACGGAGTGAACCGCAAGGAAGTCAGCGTGAGCAAGAGCAATGCGGAGTCTGGGGTAATCACCCTTGTCAAGTGGGTGGACGATGAGACAGGCAAGATACGCTACACCACACGCAGCGGAAAGAAGCGAACCGCCACCCCCGACATTGATCTAAACAAAGTGACAACCGAATAAAAACAACAACGACAATGACAACAAGACAATATATCTCAGCGGCTCTCCTCTCAGGAGCGATGTTTATGTGTGGCTTCGGAGTCCACGCCGCCTATGCCTCAACCGAGGCTGTCAACAAAACCTGCTGGTGCGGCAATGCCTTTTTCTGCTTAATGGATTCCGTTGCGGATGAGGAGCCGTTGTTGTGGGCGAAAGTGGAGTCCTCTACTGAGTGGCAGGAGTTCGCCACAGCCTACGACCGAGGAGAAGGACAGACCGAGGCGAGGGCGGTATGGGAGTATCTGTGCGAGCAGGACACCTCCGGCTATGTGGCTGACTGCCTCAGCGGATGTGACGCATACACCGAATGGATGGAGAGTTATTAGCCCATGGGGGCGTATGTATAGGTATTACAGAGACAAGGGAGGCATAATCTGTCTCCCTTTTTTTGTGGCATATCCTACAGGGGGTGTAGTGCTTTGCCTCCGCCTCCTGCCTTGTCATCTGCCTGATGTCGGTGGAACAACGGCAGAGACCCTTGCAGTTGGGAGTTTTATGGTATCTCTTGGACTTGGGGCCGTGGCACACATACACCTTCTCTGCCCGGCTCTGCGTCCGCTCCGGGGCGCAGGCGGAGATAGAGCATAACGCTACCATCACCGCTAATGCTGTCTTAATTACTGCTCTCATTGTTGTCGACACCCCCTCAATCATCTTCAGACAATGTCATTTGCGCCTTGAAACGCTCATAGCCATAGTTCGGGCCGACAAACGCATCATTCGCTACCAAAGCATCGTACAATTTTCTCCTGCGCTTGTCATCACGCAGAACCTCTTTGAATCGGAAATAAGGCAAAGTAAGTAGCCCTTTGTTCCTTAGCGACAGCCATAGCATATACGCTTCCCTGTCAGCGTAATGACCTTTAGATGGGCGAGTGTTGTCAACCGAGGAGAAATCTGGAGACAATGGTATATACATCTCTTCCCACGTGTCGAAAACAATACTGTCGCCAGCCTCTATATATCTTCCATTGTGGGCGCATACTGCAACATACCCACATCCTACCAACAGCGCACCAACTACGGATATGCCGCAAAGAATAGCTTTTGTCTTATCCATTTTTTAGATTTTGTATTTCTTATGTTTCACAAGCCATTTCCGTCGGAAATAAAGGAAGAAAAGCACGGCACCAAGCGCAAGCACGAACCATCTCGCCGGGGTAAGAAGCGTTCCGAAGCCGAACAGCTTCTCGTATTCGATGCAGGCGTTGACCAACAGATTATATGCGCAGAAAGCCCGATGAATCCAGCAAAAGCCGAAAGCCACGGAAAGAACCACCATAAGCGCGAACACGAGCAGCGCACTCCGCGCTATTACGGAAGCAATCGTCCATACACAGCCGCACAGGAGGCTCGCCGTGTGGCACATCATCAGTCCCGCGCCTATGGGAGGAGAGAACTGCACCATCAGCTTGGCGAGATGCACGTTCCTATGGATGTGCAGTGTCTCCACAATCTGCTCGTCCACCATTTTCATTTTATTAAAAAACTTTCTCATAACCGAAAATATTTAGTCTGCATTTCTTTGGATCAAGGAGCGGAGGAACTTGATTTCCTCGTTCTTCTCCTCGATACTCTTCCTTAGCATCTCATTCTCCTTGGCAATGGCGGAATCCGTCATTGTCTGTGTGTTGTGGTTGGAGTTGTCGCCGATGCTCTGCACACGACCTGTCTCCTCCTCTATCTCACGTTCGAGCTGTTCGTCGGGGACTCCACAACACATATCGCCTACACCATTGAGTAACCACTCTGCGGAAATCCTCGGAAATCGTTGCAAAAACACCTTGATTGTTTCAAAAGAGAGGCGAGAAGTGCCACTAAGTTGTCTATTCAACTTAGTCTGCTCCACTCCCGTTTCCTTCGAGAGTGCATAAATAGATGATTTTTCTTTTTCTAAGACGCTATTAATACGTTGTCTTACAGCATTTTCGTCACGTTCGTTATTTGGAATCATTCTGAATTGGTATTTTTACCTAAAATTTCTTTGCAAATATAATACGTGTATAGGTATTTTTACCTACCTTTGTGTCGTATTCCAAAACAAAGATATAAAGCGAATACTTATTAAGACCACAAAGTTACTAATATAAAACTAATTAGCAATGAAAAAGGTAAAAAAATTGTCCGTAAGGGCAACATTGAGAGAGATGGAGGTCGGTGACGTAGTTGTCTTCGGCTACCGAGAAGCCTCCACATCCACCGTCCGTGCTGCCGCCTGCACCATCAACAAAGGCGGAAAGAAAAGAATCAGCGTAGTGCAGAACTACCGCGAACTAAAGACAACCGCAACGAGAACGAAATGAACACGATTGACATCAACAGCATCCTGCAATCCGGTCAGAACGTCACCATCTCGGTGACCACCGAACAACTGCGACAGGCTTTCCTCGCTTGGGGAGAATGTCTGCTTGAAGCGGTCAAACCGCAGGAGGAAGACGCTCTGCTCACCATCAAGGAGGCAGCCGAATACGTGGATGTCAGCGTGGGAACAATACGCAACCGCATTCGTGGTGGATGGCTCCACGCAGGACGGAACGGCAACGTAATAAGAATCAAGAAGAGCGACCTTGACAAGGTGTTCAGTCATTAACCAATTAAATATATAGAGTATGCAAGCAGAACTGACACAAGTCCGACTGAGCGAAGCGCAAATCGCGCAAATCGCAAAAGATTTCAAAAAAGAGATTGACGAGAACTATTCGGACGCATTCTCCTATCCCTACGAAAAATGGGAGTTTTGGACAGAGATAAACGGCTTAGTCATCTCCGTATTCTACAATATGTGGGCTGAGAACAGGCATTACCACGCGGCGACCTACACAGAGCCGGAGTATGGAGAGGACGCCTATGGAATCAGCATCGTTGACATTACCGCCTGCGATGGTGAGTTGGGCGACGTGGAGATAGAGAATGAAGGTGACTTGGACGAAGCCATCAACGGATATACCAACACTTGTGAATGGTCATAGATATGGAAGAAGACGTAAGAAGTATATACCGCCCTGCTATATGGGCGAAGCGGCTCGAAGCCTACAAAGCCGCTGAAGCGGCTCTCCGAGAGAGCGCACCGAAAGTGAGAGAAGCAGACGAGGCTGCCGCAAAAGCCCTGATTGAATGGGCGGATGAATACGAGGAGAACATCAAGATTCTCGAAGACCGCAAGCCTATATCTATAATGTGGATGTCCTTTGTTCAAGCCGCCACCCAATGCAGAGAAGCGATAGCCGGCGAGCAGGACAACTACACCGAAATATCAACCGAAGTCCTCGGTAAGGATGAAAAGCCCTACACTTTAAACGTAGAATGCGACTGGTATCAATCAAGAGGTTGGGTAATATCTCCTATAGTGATAGACAAGTTTTGGCAAAGGCATCTCCTCGGTGATGCTGAGAAGTTCTGCGAGGCTGTCGGATTCGAGTGTTCCGATGCAGACGACTACGAGTAAGACATAAGGCAGTATGGTATACGGATGGGTTCGATTCCCATCCTGCCTACAACGCCTCTTAGAGGCAAGAGCACATTGACGTATTGACAACAGGCATAACGACCGCAACGAGTTGCACACAATAAGCATTCCAGCCGAGTGTGTGAGTTGGCGTTGCGGATGTGGTCAGCACCGACTATGCAACAGGTGCTGGGGCTACGCGGCGAGCCTATGACGCCGCAGTGTATAACAACCAACCAACGAGCAGCACTCCTTACAGAGCAATTGACTGCTCACTCTATATATTCCGAGCGGTGGCAAGGTGCCGAGGGAGGTTCGAGTCCTCCCACCGCTCCTATTCCCTTTATTAAAGCAACTTTTACTCATAATTTTCCCTCCGAACCCGTGAGGGCGCAGGAGGTACAAGGCAGAGCGCGGTGGTTCCGCATTTCCCATTTAGTAGAGTATGATTGAGTTTAGTAATTGAGTTTAGTTGATATTTGTTTTTTGCAGGGGGTTCGATTCCCCCCTCTGCCACACACTTTCTTTTTATGACTGTATTTTATTACCTCTCCGTCCGTGAGGATATGGGAGGCATCACGGCTCGCACTGGCAGGCTTCGGTCGTCAATTATTAACAACTTCTTATCCAATTCTCTACGACCGGGGCGAGGTTCGATACCTCCGAACCGATTACTTTCTTATCATTATTGACAATGTTTTTTTCAGGGAGGCGGTCTGTGAGGATAGTCTCCTTTTTATCAGACTAATAAAAAACTAAATATATGAAGAAACCAATCATCTACCTGCTGATGACCGTGTGGATGGGAGTCAGCATCGTCCTCCTATGCAACGAGGACGAGAGTGCGGCACTATTGCCGTTCGCTCTCATCAAGGCTGGGGCGTTGGCATCGTTCCTCGCCTCCACGAAAGTGCTTTGTATACTAACGGATAAAAAACTTATATAGATATGGCAGACAAAACATTCACCGAGCGTGTGATTGCTGTGCAGTCGCAACTCAAAGCACCGAAGAATCAACGGAACAACTTCGGCGGCTACAACTACCGCAACTGCGAGGACATCCTCGAGGCGGTCAAGCCTCTCCTCAAAGCCGAGGGGCTATTTCTAACCATCACCGATGATATTGTGGTGCTTGGTGACAGATTTTACGTCAAGGCAACCGCAACGCTGACTGACGGAGAACGGTCGCTATCCAACCAGGCATTCGCCCGGGAGGAAGCGACAAAAAAAGGAATGGACGGCAGCCAAGTTACGGGAGCCGCCTCCTCCTACGCACGCAAGTATGCGCTCAACGGCTTGCTTGCTATCGACGACACAAAGGATGCCGACACTTTGAACAACGGCAAGGAGTACACGGCAACCTCGAAGGCCTCAGGCAAGGCAAAGGCGACTGCTCCAGCACCCAAGATTCCTGCTCCTGACAAGGCGGCAGTAATAGCGGCGGTGTATGCCGCACAGACCGAGGAGGAAGTCGTTGCGATATATAAGAAGAACTCTTATTACTTCGGCAAGGACGAAGCGGTAATCACCGCTTGTTCCCAAAGAAAACAACAACTAAAACAAGGCTAATATGTTGAGATATTCTAAAATTGTATTTGACCCCGTCGGGCATACCTATACCGCGCCCGACGGGAGGGCGTTGCAGGGCATCACTGGGATGCTCCAACGGCAATTGTTTCCCGATGAATATGCCGGAGTTGACGAAGAGACGCTGAAGGCCGCAGCCGAGCGTGGCAGTGCAATCCACGCACAAGTGGAGTTTTGTGACGACTTCGGCACTACTTTCGAGGATATTCCAGAAGTGGTCAATTACCAACGGCTAATCAAAGAGGGCGGCTACGTTCCGTGTGAATCCGAGTACGTTGTCAGCGACAACGAGCACTTTGCGTCTCCTATTGACAAGGTGTTCAAAGTCTCCGAAACGGAGTATATCCTTGGCGACATCAAGACCGTGCGCAATCTCAACGAGGACAAGGTGCGTTGGCAACTGTCCATCTACGCCACATTCTTCGAGCGGCAGAACCCGGGCTGTAAGGTTGTCGGTCTGCTTGCCATCTGGCTTCGTAGGGACAAGGCTAAAATAACGGAGGTACAGCGCATTCCTGACAGCGTGATTGACTCTCTCCTCGCCGCCGAGGTGGACGGACGGCAATTCGTCAACCCACTCCCGAGCGTCAACACTCTGCCCGACCGCTACAAGGCGATGGAGATGCAGATTCTTGACCTGCTCGCAAAGAAAAAAGAGATAGAGGAGCAGGTGAAGACGTTCTCCGAGCGGATGAAGGGCGAGATGGAGAAGGCTGGTGTGAAAAAGTGGGAAACCGACAATATGCGGCTCACCTTCATAGAGCCTTCCACCAAAGAAACATTCGACTCCAAGAGGTTCAAGGAAGAAAATCCTGAATCCTACAAGAATTACATCAAAACAACCAAAGTCAAATCATCAATAAGAATTACAGCATTATGAACTACACAGGAAGTATCGACCTAACCAAGGTTCCGAAGAGATTCTTTAAAAAAGTGATGTGCAAGGACGGCACGGAACACGTATTCTTGAATGTCGGTCTATGGGAGCGCAAGACGCCCTCCACCTTCGGTGAGCGCACCTACACCCATTCAATGAAGGTGAGCGTACCGAAAGACCAGCAGGTGGAGGGCGAGAATTATTACATCGGCGACTTCTCCGAACTGAAGCCTATGCCAAGCCAGCCGACCACGGAACAGATTGAGGCGGCTCCGTCTGCCTCCTCCGACGACCTTCCATTCTAACGGACTATGTTGTTCGACCTTTCCAATCCCTACGATTGCAAGCGTGTCTTTGCACGCTTGCAGTCGTTGATTGACAAGCACTCGCCCTCGGTCGAACTGACAGAGAGGAAGCAACGGAGCGACCCACAGAACCGCTACCTGCACGTCTGTATCGGCATTGTGGCAATGGAGACGGGCAACACGATAGACTACGTGAAGCGGTACTACTTCAAGGCGCACTGTAACCCGCAATTGTTCCTTGCGAGGCATTACGACACGCACCTCAGAAGAGAGGTAGTGACGGTAAAGTCAAGCCGAGACCTCACAACGGAGGAGATGAACACCGCTATAGAGCGGTTCCGCAACTGGGCATCATCAGAGGGGATGTATATTCCCACTCCGGAGGAGGAATATCTAATCAGGCAGGCAGAAACAGAAATAAATAAAAGAAAGGAATATCTATGACAAACTACGACATTATCATCGGCATCGACCCGGACGTGGAGGCAAGCGGTGTCGCCACACTCTGTCCCAAAACCAAAAGGGTAGAGGCAACCACAATGACGCTTCCCGCGCTGATGGACAACCTCCGCAGAGTGCGCAACGAATATCCCACGTTGACGGTAGCCGTGGTGGTGGAGGCTTCTTGGACTACATCCCACAACTTCCATTCACTGCCTTCAGACAGCAAGGCGGTGTCGGCGAAGAAAGGCTACCACGTGGGGCGCAACCATCAGATAGGCATCGACATTGCCGACATAGCGCGGCACTTCAGCCTTGATGTACGGCTTCAACCGCCCCTGCGCAAGATATGGAAAGGCAAAGACCGCAAAATCACCCACGAGGAGATATGCGCCATAACCGGCTATACCGCCAAGCGGAGCAACCAGGAGGAGCGTGACGCTATGCTTCTTGCGTGGACTTCAGCGAACCTTCCAATAAGAATCAAGTTATGATTGACGATTCCGCACTATTGAAGATGATAGCACAGATGCAGGAAAAACTGAATCCTCCTGCGCTCGTGCCGTTCACAGCCATACACAACGCTGTACGTGAAGAGACGCTTGCGGCTCTACGCAGACTTATCAAAGAGAAACGATTGACCTACCACAGACAACTGAACGACCATTCAGTGTCTATTGACAATAAGGAGTAAGCAATATGGATTTTGTATTCAAGACAGAATGGATGAACGCTATATCCAAGCTCAAACCCGAGCAGCAGGCGGAAGCATATTCAGCGATTCGGACAATCGTGGAGGAACAATCTATACCGGAAGGTTTGTCCTTCGAGGTGGACTTCCTTCTGACTGCCATCTATAGTCAGATTGTGGACGGTATGGACATCCCCAGCAAGCGTGGGGCTCCAAAAGGGAACCGCAATGCGGCAAAAAAACAAATCGAAAACAATTCAGAAACAATTGAAAAACAAAAAAAACAAATCGAAAACAATTCAGAAACAATTGAAAAACAAAAAAAACAAATCGAAAACAATTCAGAAACAATTGAAAAACAAAAAAAACAAATCGAAAACAATTCAGAAACAATTGAAAAACAAAAAAAACAAATCGAAAACAATTCAGAAACAATTGAAAAACAAAAAAAACAAATC
>ERZ1023977.6-NODE-6-length-46765-cov-48.889403_pt1 | contig 46765 bp, 66 predicted proteins | sample MGYA00380433_ERZ1023977 | MGnify/ENA primary metagenome ERZ1023977 (study PRJEB33179, sample SAMN07449059) | human gut metagenome | biome: Human-gut; feature: Human associated habitat; material: Faeces | host: Homo sapiens | place: India:Kasaragod | collected...
GTGCAAACATTGTTCCGGTAATGGACATGAATCGAAACAACAATTACGGTGACTGCTGGGGCGGCGGTATGTGGTTTATGTGGATTATTGTCCTGTTTGCTCTTATGGGCGGCTGGGGCGGTAATTGGAACAACCGCGGCAATATGGGTGCAGAAATTTTCGCTAATGGCAGTATGACGCGCGACCAAATCGCAGACCAATTTTCTATGCAGGATATTAAAGAAGGTATTCGTGGCGTTCAGAACGGCTTGTGTGATGGCTTCTACGCTCAGAACAGCACTATGCTGAATGGTTTTAACGGTGTGCAACGTGACATTATGCAGACCGGTTATCAGTTAGGCAGTCAGCTTTCCGAAAATCGTTTTGCTCAACAGCAATGCTGCTGCGAGACGAATCGAAATATTGACGCAGTGCGCTATGAGAACGCGCGTAATACCTGCGATATTGTCAACGCGGTAAAAGAGGACGGCGAAAAGACCAGAGCAGTTCTGATTGCCAACCAAATCCAAGACCTGCGCGACAAGCTGGCAGACCGAGACCGCGACTTGCAGACCGCTAACTTCCAATTAAGTCAACAGGCTCAGAACGCTAACCTTATCGGCGCGCTGAGACCTTATCCACAACCTGCTTATATTACGAACAGCCCATATCAGAGTATCGCTGCTAACGTAGCTGGTGCTTGTGGCTGTGCATATAACGCAAACTAAAATAATAATTTATGTGCATTAACTGCACTGCAAGGGACGGTGCAAGCCGTCCCTATTGCTTTAACTAAAGAGGTGAAAACAAATGATTTGCAATCAGAAATCTGCATTAACAACTGTTGCAACGGCGGCGCAGACTGTAACAGCGAACGGCTTTGTCGGCTTCCCGACTAACAATCTTCTGACCGGTGTATCTATTAAGCATCCGGCAGGAAGTACAAGCGTTAACCTTATCCAGGGGCTTTACCTTGTGACTTTGAATGCTGATATTACGCCGACTGCGGCAGGTGATATTGGTTTACAGCTTCTTCGTAATGGCGTAGCTGTACCGGGAGCAGAAGCAACAGTGACAGGTGCAGCAGGCGATACATACAACATTGGCTTTGCTACATTGCTTAGAGTATTGCCTAGCTGCTGCGTGATTGATAACAATGCTGCATTGCAGGTGCAGGCTACGGCAGCAGGCACTATCAGCAATGCTTCCTTGAGCGTTGTAAAAATGGCGTAAGGAGGTGACGTTATGCACAAACTAAAGAAATATTGGGAGAAGGTAAGCGCCGACCCAGTAAAGATAGAAGAGATGGAAGAAATAGTTTGTGAAGCGTTAGAAGAAGTGCGTGGCCGTTGCCCTCGGTTATTTTGGGATACTGCATATAAACTGCATTGTGTAGCTTATGGCCCGCATTTTGACGAGCATTTAGCAAAGAAAGCTGTTGCCGGGATGAAGAATGTTGATGGCACGTGTGGTGAGCATTGGACATATGAGCAGACAAGTCAGCTCGCAGACCAGCAAGGCATAACACAAAAAGCTGATTGGTACTATGTCATGAATATGCTCTACTCCGACTACTCCGAGATTTACGGCAGCGACATCAATATGTATATCCGTGTAGCAAAAGCCTATATGCGCGACCCCGACGCACCGGAAGGCAAGGTGTTTGACTTGTGGCTGGCGCAGATGGAAGCCTAACTGTAAACCTTAAAGCGATATGAGCACATATAAAGTACATATCGTATGTAACAGGTATGTAACAAATGGCGTAAAGAATGGCTTAAAATAAGGGCATTCAATTTACCAAACGTTAATAGAGAAGGCTATCTCAATCAATCACAAATCGCAAGAAAAGCCCGTAACCATGCAGGTTGCGGGCTTTTTCTTTGCTCACGTTATTTTCAAAAAGTGTCCACAGCTCACGGAAAATCAACTGCGTATGTAACAGGTATGTAACACATATGTAACACGTATGTAACAAACTATATTAAATTTATAGCCTCTAACAGTTGTTCCAGCGTCTTATGAGTGTAAACCCTTTCTGTTACATCGGAGCTTGCGTGTCCTAAAATTAATTTCTTGATTTTTACGTTTACGTCCTTATCGTCAAGCAGGCTTGCACAGGTGTGGCGGCCGTCACCGGGCAAATGGTCCATCTTGAACATGTTCATTACCGGCTCCCAATATCTGCTGCGGTATGCGTCATATGATATGTTCTTGCCTTTCTCATTAGAAAAGATACATTTACCGGTACTACGTTCGTAAGCATCCTTGAAGAAGTCGAAGATTTTATCAGCAATAGGAATTCTTCTGCCACGGCCTGCCGCGGTTTTCATGCCGCCAACGAAGAATTTATTTTCAAAGTCAACGTCCGCTTTCTCAACTTTCACTAACTCAGTGGGGCGCATACCGGTATAACAGAGGATAAGCACAGCTTGCACTTTTATATCCTGGCTGTTCTCCCATAATATAGCAAGCTCCTTTTGTGTCAGCGGATTATGTATTCTGCTTTCAACCTGAGGCGGTAGGCTGGTAAGCTCAACATAGTTCTTTACTATAATATCATTAGCAAGCGCATATTTGGCCATCAGATTACATACGATTCGGATTGCCTTCTTGGTGGCGTAGCCTTTGTCACAGTCATTTATGATTTGCTGGAATTGTGCAGTCTTAATATTCTTAAATGGTATATCCCATAGCGGCGCGCAGCGTTTATATGCTGCCTTATATTGGTTGGATTGCTCTTTGCCGTCAACGTAGGTTGCAGCTTCCCATCTCTCGTGTACCTGGGCAAACGTCAAGCCTACGCTTTCAACATCATAGGGCGATTGATTGTAATCGGCTAGGGCGTTAAGAGCTTCCGTGCGCTTTGCATAGTAGCCTAGTATTTTCATAAGCTGACGGCCCTCATCAGTAAAGCCCGTTGTGATGCGGACCATATACGGCCGCCGCCGGTTCCCGGTCAGCTTCGTAACGGAACCATAGCCGTTAGGTAATTTCATGTTTAGTTGCTCCTTCCTTTTTCAGTTGTTGCATTTTTTGCAACAGTTGGGGATAACATGTGCATAAACTCTTTAAGCGCTTATATGAAGTTATTATTCACAAATTAAACATATTATCGTGATATAATATAAGTAGGTGTTCGGGGCGGCTGTGCGGTCCGGTGTAGGCGCAGTAGACGGCGCAGTTTCCGTGAACACTGATACAAGCACCATGTTCTTTCATTTTTCGGGGTGTTAGATGAAAGCACGATTCTTGATTTTTTCTTAGCTCTCCTTTAGTTTCTAGGTTTTCATGTGTTCAGATTCTTTATGCTAAACAAGACCTTCTTTCAAAGCACTGATTCGGCAAAAACAACAGCAACAATAGCTCACGTGTACGGCGTGGGCTATTGTTGTTTTTGTTTGAAAGCCTCATCGCGCAGGGATAAATAAATTTCGTTGATTGTGAAGTGCTTTGTGTCTGCGGATGTTTTGCCTTTGAATATCGCAAACAATATAAAGAAAGCGTAAAAGCCGGTGACACTGCAAGCATTAGTATAGATTATAGGACTTGTAATTTTAAGCGTTATTATAAACGGAATTAAAGCTAGAAAAAATAAATATACATTATCTATATTTCTATATAAATAATTTAAAAGTTTAACAATAACAACAGACGCTACGCCGTGCACAATAGCCATGTAGCCGGTTCCGAAGTATGAACCGAACGCAAATACAAAGCAATAAAACATCGCTTTTTCTGACATAGTACATTCACTCCTATATATTGTAATAAAAAATAATGGGCAGCTTTTAGACTGCCCATGTCACGCCTTGCGCCAATGGCACAGCGAAAATTGTTTGATAGAGGTTCTTAATCTGTAGGCTTATAGTGTCACTGTCAACCATGTTAACCACCTCACTTTCTGTCTTTATTTGATTTAATAATAGCACATTTAAATGTAAACTGCAATTCAAATAATTACTTTTCCTAAAACTCTTTATAATGAGCGAGCTTAGTGGTAGAATATAAATAGGTTCTTAATGTTGTAGGCCTGCTTTAATTTGAATGGAGGGCACAATGCAGGTTTTATTGAGTAGGATAATCGGTATATTGCAGGAAGTGAAAGATGAAGAAACGCTGGCTGTCATATACAGCTTTATCCTGGGACTTGTAGACGAAGATTGATTTTTTATTTGCTGCACTAATTTAAAAGGCATAGCAAAATCCCCCGTACCGCGGATGGTACGGGGGATTTTTTTATTTGCCGGTTATTTGCTTTTTGCCAGATTATGAACGAAATCTTCAAATAAAGTTTTCATTTCGGGCGGCAGTTTGAGATATTCAAGAAACAAGTTTTTCGTGAATTCATCATCTGTCTTCAACAGCTTGCCGATTTGCAGTGCTAATTCTTCGTTGGTTGTATTCCTGGCACGGAACATTTCGCCTTCGCCAGTACGCAGCCAATCTTCATTAACATAGAATTCTCGACAGATGTCTTCTATTACTCTATCTGTAATTCCCTTGCCTTCCTTTTCATACTCGCTGACGGTACTAACTGCACGTCCTAGCTTTGCGCCGAACTCAGAAAGCGTTAGCTTAAATTGCTTTCTTACTAAGGATATTCGACTGTTTATCGTCTCCATATAATCACCTCGCTTTGCTATATATATTATAGATAATCGAAAGAAAAATAGCAAGGAAATTTTTCGATTATCGAAAAAAAGATTGACAAAACGAAATGAGTGTAGTAGTATAATATACGTAAAACGAAGAAAAATTTCGAGAAACAGAAAGGAGGGGAAGAGGATGCATGGCTTTAATGAGCTGAGTAAAAATAACAAATTGACAGCGGAAGAAAAAAAGACCGCTAAACAAATTCTGAGTTTGCTTAACGGTCAGAATCATGTAGCAGCAAAGCAGATGCTTGACTTCTGTAGCTACGTAATCGAATGTAATTCTAACGTTGCTGTTGTTTTTGAAGAAGAGCAAGCAGAAGCTTGATGTTGTTATCTGTAGAGATTATCCGGCACTGCTTTTCCTGGTCAATATAAAAAGCGCAGCCTGGACAATCAATTTTAATACCGGTAGCCATACCTCCGGTAATTGGACATTTTTTAGGCATTTCAATAAACATAATATCACCTCCGTTCTGTAATACCTATTATAGCACGGGAGAGATGGAAAGGGGCGAGAATAATGGAAGTAAAGCAAGAAGTATTCACCGAAAAGCGCGTAAAGCGCACGGCGGTTGATATGTCCAAACTTAAAGCGGACGGCCTTATGGTTGCGGCCGCATATATGCAGGGCTTGCAAGCTGCCGTAAAACTGTGTGAACAGCAACAACAGGCAGTCGGCCAGTAGTAGGGCTGAAATAGAAACAAGCCCCGCGCCTAGCGTCGGCGCGGGCAGGAGGTGTGCTTTGAATAAGAACACTGACAAGGATATGCAGCGAATCATGGCGGCTGTCTGCTGTGACACACTGGAAAAGAAAGCCGAAAAAGAAAAGCGCGCTGGCGTTATTGAACGCATGAATCAGCGTTACGAAACGGCAATGCGCTTTATGAAAAGGAGGAAATAGAAATGCTTGGAAACGTTCCTATTAAAACGGCTGCACGGCTCATGCAGAAAAGCGAGATGTTTGTGCGTATGGGCCTGCGTAGTGGCGCGTTACCGTTCGGAGTGGCAATTCACGCTAGCAGTAAAAAGAGTTGGGCTTATCATATCAGCCCCGCAAAGTTTGCTGAGTACATGGGGATTACCCCTATTGACCTGGAAGCAGAAGTATGGAGGTATGAATGAGCAGGAAGAAGAGAAAATGCGCTGTGTGCGGCAAAGACTTGTCGCACATGAACTTCTCTAAAGTAGTAGATAAGGAAAGCGGCCTGCTTGTTACCGTGTGCAGCGGTGGTGAGTGCTGGCGTAAGATTGTAATGAAAGGATGGGGAAAATGAGTAAGACTACTAAAGCTTTTCTCATCACTGTTATTCTGCTTGCTGGTCTTGTCTTTCTGACCGGTGGCAGCGCCGCAAAACTGGCTGCTAGGGCACATGGTTTTTTGTTCCCTAGTTATAGCAGAACCCTGGTTGCTTATTACGTAAGCGAGGGGGAAACAGTGTGGGATATTGCAAATGCTCACATGAAAGAGCAGGACAAGTACAGAGATTGTCGCGAGCTGATGTTTGATATTCGCAAGCATAACAATCTCATAGGTAAAGAGTTACAAGCGGGACAACAAATTGTTATCCCTTTGTATAAAGAAATCTAATTTTATTTTTGAAAGGAGATTGATTTTATGAACAACGAATTCGAGTTGGCGATTAAAGATTTCGTCCGCAATGGCGGCGTAGTGCTTGCCGCTAACCACAATGCAAACATTGTCGGCGTCAAAGGCGATATGAAGGAGGTCGATGAATACCTTATAAAAGCACTTCTTGGAATGAGCGTATCGGTTATCAAAAATAACCCCAAGGCCTTTGAGGTTATGGCGGCGGCTACAGTAGTTCACCTGTGGAGGGCTGTAAAAATTGCAGAGCAAAAATACAACGCACCGAACCTCGCTAAAGATGTGATGTATCGCATCGTGGGAGCGTTGACCGACGAAGATATTACGTATATGACAGCTCTCTCCGCGAAACGTATGTTAGAAGATATAGAGAAAAGTGGGAAAGTAGGGAAAATAGAAAAATGAAGGGCAAATTAATTATGACCGTTGAGCAGGCGGCCGACCGCGTGGCGTGGGAACGCGTCCGCAATAGTGGTATCGGCGGCAGTGACATTGCCTGCATCATGGGACTTAATCCCTGGAAGAGTGCTTACGCACTCTATGCTGAAAAGCACGGCGATGTAGAAGCTGAGGACCTTTCCAATAATGAATTTGTTTATTGGGGAACCGTCCTTGAACAGGTGGTAGCTGACAGATTCTGTGAGCTGACCGGCAAAAAGGTTCGCAAATGCGGCACATTGCAGGATGAATCATACGAATTCATGCTTGCGAACGTTGACCGCCTTGTGGTAGGCGAGAACGCAGGCCTTGAATGTAAGACTGCGAACGGCTTTAAGTCGAAAGATTGGGACGGTGACGAGCTGCCAGACAGTTACTATTGCCAGTGTCAATGGTATATGGCTATTACCGGCTGTGATAAATGGTACATCGCCTGCTTGATTGGCGGCAACCATTTTGTATGGAAAGAAATTCCACGCAACGATGAGTTTATCGAAGATATGAGAGCGCAAGCTATTGTATTTTGGAGTAATCTCGAAAGCAATATCCCGCCGGAGGTCGACGGCAGCGAAAGCACCGCCGCAACCATTGACAAGATGAATAGTAAAAGCGGACTGTCTGCTGATAATATCACGCTGTTGCCGAGTGCGGCGGAGGAATACATTAAGTGTATCGATGGGCTGACCGCAACGAAAAAAGTGCTGGAAGAACAACTAAGCCAGGCACAAAATGCCTTGAAGATTATGCTTGACGGCAACGAAAATGGTATGTTCAGAGATAGAAAGATTACCTATAAACAGACTGCTGCAAGAGTAACGCTGGACAGCAAGGCGCTGAAAAAAGACCTGCCGGACGTGTACGAAAAGTATGCTAAAGTTGGCAAGCCTAGTATGAGGTTCACGTTAAAATGAGCCTTACAGAGCAGGAGAAATTAGGCATAACCTTGTTCCATAAGCGGAAGGAATTAAGCCTGCTGCAAGGTGAAGTTGCGCTAATGGTTGGCGTGGAAAAGCCGACCATTAGCGCATACGAATGCGGCGTAGTTAAAAATATTGCATTGCGTACACGTGTAAAATTGGCACAAGCATTAGACTTGTCGCTGGAAGAAATTTTATATGACAGTGAAAAAGGTTGTTTGAAATTAAGGAGGTTGAAAGAATAATGGCAACTATTAATGGTATTCAAAAAAGAAATAATAGCAGTACTGCAAAGGCGCCGTCGCCTTTAAGCTTAGCGATTAACAGCGCAGCGGTCAAAGAACGTTTCGAAAAAATGCTTGGTGAAAACGCCGGCAGTTATCTGTCTAGCGTGTTAACAGTTTATAACAATGATAAACTGTTGCGCGCAGCGGATTATCATACTGTGCTTGCAGCAGCAGCTACGGCAGCAAGCCTCAAACTTCAAATCGTGCCAACTCTCGGCGAAGCATATATTGTTGCTTATGCCGGTGTAGCTCAATTTCAAATCGGCTACAAAGGGCTGATTCAACTTGCTATGCGCAGCGGGTATATGAAAAAAATTATCATGGTGCCAGTTTATGAGGGAGAGTTGAAACATTGGAATAAATTCGATGAGACTTATGAACTCGGCGAAGCGGTAAGTGATAATGTAGTGGGTTACTTCGCGGCCATCGAAACAGTTGGCGGTTTTAGAAAAGCACACTATTCAACCAAAGAGCAGGTACTTGCTCACGCAAAACGCTTTAGCAAGGCGTTCAATAAAGGACCTTGGAAAACTGACTTTGACGCAATGGCCTGCAAAACAGTCTTGTTGCCTATTTTGAAAACATATGCACCTAAGTCTATCGAATTATTGACTGCCTTTGAAAATGACGGAAAAGCCGCTGTGCTCAACGAAGAAACCGGCGAGGCTGAATATATCGACGTTGATGCAGAGAACGCTACAGAGCAAGCGCAGGAGCTTACAGAGGGCGGCAAGGTTGATACTGTAACCGGTGAAATCTTCACGGCAGAAGAAATTGAAGCAAGCATGAAATAGGTGGTAAAGCATGGCTGATGTAGGCTGGGTAAGACTTTCAACAAGACTGTTTGAAAATCGCAAAATTAAATACCTGCTGAATCAACCTAAAGGCGCGGAACTGGTCCTATTGTGGGTGCATCTGCTGTGCGCAGCAGGAACCGTTAACGATGGCGGTAGAGTGTACATCTCTCAAAACGTGATGTACACTCCGCAGTCATTGGCTGCTGATTTTGGAGTGCCGAAAACCATTGCCGACAAAGCATTAACTTTATTCCAGGATTTGGAATTGATAGAAGTCGAAAGTGATGGTTGTATTCAAATCTTGGGTTGGGAGAAGCATCAAAATGTCACGGGACTAGAAAAGATACGTGAGCAGAACAGGTTGAGAAAGCAGAAGCAAAGACAGTGTGACAAGTCACGCAATGTTGATGAGGATATGTCACGTGACAGTCACGTGACAGAGTGTGACAAGTCACGCAATGTCACGCAACAGAGAAGAGAAGAGAAGAATAGAAAAGAAAAGGATGATTATCATCATCCTAAAAGAAATGACGATGACGAGGCAAAAACACATACTGAAATTTTTGCCTTGTGGGAGAAAAACATGATGCCGCTTACTCCAATCGTCGGAGAAAAACTGCAAGCCTTGTTAGGTGAGGTTGGCGAGGCTGCCGTTGAACAGGGAATATTGGCAGCGGTAGAGCACGGCGCTAGAAACTTTGCGTATGTGCAGACCGTAGCGAGAAACCACGTCAGCGGCAACAGCAAGAAGCAAGGCAAGGAATATACAGGCATGGACCTAGTGAACGAATTGTACGGAGGCGAAGAAGATGCTGCAACCGCAGAGAATAGCCCAAACGATTGTTAAACTGCAACAGGCAGGAAAACGGATGCCGCAGGACATACGGCCCGGCTTTGACCGCCTGGAAGAAGCGAAACGCATTTTGTTGGAAACCGTGAACTTGTGGGCAGGAATTTTTAATCAGCAAAATATCGGCCTTGACCGGTGGGAGAAAGCAGAGCAGATTGCACTTACCTTGACCGGTGCGAACGGCCTTAACGTGAATATAATCAGCCCGGCGCTGATGCAGGCAGCTTTGAAGCAGGCAGAAGAAGCTCATGTGCAGGAGAATATAAACCGCTGCAACATGGAGAAGCTGAGCGACGGCAAGCCGCTTGCTGATAGGCTGAACAGTATGCTGCTGAAATGGACGGCGGCAAAGCTGACGGAACACCGGCTCATTATGCCGTATATGCCGCAGAACAAAGATGTGTTTGAATACGGCCGGCAGATTGGCTTGAATGATAACGCTATTGACAATCAATTCCGTATCCTGCAATGCTACATGAACGACTTTACGTACAGTCGCAAGCATAATGAGCCTTGTAAAAGTAAGCTGCTGAAATGTGGCGATACGCTTACTTTGGAGGTGCTGGCGTGAGAAATTGGGCGGCATGGGTCGGCGTTAAATATGGCACGCTGACTGTTGAGAAGTATTTAGGCTACCAGGATAGGGGTTCAGCTTACTTCTTGGTGCGTTGCGATTGCGGCAAAACAAAAAAAGTGACTACATGGGAGTTTAAAAAAGGCAAGGAAAAATCTTGTGGTTTGCTTAGATGCAAAGCAAAGGTGATGGGGCTGACGGGTGCACCGAAACCGCCGGAAGCCGTTGTGCAACAGGAAGCAACCACCAGCGCAATAGAAGCACGCCTAAAGCCTAAATACTATTGCAGGGCTGTTACACCGGACTGCGTGATAAGCACTCTGCTTCACATTTGCTGCTGTGAGTGCGACCGCCCGTGCAAGCGGTGTGAGAATACGCCGCAGAAGTGCGGAGCGAGGAAGAGAAAGAAGAACTAAAGGAGGTTGAAGAACATGGATAAAGCAAAGAAATATCTTAGCATTTACAAAATCACAGGTGATAGGGTTTACCTGGCGGATGCTGTCAAGGCAGAACTTGAAGAATGGCTGCTTAGCGGCGATGTTGATTATCTGCACAAGGCTATGGCTGTTATTCGTGCAGCGGTAGAGAAAGAGGCAGAATAATGACTCCAGAACGTCAGAAATGGTGGGATAACCTGCCAACGAAGCAGAAATATTTGTACAGAGAAATTGCGCATTTGAAGTACAAAAGAAGCGCAGAAAAATATCATGCGAATACAACGTGGAGCAGCACGGTTAAAAGAATTGCTCTTAGCCATGTCAATTGTTATACGGCTTATATCCGTGCTTTAAAGCATGAGCTTGACCGTACAACGGTAGTGACGTATACAGAGCGCTACGAATGGGCGACAGGTATTTGCCGCTGTGAAAAGTGCGGCGGCACGTTTGAAGAGTTTGGACAGACATACTGCTGCTGGTGCGGTAGAAAGATTGTGGGGTGCAAGTAATGAGTTTTTCTTATGAGCTAACCATTTTTTGTGATGGGTGTGGTGATTTCTTTGACCCATTAGGAGTTATGCGCAGACGAGAATTGCCGTCTGAAAAAGCTATAGTCAAAGCACAAACAGATTGGAAATTTGTAAAAGATAAAGACGTTGGCTACAGAGCTTACTGTCCTAAATGTCAAGAGAAAATGGAGAAGGAGAGAAATAATGACTAAGCCGTTTATCTTAGCCCCGGTCTGTGGGAGCAAGATGTTTTATTACGATAAAGAGAGTGATGTTGTTATGTTTGGCGACATCAGAGAGTTACACACAAAGCTCTGCGATGGACGAGAATTGCATATCCAACCGGACAAACTGATGGACGCAACCGATATGAAAGGAATCGAGGATAACACTTTTTGCTGTGTGATTTTTGACCCGCCGCACTTGGTACAGGTCGGTGAATCTAGCTGGCTTGCTCAGAAGTACGGACATCTGCCGCTATTGTGGGAAGAGTGGATGAATAAGGCTTTTGCTGAATGCTTTAGAGTGTTAAAGCCGGGTGGAATGTTGTTGTTTAAATGGAACGAGGAAGATATTCCGCATCGTGTAGTTCTGCGTTGTGCCTTGCCGTACAAGCCGATTGCTGGCGATAAGACAGGCAAGACACGTTGGACGTTTTTCTGTAAATATTTAGGAGGTGAATTGTATAATGGCTAAAACCTTAATCCCCAAAATAGCAAAGATGCTCGGTGTGGAGCTTTGCGAAGAGTTTAAGGTAAACAAGTACGACGAGATGACTTTTAAATTTACCGAAAATATGTTGATGACAAGAGCTGATTTCAAAGGGGCGAAGTGGGGAATTACCCCCGTAGTTTTGAGCGAATTACTGGGTGGCAATGTAGAGATTATCAAACTGTCGTGGAAGCCGAAGAAAGGCGATGTTTATTTTACCTTTGGGCTTTTGGGCAGTAAGTGGGTTGTTCGCTCGTTGTGGTGGGGCGGATTCCCGGAAGAGTATGCCTTGCTAGACAAAGGCTGGGCATACCGCTCAGAGGAAGAAGCGCAAGCAGCCTTGCCTAAAGTGGCTGCAGAAATAGGAGTGGAGTATAAAATTTACAAGAGAAAACTGTAACATGTTGCAAAAATCTCTTGTAAAAAGGAGATGATGACGATTATGAAAAGAACCATTGGCAATAAATTTAATGACTACAAACATTTGAAACCGCCCGGAAGTGAATTCTTGCCACGCTTAGTAATGATTAGACGTGCCGCAAATGTTGTTTTTAGAAGAAATAGATATGCGTGGCTCAGTTTAAAAATATTGTTTGTGCAAAGAATGAAAGCAAAGCACCCGGAAGCCGTCAAAAAATGGCCGAAAAATCGTAGACAGTAAGGAGGCAAAAAAATGCTGATTAAGATTGGCGAAACGCAATGGATTAAAGCAAAGAAAATAAATGCGGTGAAATTATCTCAAATAGGCATCAAAAAACAGTGGGAAATTAGCGTGCATACAGACAATAAGACATATATCCATGGCACGTATGATACTAAGGATGAGGCTTTGCAGAATATCAATTACTTGGCTGTAACCATCAACCATAAAATAGAGGGTAAATACTAGCCCATGGGTGCGGCGACTGGGTTGTCGAATGGCAGTAGATGTTAGTTGCGAATAGGAATTGATGAATATTCGTAGCGAAGCCGTATAGCTGATGTCAAGAATTCCCACGCCGCCGCTTTTTATAAGGAGGTAAAAATGAAAAAAATAAAAACTATAGAAGCTGCCCGGCTCATAAAAGAAATGTGCAGCAAGCGGAAACGCTGCAAAGGTTGCATCTTTCACGATACTGAAACCGTTTCGCCTTGCAAATTGACAATTTTTCCCGATAGATGGGAGGTTGAAAGGAGTGATACAAATGAGCAGGTTAGATAGCAAACCAGTAGATGATTTGCAGTTGAAACGCATCCGAAATTTAAACGTGGCTGCCAGATATCTTGAATACAGAATCAACGAGCTGTGTCCTAAAGGCAGAGAACGGAAGATTGCATTACAAAAGCTTGAAGAAGTTGTTATGTGGGCAAATAAAGCAATTGCTTATGAGGGAGCAGACAAATGAAACGTTACCTTGTATGGTGGGAAAGTATAGCGTTCCCCAATATGGGACTTCCAGAATACGTAGACGCTGAATCACCGGAAGAAGCGAAGGCGAAAGCAGAAGCGGAAGCAGAAAGAGAATTTAAGGTGATTTATTATATTGACGATGTGAAAGAGGTGCAAAAATATGAGTAAAGGTTTAAGCGAATTTATGTATAGCCAGCTTGACGAATTGGAGGCGCTGTTTAAGAAAAAGCATGAACAGTATTCCTCCGGCGCAGATGAGCTTGCTAATTTCCGCCGTGGCGCGCTTCTGAACGGACGTGCGGACGATGCAGAGGGAATGTTTGAGGAACTGAAATCGTATGCGGCAAAGCATATCGCTTTTGTTTATACTCATGATATTCACGGCGACAAAATCGCTGAAAGTCTGAAGGATATTGCCGTATATAGTCTGATTGGATTGTATATGGCGGAGCTGGCGAAGGAAGAGGACGAAGAAGTATATAGCATAGGGTCGCGCTGCCTTGACGATGTTTTAATTACAGCAACGGCTGAAAATTATCATAGGGGCCATGAATTGGGAAATGTTATTAAACCTGTTTTTGCAGCACGTGAGAATAAAGAGGACACAGAAGAATGAATTTAACATTTACGATTCCAGGCGAACCGACGGCGCAGGGACGGCCTCGCTTTTCTGCTCATGGCGGATTTGTAAAAGCATACGACCCGGAGAAAAGCCGCAACTATAAAGCCTACGTCAAAATGTTAGCCAGTGAAGCGATGCAAAATATAGGGCTGACGCTTACGGAATTGCCCCTGGGCGTTGAGATAATAGCTGACGTGGGTATTCCTGCCAGCAAGTCAAAAAAATTCAAGGAGCAGGCTTTAAACGGCTTACAGTTACCGATAAAAAAACCCGATGTTGATAACGTCGCAAAGATTATTCTTGATTCTATATCTGGTATTGTCTATAAGGATGATAAACAGATTGTTAAACTTACAGTATCTAAAAAATATAGTGACATACCAAAAGTTGAGGTGAAAATTTATAATGTTGAATAACTGTTTAATACTTGGCTGGGTAAAATTTGAACCTACAGTGCAAGTCATGAAAAACGGCAAAGAGGTATGCAATCTTGAAATTCAATGCTCCAGAACGTACCTTGATAAGGACGGCAAAAAAATTTATGACTACATTTCCTGCCGCTGCTTTATCCCAGGACTGATTAAATATATCAGCAACTACATCACAAAAGGCACGCAAGTTATTGTCGGCGGTCGCTACCAGACTGATTTATACGTGGATAGAAACGGCAAAAATTCTAAAGCAAGTTATTTACTGCTGGAGCACCTGGAAAGCGTAAAGATAGCGAAAAGCACAGCGCCGTATCCTCCAAAAGAGGAACAGAAAGACCCGTTAGATGATGTGGACTGGTAAAGAAAATGGATTACGCAGAAGCAGCAGACCACGCAGAAAGTTTGTTCTTTGCCAAAAACGCAATCGGCAAAGCGGTTGTTTCGGCCAGGATGCAGCAGAGGGCGGAACGCTTGGAATTTGATATGAGAACCGGCGGCGATTCTACGGCACGGCTTGCGGTTCAAGCAGTAACACCGCTTGCCGCGGTTCGGTGTATTTATCTTGGGCAGGCGTTTTTGGTTTACCAGCCGGAAAAATGGCTGGATGTTATGGAACGTTCGCTTCTCCTGTTTCGGCAGCGGTTCGGGGACAAGTCTTATAAGGCAATTCAGCACCGGTATGTATACCATTGGACGGTCCGCAAAATCTCCGTTATGGATGAGATTAGCCCGCAGGTGTACGCGCTCCGCCGCCGCTCATTTATTGACGGCCTACTCATGCTGGCGATTCAAGAAGGGCTATTACGGATTGACATAAACGCCAACAGTTTCCAAAAGGCCAGGGCAGAACAGAAAAAAGAAGGTTAAAGGCAGGCGCACGGCGCTGCCGCTTCCAAACATTAAGAAAACGCTTGCTATTGGTTGGGCGTTATGCTATAATAGTCTTGTCGATAAGCGTAAGCGCCTTTTAAGTATTGCGCTTGTCGGTCCAGCTCTAAAGGCGTAAAGCTGGCACGGATTGAAATATTGTTGTGCTTCTGATTTTTCAAGCAGGCACCAAAAGAAAAGCCCGGCGCTGCCGGGCTTTTTGCTTCCCAAAATTTGGCTGCCGTGCCGCTTGCAATTCCTGGGCGGCAGTGCTATAATAAAAGCGTCAAGAGGATGCGAACGCCTTTTAAGTATCGCTTCTCTTGGTCCGGTGGTAAAGGCGTAGCACCGGCGCGGATTGAAAAAATTATATTTTTATGTGTGTGAACACAAACAAAAAAGCCGGGGCTTTCGCCTCGGCCTTTTTGTTTTTCGCTTCCCTAAAGTATGCGCTGCACGCACAGAAAAGGGCCGCCACGCGTTCCAATCATGGCAGCCCTAGTGATTATACCTGTAAAACATTTCGACTTCAAAAATATATAGCCTGCTCGCATTTGCAGGATACAGAAAAGCCCCGGGGCGTTTGCCCTGGGGCTTGCGTTTTTTTATAATGCTTCGTTAAAATACCGGGCGGCGGTACAATTCGGTAACTTTTGCCGCCAGCTCATCTCTTATCATCCAACGAATAAGCGGGGACGTTGCGTTTTTAAATTTTTTGCACGCTTCTGCAACCAATCCCGCGCGCAGTGCGTCAACTTCCCAAACGTGCAGCGGCGTACGTTCTTTCAACGTGCGCGCGGTCCAATTAGCTGGCGGGTTCCAAAGCTGTTTGTAGTTGTCCGGCAGCCCTACGCCTTGACGCTTCCAATGGTTCAGCAACGCCAGGCGAAAAGTTGCGGCTTTCCAATTAACAGTTTGGCGGCCGCGCTCATTGTCAAGCCGGGCGCGGATAGCTTTCTGCTTTTTGATTTCGGCTTTCAAGCCGACAAAATTTTTCATAATTTCGCTTCCTTTCAATAATAGCCCGGCTTGCGCCGGGCGGGTGATTCGACTTTACAGTTCGGTTGCGTCATTGCCAAATGTCGCGCTCATTTCGCCGGCATAATCTGGGCAGTACAAAAATTTTTCCGGGCCGACGATTGCAGCTGCCATTTTATAATAACGGCAAGCCTCCGCGCGTTCGTGCTGCGCTGCAAGGTGGGCGTTATACTTATCGCTTACTTCGCGGGTTGCTTCCTCGCGTCCCATATAATAGGCTACGGTCAACAATTTGTCTAGGCTGTCACCTTCCATATCTTTGCAATTCTCCACCGCTTCTTTGATACGGGTGCGCATGGTCTTTACTTCCAGATAAACATCCTGGTCCCCAAAAGTCCAGCCCAAAAATTGCTCGGTGTTGATGTCGACGTATTTTGCTACAACTTTGCAAACATGCACGGGGTACGCTTCTGCTTTTGCTTCTCCGGTGGCGGGGTCGCACTCAATAACCGGCGTTGCTGTATTTTCTGCGGCGCTTTGGTCGGTCCAGGTGTAGCAAGCGCCGTTTTGAGGGTCGCGCAGGCCCAAAATATAAGCGGGGCGGGCAGCCTGCTTTGCGCTCCACTTTGTCTCAGTCAAATAATTTCTCATGGTTGATTCCTCCTAAAAAATCGCTTCTGCCTATTAATATTCTACACCGGCGGCGGCTTTCCTGCCGGTGTAGTGGGTTGAATAGTTTAAGTTGCTGATTCAGCGGCCTAAACAAAACATACTTACGCTGGTTCCGTATATTTCCGCTTTATATATGCGGTCGGGGTTGCCAGCAAGGAACCAGCAAACAAAGAACACTTTCGGCCCGTAAATTGCAACGTTGCAATTATTCGCAAGGTCAATAATAAGATTATGACTATTACGATAAACGCCGTCAAGCTGATAAAATTTCTTTCGCTTCACTTTAAAGCCTCCTTTAATAAGCGTTAACTTTCCAGTCATTCCAATCGTCAAAAGTGATGGGCGCCAGCATTTTACGTAAAACAAGAATATTCTGCTCGTATGCCTCTTGCTGCTTTTTCAACATCAGCCAGGCAGCAGCCGCCGCTTCTGCGTCGCTTATGATTTCGGCTGGCGTCTTTCCGCTGGCTTCTTTCTCCAGGCGCTTCAACTCGTCGCGCAGGTAGTCCCCGCTTAAAACACGATTGCGCCAGTCGCCGGACTGGCCCCACGGGCCAACGGTAAAGCTTGCGCAAACGTGTTCGCGCTTGTCAACGTCATAACTTAAAGTGGTGGGGTCGTAGCCGTTCGAATAGCCAGCGGCGCGGATAGCGTCGCGAATGGGGTCAAGGCGCGTGCTTTTTTCGCGCGTTTCTGCTTTGAAAATATTAGTGTAGGCGATATAGCAACGGCAAACGCCTTGCGCCTCTGCGTTTAACGCTTCATCGGCAAAAAACGCGGCGGCAAAATGATTTGCCAGGTCTGTAACGGTGTGCGCCGGGGTGATTCGTGCCACGTGTTCGCGGCATAAGCGCCAACATAACGCGCGGCGCGGTTCCACGGCTGCAAGGCTCGCTTTTATAGCTTTTGCTAATTGTTCGGCTTTGCTCATGGTTTCTTCCTCCTTTATTTCGCTTTTAAATTTTCAAGGTTCCGTTTTGGCCTGCCTCATCAGTACCGGGGCGGCCGGTCCCCGGTATACGCCGCGCGGGGCGGCGTTTCGGCTATTGTAACAAGGGCGTTTCCGGGCGGTATTTTAAAAACTCGCTGCCGTGCAAGTCGCGGATTTGGTCCATGCTCAACGTGCGGCGGACCTTCTTAACCCATTCGCCTGCATGCCAGTACCAAAGTTTTTTCTTGCTGGCCCATTTGCAGCCGGCGCCTTTCAAGGCGTCTTTGTTCTCTTTCGTTTCGCCTCCTATCCATAGCCAATTACCGCAGATTTCAATTTCAAGGCCCTTCAAGCCCATCAGCACGGCCAGGATTTCGGCAAATTCTGCCTGCTCGGCTAGGATTTCGGCGGCTGTTTTGTAAGTGCCGTCGGCTTTCTTGTTGCGCTGCCACTCCTGGCGGCTTTCGCTTTCGGCAAGTTCGGCGGCGCGCTTGTCGTGCGCTACGCTCATTGCCTTAAATTCTGCGGCCGTGCCGCCTTTGTCCAGGTGGCAGCTCATGCAGGCCTTTTTAAAAGCCTTCTTTAGCTCCTCGATTGTTTCGCAAGCGGCAAAAATCTTTTTCCAGTCCATAATTTTTCTTTCCTCCTTTTTCGGTTCCGGGTTGTATTTGGCTTTTAATTCGTCGAATTTCTCACGGCTGACTTTGGCAACCAGCTTTACAAAACGGCGGCTGCTGTCCCATGTATCATAGATAACGCCGTTAACAACGGCTACGGCGTGCTTTGCTACAAAAATAACGTAGCTGGCGCCGGTATCGCAATGCTTTGTAAAGCTGTTGACTGTTTCGCGGCTGGCGGCTTTAACTTCTATACCTAAATCAGCCAGGGCGGCGGTGATGTTCTTTACGGTGTTCCAAGCGGCGCCACTTTCAAACACTTTTGTTTCCAGCAGCTTTTTAGCCTGCTGGTAGGTTAACGGGGTTGCCGTGCAGATAGCTCTAATTGAGCAATCACCGATATTTTTGTTTTCCGGATTAGCATTATACTTTTCAAAGGTCATTTTTTGTTCCTCCTTGAATGTAGCCGTATCGGCTAGTTATTTGCTTTCTATGTCTATGATTATAGCGCATATGGCTATACTTGCCAATAGCCAAAATGGATATTTTTATATTTTTTTCGACTTGTTTTTTAGGCGCGACGGCTATATAATGTAGTAAACAAGATTGGAGGGTAAAAAACATGAGCAAACAAGCTAGTATTGCAATCAAATATGCGCTGGATAGCGCAAATGTTAAGCGGTCGGCTTTAGCGGCTGCTCTAGGCGTTGCCAACGCTCAAAGCATTAATGATAAGTTGAGCCGCGGCCGCTGGTCCGCCGATGAGCTAGCAACGGCGGCGGAGCTATGCGGTTATAGCTTGGCCCTGGTCGACAAAGCCGGGCGGGTTGCTGTGTCGGTTCCGGCGTCAGCGCCGCCAGCAGATGACGGCAGCAGCCCCGCAGATGATGTAGAGGGCTAAAACAACATTATAAGAGGATAGCAACGGCCGCACGCTGGCAGATGTTCAGCGTGCGGCCGTTCTTTTTTATTTAACAACATTTATTATAGATTGATGACGTTCACAAAGATTTAAAAAAGTATCATTGACTTAATAGCATTTTTTAAGGCATATAATTTATAGCAAGATAATAAATATAATTTAATTGATGATTGACAGATGGATTCTGTTAATCATTTTTTATTGTCTTTTTCTGGTAAATAATGATTATCTTTTCAATATGTATTGTTAATGTATCGTTTAGTGATTGTTATTATTGATAATATTAATTATATATACAGTTACAGAGTTTGTAACGAGAATGTGACAGAAATGTTTAAGATTAAAAGTTTATTAAGCAACACAAATACACCAACAAGAGGCAGGCCGCCGGCAATAGTCAACCAGCCGCAGACGCTGGAGGAATGCGCGGCGCTGCTAAAGCAGCAGGGGGCGGCTGTGGCTGTGCTAGCTGTGCAGGACCTGCAGGCCTATTGGCTCAAGATAATGTCAGACAACAAGGCCAGCAACAAGGATAAGCTAGCCGCGTCAAAGCTATATGCTGATAGTATAGGCGCGTTTGACAAGCAGACGCACGCTAACAAGGGCCCGGCTGTGTATCATTGGGGCGCGGCAGATGATGCAGTAATAGTAAACAATTGTTCAGAAGACGCTACCAAAACATAAACATAGATAGAGCTTTTAACATAATCCTTATTATCGGACGTAAAATAATTATCTGTGCTGCTGCAGATGCTGGCCCTTCCAGCGGCGGCCCTGGCTGATACGGCTGCAGATGTTGGCGGCCTGGCTGATGATGTTGGCTGCAGGAGTAGGCCAGGCGAATCGGCAGCCCTACCATGTTTTTGCTTTTGGTTGGCGGTTGGTTCTGGCTTTTGTTTGGCGGCGTTGGCGTTGGTGATTTCCCTGGCTTTTCGCAAAATCTGAAATTGATTGTTGCCTTTTCCGCTGGCGTTGAGTGGGGGTGGGTCCCAAAAAATTCGCAGCCGCCGGGGGAGGTAAATACCAAAAATTACCAAAACGATTTTTTCAAGGGGGTAAACATGGAAAACGTAATACAAATACCATATACTCCGCGACCTGCGTGGGCGAAGGTCCTGCATAAGGAATTAAGCAGACACCGCTTTGCAGTAATCGTAGCACACCGCCGCTTTGGTAAGACCATCGGAATGGTGAATCATCTTATAAGGGATGCTTTACAGAGTGACTTAATCAGCCCGCAGTATGCTTTGGTAGGTCCGTTCAGTGCACAGATGGAAATTATTGCATGGGGCCCATTGAAGTATTGCACAAGCGTCATAGAAGGCATTAAGGTGAACGAAACTAAAAAGTATGTTGAATTCCCTAGTAAGATACCTGGAGCACAGGGAGCGAGGATATATATCGTTGGTGCGAACAATCCGGACGCGTTGCGTGGTACATATTGGGACGGCGTAATACTTGACGAATATTCGGATATGAAGCCGGAGATGTGGACGCAGATAATCCGACCTGCGATAGAGAACGGCGACAGAAAAGGTTATTGCTATTTCATCGGTACACCTAAAGGGCAGAACAACTTCTATGAGATGTACAAGAAGGCTAAGACGAATAAGCGTTATTTTGCGTATTTGTCAAACGTGTACGATAGCGGCATTATAGACGCAAAGAGTATCGAAGAATTAAAAGAGGATATGCCGGAGGTAGAGTTTAGGCAAGAGTATTTGTGCGACTTTAGTGTATCGGCAATTAATGAGCTTTTCAGCCTAGAGGAATTAGACAAGGCTTTTAACAGGGAGCTGACGGAAAAGGATATTCCGTATGATATGCCGCTTATCCAGGGCGCAGATATAGCGCGTTTTGGCGACGACAGGACGTGCATATGGCAGCGTAAGGGACTAATGGTGTACCCAAGGCCGAGAGTTTATAAGAAACTGAACACGATGCAGACGGCAGATTATATTGCTTTGGCAATGGATGAAAATAAAGCAGATATGACCTTTATAGACGTTGGCAACATGGGCGCTGGCGTAGTCGACAGATTGAAGCAGATGGGCTATAGAGCTTTACGAGAGATACCGTTCCAGGGAGCGGCTATTGAGAATAAGCGATATGAGAACATCAGAGCAGAGATGTATTTTAAGTTAAAAGAGTGGATAGAGGCTGGGGGAGCTTTGCCGGAAGAACCGGGACTAAGAGAAGAACTGGCAGTTATTCACTATAAGTATTCCAAGAATGGGCGTTTGATGTTAACGCCTAAAGAGGAAATAAAAGAAAAACTAGGACGTTCACCGGACCTTGCAGACGGCCTAGTATTAACCTTTGCAAGGAATGTTCCATTAAGGCAGTTAGGGCTTGACGATAGAAAGCCTAAGAAATTAATGTGCAACACAGAGTATTCGATTATGGAGGTAGTGTAAATGGGTGGCATTGCAAAATTATTCGGTGGCGGTAATACTCCGACTATTGAGAAGGTGGACCCGGCGCCGACAACTGTTGCAACCAGCAGCGAGATTGCGGCAGATACTAACAGTAACAAGAAGAAGCGTAGAGGCTTTGCGTCAACGCAGACAAGCACTATTGCTAGCGGTGGTGAGGGCGGCCGTAATACTTTAGGTTAAGAGGTAACAGCTTATGAACTTTCAAACGATAGCGGCGAGCAAGCCACAGGGAACACTTCCTAGTGACGGGGTGCCGCTGAAAAAGAACTTGCCGGACCGCCAACGTTTGGTGCGTAAGCTCAAAAGCATGTACGAGGACAGGCGAGATTGGGAGGACAGGTGGAAAGAGATAAGAGATTATCAGCTTCCGTTTGTCGGTGAGTTTGACAATACGGCAGACAAGACCAATCCCGCACGCAGACGTGACTTAAAGATTGTGCACGGGGTAGCTTGGAGAGCGGCGCAGGTATTCGCCGCAGGCGTTATGAGCGGACTTACACCGCCGAGCCGCCAGTGGTTCAGATTTGCATATAGACGGCCGGAACTGAATACGAATGTTGAGGCTATGAAGGTGCTTGACACAAGACAAGAGATTGTATCAAGCGTGCTTGCAAAGAGCAACTTCTATAACAGCATCCATACTGTATATCTGGAATTGCCTTTTGGACAGTGCCCGATGGCTATATTCTACGACGCAGAAAACGGCGTGCGGTTCCAGACAATGACAATCGGTACTTATGCACTTGAGGCAGACGGCTTCGGCAAGGTAACTACTTTTGCAAGAAAGTACGATATGACTTTGCAGCAGCTAGCGGACTGCTTCGGCGTAGACGCTTTGCCCGACAATCTGAAAGGACTGTTAGACAATCAGACCAATCTTACTAAGAAGTATAAAGTCTGCTGGATGGTAGAGCCTAACAGCGATAAACTGCCTGGCTACATGGACAGACTGAACATGCCGTATAGAAGCGTGTACTGGTTGGAAAAGTCAGAGAGTGACGAATACTTGTATGTTGGCGGCTTTGAAGAAGAAGCAGTACCAGTAGCGCGTTATCTTGTCAGCGGCAATGAGGCATACGCAAGAGGTCCTGCCTGGTTCGCAGAGGGTGACAGCAAAATGCTGCAGCTTCTGAAAAAAGATTATCTGACCGCGGTAGAGTTAGGCATAAAGCCGCCGATGCAAGGCAGTGCAAGCCTTATGAATAACGGTGGAATTAACTTAATGCCTGGCGGTTTAACGGCCGTGGACGACCAAACACAAGATATGGTAAAGCCGCTGTTTAACGTCAGCCTTGACCTAAAGGACGCACAAGAAGAAATTATTCGTGTTGAGGATGCTATCAAGAGAGCGTACAGTGCTGATTTGTTCTTGATGTTAGATAACCTTGATAATAGCCGCATGACTGCTAGAGAGGTTATGGAAAGAACGCAGGAAAAACTGCAACAGCTAGGCCCGGTGGTTGAGCGATTGCAGGACGAATTCTTAACACTGATTCTTCAACGCGTATATAACATCATCGACAGAAGTGGCGGATTCCCTCCGGTGCCGGAAGAACTGCAAGACCTTTTGAGTGAGGAAGATGTAGAAGTGGACTATATTTCACCTTTGGCACAGGCGCAGAAAATGAGCGGCCTTGTAAATATCGAACAGGCTATTGCACAGACTGCCCAAATGGCGCAAGTATGGCCAGAAGTTACGAAGAAGATTAACCCGCTGGGTGCTATTACAAAATACTTTGAAATGCTTGGCGTGCCTGCAATGGCATTGCGTAGCGATGAAGCAGTACAAGAGATGCTCAAACAAGAGCAGCAGGAAATGCAACGGCAGCAGGAAATGCAGGAAGGCTTGGCAATGGCACAGGCTGCGGCTCCTGCGGCAGAGGCGGCCAAAAATCTTACTGCGGCGGCAAATGATTCCAACCCGGCTATTACAAGCTGGCTAGGCGTGCCGGGAGGTTGGGAATAATGAGCGAGCAGTTTAAATATAAATCCAATACCGGCGATGATAGAAAGCAAGCACTGCTGACGGAGTACATGGTAAGAGAACAGGCAAGAAGGGACAAAGAGGCCCTACTTGACCTGCTAGGGAGCGAAAGCGGGCGCTGGTTCTTGATGCGTATGCTTGACGTGACCAAAGTAAACTCTATGTGCTTTACCGGCAACAGCAAGACTTTCTATAACGAAGGCCGCCGCGACGTAGGCTTAGGCATTATCAAAAGCATTTTAGCACTTGGGCTGCAAGGCATAGAACTAAAGCAGCAGGCTGAAATGGAGTACGCAGAATTCCAACTAAAGCTACAAGAGCTGGCAGTGGAATATGTAGATAACAACAAGGAGGAATAACTAATGGGCGAGAACGGCGAAAACACAGTTGTGAACGGCGAAGGCGCACAGCAGCAACCCGATACCACAGTGCAACAGCAGCAAACAGACCCGACTACTAATGCAACTAATAATACAAGTGCTTCCGGCACTATTGCAGGGAACGGAAGTAATGGGCAAGGCGCACAACAGCAGCCCGGCACAGTGAATTATGACTTTGCAGGAGTAGAAATGCCGGAAGGCTATGAGCTTAGTGCTGATGAGCAAGGACGCTTTGTAGATGTCATTAAAGGCATGAACCTTAGCAATGACCAGGCAAGAGCACTTGCAAAGTACGGCACAGAGTATGCAAGCCGTGTAGTGCAAGGCGTAGAACAGCTCCGTGCGCAAGAAATTGCTAAATGGGGTGACGAAGCTAAAACGGCACTGGGCGCAGACTTGGGCAAAGTACAGGGCCTTTGCGATACTGCCTGCCGTAAATTGGAGGCAATGTATCCGGGCTTGAACGTGCGTGAAGCGTTAGAAATTACTGGCGCAGGCAATCAAATTGCTATCGTGAGAGCATTTGCGAAACTTGGCGAACTGCTTGGCGAGGACCCCGGCTTGGCTGCACAAAACGGCGCACAAGGCTTAAACGCTGCGCAAGGCATTGCAGCAAACATGTACCCGAAAACCGACTGGAGCAGGTACAAATAATTTATTAACTTTTAATTAAAAACAGGAAGGATGATGAAACTATGGCTACTATTGGTTACTCCCAAACTATGAGTGACTTACGAAAGTATTTAACTCCGCAAGGCGCTATTGACCGCGTTATGGAAGTGCTTAACGAATCCAATCCTATTATGGAAGATATTCGGTGGATGGAAGGCGATTTGCCGATTGGTACTAAAACCACTATTCGTGCCAGCCTGCCTTCTCCGTCTATCCGTCGTATTAACCGCGGTACTTCTCCGACTAAAGGCACTGTAAAGCAGCGCATTGATGTATGCATGCACTTGGAGGACCGCTCCTGCGTGGACGTTGAATTGCTTTCCGGCAAACCGAATCCGCAGGCTTTCCGTATGGCAGAGGACGATGCACATGTAGAAGGCATGGGCCAATACGTCGCACGTCAATTCTTGTACGGCAACTTGGACGAAGACCCGGACACTTTCAATGGCATTGCGGTACGCTACAATACTTTGACCGACGGCGGCAAAGGTACTCCAGGCCACCAGGTGATTTCCGCGGGTACTCCTGGTACTAACACTAATGCTTCTATCTACTTCGTAGATTGGGGCGACCGCCGTGTAATGGGTGTATATCCTAAAGGCACCCAGGCAGGCTTGAAGACTGAGGACTTGGGCGAAAGTGATGTGTACGACGAGAACAACAAGCCGTTCCGTGCATTGCAGACCTTGTACTCTTGGAAGTGCGGCTTAGCGGTACAAAATGTTCGTTCTATTGTGCGCGTGTGCAACATTGATGTCCAAAAGCTTAACTCTTTGACTGACAGTGCGCAACGCGAACTGATGAATAAATTCATCTTCGCAAAGAACCGTCTACAAGACCCGAAAGCGCCGGTTGCGTATGTATCTGACGGCGTATACTCTTGGCTGGAGTGCTATCTGAACAACAAAAACAATGTTCATGTTACCCGTCAAGACTTCATGGACGCACCGCCTAAACTGTACCTTGCAGGTATTCAGATTAAGAAACTTGACTGCCAGAGCGAAACCGAAGCGGCAGTCGTGTAACCGGAAGGAGTGAATAACAATGATTTTTGACCAGCAAAATATGTACATGGACAATTCCTTGACCAGCAATGTAATTGCGAACGTTGGCGGCGGTGATGCGGCTGACCCGTTATTTCTTGTTATTACTGCACCGACCGCCTTAGCTACTAGCGGTACTATCACTGCGGCGCTGGAAACTTCCGACAGCGAAAGCTTCGACACTAAAACCGTTGTTGCAACTTATACTCTTGCCGCCAGCAAGAAGGGCATTTTGGTTGCGGCTAAATTGCCGTATGGCATGAAGGCTTTTTCCAGACTGACTGTTACCGGCGCAAGCGGCGGCAAACTGACTGCTGGCTTGACTGAAACTGTTCCGAACTGGCCGGGCTGATTTGGTACTTTAAGGGGAGGGCGAAAGCTCTTCCCTTTTTTAATAATCAAGGAGGAATAGTTAAAATGCTTAACATTACCGATGTATGTAATATGGCGCTGGCTCATATCGCCAAAGGGCGTATAAGCAATATAGATGAGCAGTCGGAGTTGGCCAGACAGTGCAAACTGTTTTATGAGCCTACACGTAAAGAATTATTAAGGAGCTACACTTGGGGATTTGCAAAGCGCGTAAGCAAGCTTGCAGAGCTTAGTATCGAATCTCCGTACTGGTCCCACGTTTACGCCTACCCCGAAAAGTGCCTTGCTGTGCGCAAGATATTTGACGCTGACACCGGCGCAATGATAAGGGCAGGCGAACAGCAGCAGGAAGAGTGGGACTTATATATGGCAAGTGACAACGTGCTTGGTATAGGCTGCAATATCCCTGCTGCGTGGCTTGAATATACCTATGATGTTGACGACGTGGAAATGTTTTCAAGTGATTTTTTGAGCGCGTTTACTCATATGCTGGCGTTTAATATCTGCGTACAACTGACCGGCAACAGCGGCTTGCAGCAGACACAGTATCAGCTTGCAATGGCGGCATTACAAAAAGCAAAGTATACCACGGCAAGCGAGAAAAAAGAATTGCCGGACTATCCGAGTAAATACTTTGACGGGAGGGCGTAATTATGGCTAGTGGGTTGACACCTTATTATTTATTGCAGCCTGCGTTTACCGGCGGCGAAATCAGCGCCGAAGTTGCCAACCGCGTCGATTTAGATAAGTACCAGTTTGCGGTACTGCAAGCCTATAACTGCCTTATCAAGCCGCACGGCCCTATTTATCGCAGACCGGGCATGAAGTATATGGCACGAACGAAATATAACGATAAAGCGTGCATCCTGGTACCATTCAACAGCGCAGACAATACCGACTATCTTTTGGAGATTGGCGAGAAATATATAAGGGTGCATAAGAACGGACTTTATATAAACATAGAAGTTATGACACCGTACACGGCGGATATGCTGCAAGATTTGAGATTTGTACAAAGCGCAGACACTATGTTTATTGCAAGCGGCAAATATCCCGTGAAACAGCTTGCAAGATATTCAGATACTGACTGGCGTTTTTCTGACTTTGAAATTACTGATATGTATTTCGATGAATCAGCAACGCTTGAAAACTATAGCGGTATCAGTTATACGTCGCCTGGAACTTATCTATTCCAACCGACTGTTACCGGTGAATACCAGATTGATATAGCCGGTGCAGGCGGTGGCGGTGGCGGCGGCGTTAAGTGGAAAAGGTATGGCGAACATCATACATATAATTACTGTGCATCGGGCGGCGCAGGTGGCAATGGTGAACGTATAATAAAAACGGTAACGCTGTTTAAAGAAACAAGTTATACAATCAAAGTTGGAAGCGGCGGCAGTGGCGGTGCTTATGCTTATAGCGCAGGCAACTACGAAAGCACAACGGCTTCTAGCGGTACCAGCGGTGAGAATAGTACCGCTTGCGGCTTGACTGGCAGAGGCGGCGGAGCAGGCGGCGCAGGTAGCCGTATGTATGGTGAGGATGGCTATTATTCCAAAGTTGGTACGCAAGGTACAACATATGGCGGTGGCGGCGGCGCTGTAGGTGGCGCAGGCGGCAAAAAAGGTGCTCCAAACGGCACAGCGGGTGCTAATGGCTGGGTAAAGATTTCGTATACCGGCAATAAAGAGTTGACACCTTCTGGAACACAAGGCGACATTACTTTAAGGAGCAATAAAAAGATTTTCGCCAACAGTAAGCCAGGCACGTATATTAAACTAAAGCAAGAGATTGCAAGTACAACTGTATCAGTTAGTAACGGAACTACCGAAAGAGTACGAGTAGGCGAAAATTGGAAGGTTATCAGTCACGGAACATGGAGCGGCAGCTTTGCTATAGAAAAGAGCGACGATGGAGAAAGTTGGAAGGAATACAGAAAATATACATCTAAAGATGATTATAACCCGTCCGAAAGCGGCAGCGTAACAGAGCCGGTGTTTTTAAGGGCGGTATGTACTATAACTAGCGGTACTTGCACTGTTGATTTAACAGCAATGGCCTACAATGCGGAAGGCGTTGTAAAGCTTACTGAAATTACTAGCGACAGTACAGCTAAAGCCCATGTTGAAAAAGAGCTTGGCTCAACAGATATGACAACTAATTTCTTATGGGGCGCATGGAGTGAAGAATTTGGCTATCCGCAAACACTTTGTTTTTTCCAGGACAGACTATGTTTTGGCGGCACGAAGAAGCAGCCTTACATGGTATGGATGAGCAGAACCGGCGACTACGGCAATTTCAGCGTAGAAAAAGCCAGCGGCACTGTTACTGACGATAGCGCAGTAGCACTTGCGTTTGTAAGTCGCAAGCAGTTTAAGATTCTGCACCTTATAGCAAGCACTGACTTGATTGTTCTGACTGCGGGTAACGAATGGACAGTAAGCGGCAGTGATACTGTAACACCATCTAAAGCCGTTCCGAAAATGCAGACTACACGTGGATGCAGCACTGTTGAACCGCTGATGATTGGCGGCAGAATCGTGTTTGTACAAGGCCGCGGAAGCACTGTAAGGGATATGGCGTATAGCTATGAAACAGACAGCTACGGCGGTAATGACTTAACATTGTTGGCAAAGCATATCATAGAGAATGTGCAGATTGTTGACAGTGCGTACAAGCAGGAACCCGACAGCACTATATACTTTGTGAGAAGTGACGGCACTATGGCTTGCTTATCCTACATCATGGAGCAGAAAGTATATGCCTGGTCGACGATAGAAACACAAGGCAAGATTGAAGCCGTGGCGGCGGTGCAGGAAGGCGATGAAGATATTATTTATCTTGTAGTAAAGCGAGAGATAAACGGCGTGACAGTACGCAATATCGAGTATTTGGCAAAGAATCCTGCAAAGAGCAATAACCCCGATGATTATATTATGCTTGATAATGCTATTGAGTATAGCACTGCTGAAAAGAGCAGTGGGGCTACGGAAATCGACGTGGCAGAGCTGGCAGGCGAAAAAGTTGCTGTTATCGGCGACGGAAGAGTGTATAGCGGACTGACTGTAAGCCAAGACGGCACTGTGACGCTCCCAGCGGCCGTACAACACGCTTTTATTGGCTTGCCCTATAGAAGTATCGTGGAACTGCCAAACGTCGAAATTAAGACGGGTGACGGCACTATGCAAGGACGTAAAAAGCAGATTAGTAACTGCATCCTGCGTTTAAGTAATTCTCTTGGCGGTATGGTTGGCCCAGATATAAATACTTTGGACTTGATGAATTTTGATGAGCAGAACGCAGTGAGCGATATTAAATTATTTACCGGCGACAAGCATATGACTTTGCCTATTGGCGGCTTTAACAACGAAGGCAGAGTGATTATCGTTACGGATGAGCCGTATCCTTTTAACTTGCTGGCGGTAGTGCGGGAGGTGTCTTTTGGTGGCTAAGAAGTGGAATGTTGAAATCCTTGATAATAAATCAAAAGAAAATGTCGTGCCGTTGATTGAAGAACTTATGCAAGATATACGGCCGCACGATAAGGAAGATTTGGAAGCAAGCAGTGACCCGGTATTTGTGCTTATCGGTAGTATCAAGCTTGACGAAGAAACAAGGGTGTACCGTGGTGAGGACGGCAAACTGCTTGCGATATTCGGCAAAGGTACTATGGAATGGGGCGCACCGGGACGCGGAATTTGGATGGTAGGTACGAACGAACTTTATAATGGTTATACAAAGAGCCTGCTTTTCAAGGAAGCCAAAAGAGTATTAAATGAATGGGCGCGGCAGCATGGACTGCTGCACAATATTGTCTATGAGAAGAACCGCACAAGCATTAACTATTTAAAACACTTGGGAGCGATATTTCTGGCAGAACCTAAAATAGGTTGGGACGGCAAAAAGTTTTATCAGTTTTATATTCCATATAGAGGGGAGTGAACGTAATGGGTGCACTTAGTGTTTTAATGGGCCTGCAAACTGTTATGCAGTTAAGCGGCCAACATCAGCAGGCCAAACAGCAGGAGCAGGCATATAAAGCGCAGGCGCAGGCTGCACAGCAGAACGCGGCTATTATGAGCCGCCAACGTGAGCAGCAGGCAGAAGCGTATGCGCAGAAGCAGAGCCAACTTAACGATAGAATGAGGCTTGCAAGAGGACAGGCGCTGGCGGCGGCAGGCAGTAGCGGCCTAACCGACAGCGGCAGTGTCAGCGATATTCTTTCAAGCAGTGAGGATGCTTACAGAAAAGACAGTATGAATCTGTTGCAGAATCAGCGTAATGATGCGTGGAGCACTTATGTAAACGAAGTCAATTACCGCAACCAAGCAAGCGCATATAATGCGGCGGCAAAGAACGCTAAAGCCAACGGCAAAATGCAGATGTTTAGTACGCTTGTAGGTGCGGCGGCGAACGCTTACTCTAAAGGCATGATTGGCGGCAGCAAGGGAACAACTACAGTAAGCGGTGATGAATGGTACGATGCTAACAGTGATTTCAATCTTCCTGCTAGCAATATGAACGGCTTTAATCTTTATAACCAGGCAAAGAAGAATAATCCGTTCATGGATAATACAGGCTTTACTAAATGGAGCTGGTAAGGGAGGTACAGTATGAAGATTGCAGGTTATCAAGGCAGCGTCAATTTAGGTGCTGGCAGCGGTGCGACTGTCAAAGTATCAAGTGACCTTAACGCTTATGGCAGCGGCGGCAAAGGACTTGCCGCTATTGCCGGTGCCGCCAACAAATGGGCGGTAGCAGTAGAAGCGCAGCAGGAAGATGAAGATAAACAGTCTATCCTTAATGCTATGGACATATTCAATAAGAGCCGCTATAACATCATGTACAATGACGAAAGCGGCCTCATGAATACAAAATTAGAAGGCACTGCCGGTGCAAGTAGCAGTTATACGGAGCAGATAAACAAGGCAAGGCAGGATGTGTTGAGCAACACTAAATTGCATAGCAAAAAGAATCAGCTTGCACTTGACCATTTAATGTATCAGAGTGCGCAGCAAGGCTTCCAGACCGTCGACCAATACGAGCAGAAGCAGAAAGAGGCAGTCACTGATTTGCGCTATGACAATAATATTCAGAACTCCTGCGAGTTTGTACAGAAGAACTGGAACAATCCGCAGGCGCTGCAAGATGAGATTATCCGTACACAGCTACTGACAAGTGCTATATATGGCAAGCGTGGCGCAGAGTTTATCGAATCTAAGAGCAGAGCCAACATTGGGCAGGTGGTAGCAAGTGCCGTCGGCGCAAGCATCACCAACGAAGATTATGGCACTATGCGTAACATCATGGATAAATACGGCAGTTATCTGACTGCTAATCAGCGCGCCGCTTTTGAGAAGGTGGCATACGATAAAGAGAGCAGCGCTTTTGAAAGAAATACTGCTAAAGATTTGTATGCTAAATATGGCGATGATGAAGAAGCGGTACGCAAAGCAGTTGAAGGCATGAAGGGATTTAGCGGCGGTGGCAATGAGTTTGACAACCTGGTTGCTGCGATAGGTGGACAGGAAAGCGGCGGCAATTATAACGCCAAGAATGGCCGTACAGGTGCAAGTGGCAAGTACCAGATTATGCCGGATAACTGGCCTAGCTGGAGCCGGGAAGCTGGTTTGCCGGCAGGTGCAGAAATGACACCGGAAAATCAAGAGATTGTTGCACGCTTTAAGTTGAAACAATACTATGATAAGTACGGTGCACGTGGTGCAGCTATTGCATGGTACGGAGGCGAAGGCGCGTTAAAATATAGCGCGGACGCTATGAATCGCAAGCAAGGCAATGGCGACGAACCTAGCATCAACGAATATGCAGACAGTGTATTAGCAAGAATGGGCACAGGGCACAGCACACGCAGCATGAGCCAGGACGAGCAAGACCGCATTATGAAGCAGTACCGCACTATTAAGGCAGACCATGACAGAATAGAAACTTATAAGAAAAACAAACTTTTTGAGGGAATAAAGAATGAACTATTTAGCATGTTTAATAACGGCACAAGCTATAGTGAAGCTATGGCGTGGGCTACTAACCAGGCAGGCAGTGACCCAGATAAGTACGTAACATACCGTAATGCGGTGGTGGCGATATACGGACCGCAAGGCAGAAGCGGAAGTAGTGGTAGCGGTAGTGGAAGCAGTAACGGAAAACTTGATGACGATGCAATAGGTGTGTTGGAAGATATGCTGCAAGAAGGCAAGTTTGCAAGCATCGACCAATTTTTAGCATACGCTGCTAACAAAGGTGCATCGTCTGCACAGCGCGGGAAGTTAGAAAAAATATACAAAGATTGGTATAGTGGTACAGGCGAATTTGCTTTTGATATGGAAGGCCTTGTACAACAAGTCGCAGGCAAAAATGCCGATGCACTGTATAAGAAAAAAATCCAAAACTACGGGCGGCAATGGGTGCGCACTTATCGTGCACAACATGGTGGTAATAATCCGGGTGAAACGGAGCTGTTGGAAGCCTTGCAAAACTGCGTAACAACTAAGGTTTACGGCAGCTATGTTACCGAAAAACATTCATTCTGGTTTGACAGTACAGAAGATATAAAAGCAAGTGACGCAGATTTAATTGCACGTGGTATCGCAAGCGTAACTAAAACGGGCGATGATTGGTACGATGTTAAATGGCTGGATGGCACATCGGGCAAAATAAACGGTGCATATCTGGCAAAGTTACTGAAAGGAGATTACTAAATGGCTAATGAACCTTTAGACGAATTCGACCGCAGATTAAAAGCAAAAAAGGAATATGCTAATTATGGCTTTATTGCTGATATTGACAGCGGCTTGTCACCTGCTGAAACTCTAGGCTATTATGACCTGCAAAAAATGAGCGACGATGAGTACAATAAGTTTTCGCAGGCAGTACAGAGCAATAGCTCACCGACGATTGATACTAGCAGCATCATCAACGATGATAAACCAGGCATAGGCACTGCCGTAATGAACGGCCTTAAAGGTTCGGTGCGTGGCTTATTCGGTGCGGCTAAAGCGGCCGTTGACGCTAATATTGAAGCTCATAAGGGTGACAAGAATGTTGTTAAAGAGTATGACCAATCAGAGAACATCAGCAAGGCTTTAGGCTATGTCACCGATGAGATTTTGAAGCGCGAAGAAGTTAAGGCTGATACGGCGGCTGGGCAACTTGGTTATGATTTGGCCGAAAACGGTATTCAGCTTTTAGTACAGCTTGCACTGACTAAAGGTGTAGGTGCTGCCGGTGCAGGTGCAAAAACTGTACACGCTATCAGTATGCTTTACAATGGTGCAAACATCAGCGGCGAACAATACCTGCGACTGCGAAAAGAGGGCGTAAGCGCAACCAGAGCAGCCGAGGCAGGCTTGATGAATGCAATCCCGCAGGCAGTATTAGAAGAACTGCCGCTTGGCAGACTGCTTAAAAAGATGCCTGCCGGTAGCGGACTGAAAACTAAGATATGGGAAGTTACCAAACGTGGCCTTGAAGAAGGTGTTACCGAAGCATTGCAGGAATTCCCGGAGCAAGCTACGGACTTATGGGCAAAGAACCCCGGCGCAAGCACTGCCAAACTTGCAGAGAAGTGGGGCGAGAACTGGCAGCAGAACTTGAAGGAAGCAGGATATAGCGGCCTTATTGGTGCTATTCTTGGTGGTACTGCAAGCGGTGCAAAGGTTGCAGTTGACAGCGTTGTTGAGCACGTCGCTTTGAAAGCCAACGAAGAACGCAAGGCAAAGTTAGTAGCAGATGCTGAACGAATCAAAGAAACAGGCATTAATCCGGAACGTGCGGCGGCTGAAATTGAAGCGAATAATCCTAACTTTGAGGACGATACTGTTACTGTATCGGCGCAAGACTTGGAAGGCTATAAGCAGATTAGCAACAACAATAAACTTTTTGAGGAGTTAGGTGTGACGGCGGAAGAAGTGGCAACTGCGGCGGAGCTGGGGCAGGATATTGATATTAGCCGTGGCAAGTTTACGGCGGCAATGGCTAAGGACAATGCACTGTTTGAAGCTACGAAAGACAATATGTATTTTGACAGCAACGGCGAATTGTCGGACGGCGGCGCAAAGACACGCAAAGAACTGCGAGAAGGCTATAACTTAACCAGGCAGGCAAGCGCGGAGCTTGACACAGAACTTGACGCTATTGTTGGCAGCGCTACTAAAGCAGGTATGAATAAATCTCATGCCGGCAATTTGCGCTTAGTGCTGGAGAGCCGCGCACTTATTGCAGACCCCGAAAATCCTGCTGCATGGCTGCAAAAGAATAAGCTGCGCTTTGAAGATGGCGGCAAAGCTAAACAAAAGAATGGCTGGTTTAGCAAGGGAGGAGTGCTTAAAAAAGAGCAATTCTATACTACTAATATTACCGGAAATGAGATGGGACACTATTCAGATTTGAAGAGCTTGCAGAAAAAGGCTTTTGCATGGTATAGGGACAACTTGCAAGGCACGAGCGTTCATAATGGTGTATTGGGTGATATTAGAATAGATAAAGGGTATCAAGAAAATAATATTAAATTTGGCACAAGTGGCAGAAAGAAAATGGAACACACTTCCGCTAAAAAAGAAAAACTTTTTGCATTGCGCTATTTACGTGAAATTATGGAGAATGGTAATTTCGTTACAGAATCTGCGCCGCAAAAAGAAAAACATTCAGACGAGAATTTTTATTATATTCATTCTGCACTGAATGTTAATGGTGAAAAACGTTATGTAGTTGTTACAGTAAGAGAACATAATGATAAATCATTATCATATTATAATCATAATGTTTTTAACGAAAGTGAGTATAAAAAAATAGAGGACGCGTTCAAGCCCTCGGGTTCCGAGCAATTCAAGGCTCAGCCCAGTATCTCAAACAAAACGTCCTCTTTTGCTGATAGTGTATCACAAAAAGCAGATAATTACAAGCAACAAAAAATTGTCAATGGTACACTGAAAGATAAAGGCATGATTTCCCCAATGGATGATGGTACTTATGTTATCACGCTTTTTAAGGGCGCAGATGCAAGTACAGTTATCCACGAAACAGGACACTACTTTGTGGAAACCATGATTAACGAAGCATTGGCAGACCCCAGCAACACAAGACTAAACGCTGATGCGAAAAAGCTCATGGAGTACGCAGGTATTGAAGCTGATGTATGGGCAAGCGGCGACGTTGAAGCAAAGAGAGCTGCACATGAAAAATTAGCAGAAGCCTTTGAAACTTATATCATGGAAGGCAAAGCGCCTAGCGTGGGACTGCGTGGAGCGTTCCAAAGGTTCGCTAATTGGTTATCAGTTATTTATAGCAAGATAGCAAGAAGCGAAAATGCGGCAGAGCTGACACCGGAAGTACGGCAAGTGTTTGACAGGATGCTGGCTTGCCGCGAAGAAATCGAAGTTATGGCACGCATGGAAGGTATGTTTGGCGCTTTACCCGACAATATCACATCCACGCTATCCGAACAAAATAAAAAAGCACTTCAAGATAAAATCTTGAAGGCTAAAGACAAGGCCGTGGATATTCTTACAAGGCGTGCTATGGCTGATTTCAGTGCAAAGCGCAGAGCTGAAAAGGCAGCGTTCGTCGAAGAAATACGGCCGCAGATTGAAGAAGCGGTAGCACGTGAGCTTGTCAATCGTGCAAGAGTGCAAGTCGGGCAGGAATTCGGGCAAGAATCAAAACTCGCTAATCCTGCGATTATAGCAAGAAAATACAGGCACGTTTTAGGAAACGTCCTGCCAAACTATAATGATATGCTGAACGATACCAACGCCAGCATTGACGATATACTCAATCCGATAGTTGAGTATCTTCAAGCGGAAGTCGACACATACGGCGCACTTTCTAAAGAGCGTGTTGCCAACGCCGAAGATATGCTCGTTGCGGCATTCAGCAAGGCGCGTCAAAAAACAGTTGTCAATCCGTCTTTTGTGGTTGATGCAAACGGCATGGCTCATGCTAACTTCAAGCAAAAAATCAACGAATGGGAAACAATCGAAGCTAATCCGCGTAGGCTTGCAAGAAAATATATTTATGGTAATGAGCGTATAAACTATAATGAACTGTTAAAAGATACAAACGGAGCTATTGATGATATTTTGAATCCTATTGCTGACAGAATAGAAAGTGAGCTTGCGGAATATCAAGATACAGTCAAGAGTGAGCGTGCGTTTTTCATCAATGGTAAGTGGGGCTACTTTGCCGCAACCAATAGAACAGAAGGCAAGTATGCAAATGACTTTGCAGGCATACCGGACCAAAGCGCAGTCTTGGTTGATTTTGGTGAGATAGGCAAGGACGGAAAACGTCATTGGACTAAGCGAGCTTTAGAGCAAGCGGATATTGAAGGCCTTGTATTCCATGAAGCAGGTGACAGTATTCGTAATGTCAACTGGGTATCAAGATACGTTCATGACTACGGCGGCAGCGTAAGCGACTTGACCAGTAAAAAAGGACGCAGAAGAATTGCTGAAAAGATTGCAAGAGGCGAAGATATAGCGGATTACTACGATTTGCGTAGCACCGGTTTAGATTATGGCGACGCTGAAATTAAGGCAGACTTTAAGTATATTGTAGATGAGCTGGACAGACTGCAAGCCTTGAAACATAGACTTGAAACAGACCCCGAAGGTGTCGACCTGGTAAAAGAAAGTAAGCGCAATCAATTATCGCAGGAGCAAAAAGAACTCTTTGACCAGATAGCAGAGGAAAACGGCTATGCCAGCGGCTATGAAATGGCAAGAGAGATTGTGGAAGGTTATACCGTCAATGAGAATGAGGGTAGCGACGTGCAGGATAACTGGGCGAGAAACTACGTTCGCAACGGCGGTGACAGAGCAAAGCTCAAAAGCGAAGAAGGCTTGAAAGAGATTGCCGAAACGTTGGTAGAGGGTGAACAACTTACGGAGCTTAATGAGCTTAAAGCCTTGAAGCATGAGCTTGAAACTAATCCGGATAAAGTCGACCTTGTGGAGATGAGCAAAAAGCGTGCCTTGTCTAACGAGCAGAGAGAACTGTTTGACTGGGTGGCTGACAGCTTAGGCTATGACAGCGGCGATGCTATGGCGCAGGATATTTTGACTTCGCCGAGTGAAAGAGCTATGGTGCGTCAAGAGATTGACAAGGCCGTGAACCGCAGATTCCCCGACTTCATGCAGGAGCGTGAGCAGGCAAGAGAAGCGGCAAGGGAAGCACTCTATAATGACGAGAGCGGCGAAGTGGTTGCACTTGAACAACAGCTTATTGATGAGGCACTCAACGAAATAAGCGACAAGGATATTAAGCAAAAAGAGCGTGAGAATATTGCTAAAGTGCGGAAGCAGAACGCAGACAATTTTGCTAAACGCTATATTCAGACTTTGCCAGCAGGCGAAGTTATGAAGCCGAGAAGATTTGCTATGGCAGAACGCAGAGCGGCGGCTAATGCAAACAAGGCTGCGAAAGCTGGCCTTTTGGAAGAAGCGGCTATGTATAAGCAACAGCAGATGATTAATCACGCTTTGTATCGTGAAGCAGTCAAGGCCAAACATCAGATTGAAAGCGCAAGAAAGTACGTCAGAAAGCAGATGCACAGCAAGAAAGAAGTGTGGGGAACAGAGCAGCACTTCTTCCAAATGTGCGCATTGCTGGAGCGTATGGGCTATCACCGCAAGGACTTTAACACCAACGGCAGAGAAGTGCAGCCGCCTAGCGATTACATTGCAGAGATGCAGGCAAAGTACGGTGACGAAATTATTTCTATGCCGGAGTTTGTTCTGAACCCGAATAATGATTTGACCAATGCGCCGCAGCTTAGCCTTGCGAACTATATGGACGTTATCGACGCACTGAAAAACATTCGTGCTATTGCAAAGCAAGATACGAAGATGAATAAGATTGCTGCCGATGAAGCATTTGAAAAGGTTAAGGCTGATACGATAGCGCACCTGCAAGAATTGCCGGTAGAGTACGAGGCGGAGATTGGCAGCGACAGTAAAAAGAGCCTGCGTAAGCGAATTATTGACTGGCCTAAAAATATCATAGCTACACTGCGTAACGCTGATAACTTCTTCTTGATGATGGATAATTGGACGGAAGGTTATTTTACTAGGGAGTTTTACAACAAAATCAACCATTGCGCAGATATGGAAAGCACGATGCTTGAAGGTTATCAGAACGAGCTTACAGATGCTTTGCAGAAATGGGAGCCAGACAAAGAAACCGGCATTGCGCACGATAAAAGAATTTACTACGAAGAACTTGGCGGCAGCGCAGATAAGCATGCTTTGATTGCTATGCTTTGCAACCTGGGCAGTGATAGTAATGCTGCAAGACTTTGTTCACAAAAACCGGTAGGCGTAAAGAATTCTGATATATGGGTGGAAGAATCGGAGCTTATAGGCAGAGAAGAAGCAATGCTGCAAACCAAACAAAACCTTATAGAGTTTTTGTGTAAGCATCTGACTAAAGAAGATATTGCCTATGCGCAGGCACGTATCAATGCAGCAAGTAAATTCTGGCCTATGCTGGCAGAAGTCAATCGCAAGACAAAAGGCTTTGAGCCGCCGAAGATTGAAGCGTCACCGCTGGTGCTGAAGCTTGCAAGCGGCGAAAGCGTAGTATTTGACGGTGGCTACTTCCCGTTGGAACGTGATACACGCACCGGCAGTATGCCCGGAAAATTTGACAGAATCGACAGCACCGAAGAAGGCAACAGACCGCCACAACGGACTTTGACTACTAATACCGGGTCCAGTAAGTCACGTACTGGCGGCAAATATCCCGTAGACTTATCGCGTGGCAGTGAGGTTACGGCGGTAAAAAGCACTATTCACGATATTTGTTATCGTGAAACAATGCTTGATTTCAGAAAGATACTGAACGATGAGGATATTTACCGCAACATGGTTGAGCGTTTAGGCGATACAAACGTAAGACTTTTGAGAGAGTTTTTGCAGGCTTGCGCTAACCCATATGGCAATAAGACAGCATATATGGCTGAGAATCTGTTTACGGAAGCTGCCAACGCTTTACGTAATATTGCAACAAATACCGCTATTATGCTTAACTTCAAAACGGCAATGCAGAACTTTTCTAACATCCTGCTATACGGAAATAGCGTAGAAGGCTTTACTTATGCTGACGCTTTCAGAGCCTTGTACCGTGGCTTTACAGGTGAAGGCAGGGCAGAAGTAGATGCGATTTGCGCAAAAAGCGTGTTTATGCGTGAACGCATGGAAGTACCAGACGTTACATTGAGAGATATTCAGAATCGTTCCGACCTTAACTCAATTGAGAAAAAGACGCTGAAATATGGTGCAATGCTGTTAGGCTACACTGATATGATGACTGCAAAGCCGGTATTTGCAGAAGCATACATGAAGAAAATCAATGAAGGCAAGACGGAGCAGGAAGCACTAGACTTTGCGAACGCTGTTATTCGTCGCACTTTAGGCATTAGCCGTATTCATGATGTGTCAAGCCTGCAACGTGGCAGCGGCCTATTCAGACTGTTTACGATGTTCCAGGGATTCTTCAATACGCAGTTTAACCAATGGGACAGAGAAGCTCATATTGCTAAAAGGTTATGGAATAGCGGTGAAAAAAAAGAAATGGCTGAACGGCTGATTGCTTTCGTTGCTGCTAAATGGTTAGGCGTATGCTTGTTGAACGTGGCTATCGGAGAGCTTTCTTTGACCGCTCCTTTTGAGAAAGATAAAAAAGACGATTGGAATAATCTTGCAAAAGAGCTTATCAACTACCCGTTGTCTATGGGCGGCCCCGTAGGGCAGGCAGCGAATGTTGGCGTACAGAACTTGCTAGGCATGAGAAACTACGGCTACAGACTGACTGCGGCGCAAGGCTTGATTGACAGAGGCTTTACTGTTGCAAGACGTTTGAACAACGTGGTGGAGGGCAAGGAAGAACCGGGCGAGTTGATAGAGCAAGTAACCTACGTCGGCGGCGCATATCTTGGTATTCCTGCAGGCATCTTCAATATCGTATTCAACGGTATAGATATTGCTGCTGATGATATGGACTTTGAGCTGCAAGATATTTACAAACGCAGACCGAAAAGCGAACGTAAAAAAGATTGACAAAGATTTCACAAAGTAGCATAGATACGAACCTTTGAAAATGAATGTATAATTAGTTAAAGTGAATTTATTAAGTGTAGATATAAAAAATATATCTACACTTTTCTTTTGAGGAAAATAATAAAAGGAGGGGAGCTATTATGCTTGCTCATGTTGATAACAGAATCACATATAGCGGCAATGGAAATGCAACAGAGTTTGCGTATCAGTTTAAAATTTTAGACCGGACAGACATTAAAGTTTTGCTGACAGACGCAGACGGCAAAGAAAAACTGCTGACTAAAGATTATTATGTTGACGTTGAAAAAAGCGTTGTGCGTTATCCAGGTTACGCAGTCGGTGCAGAAGTACCGGAGAGCGAAAGGCCGGCAGTACTGCCGGCCGGTTGGAAACTGACGATTTATAGGGAAGTGCTGGTAACACAGGAAACAGACTTGCCCGGCCAATATCCTTTTAACCAGGTTGAAGATATTGGCGATAAACTGACGATGATTGCGCAACAGCTTACCGACGTTACCGGTAGAAGTTTGAAAATCGGTGTAAGTACAAGCGCTGATATTGATACTACAATTCCGTGGGAGAACGGCAAAAGCTTTAGAATTAGTGACGATGGAAAAACTCTTGAATTGTCGGAAGACCCGGCAAAGGTTTTGCCATTGGCGCAAGGTGTTTACGCGCATACTCAAGCACAAGCACAGAGTGCCGCTGCAAGCGCAACTGCGGCAGCAAAGAGTGAAGATAGTGCATTCGAATCAGCAGGCGTAGCAGGTAACAGCGCACAGTACGCGAGCTTATCTGCTGCAAGCGCTGCTGAAAATGCGGAGCTGACGAGTGGTTATAAGCAGGAGGCATTAACCGCCAAGGCTGACGCTACGGCATCTGCAACCAACGCAAAGGCAAGCGAAGCCAATGCCAAAATTAGCGAAAACAACGCAGAAGCCAGCAAGGAAGCGGCACAGTCTGCTGCTACTACTGCTAGTAACTTTGCGTCTGATGCAAGAAACAGCGCAGGTGAAGCAAAGACCTACAAGGACAATGCTAAGAATTATAGCGAGAATGTCAACGTGTTTTTACCTAGTGTGTCTGATAGTGGCGTGTTGAGTTGGACGAATAAAGCTGGATTGACTAATCCTGCTAGTGTGAACATCAAGGGTGCAAAAGGTGATACAGGTACTGCTGCGTCTATCACGATTGGTAGCGTGACTACAGGGGCAGCAGGTAGTAATGCAAGCGTTACCAATAGTGGTACTGCTAGTAATGTTGTGTTGAATTTTACGTTGCCCAGAGGTAAAGATGGCAAAGATGGTGGCATTACTGTTGATGCAGCACTTAGCGATACCTCTATCAACCCTGTGCAGAATAAAGTTGTAAAAGCTGCTATTGATTCCGTTGCTGCTAGTGTGCCTACTAAAGTATCAGGTTTAGAAAACGATGCTGGCTATGCGAAAACGTCTTATGCTAACACATGGACGGCTCAACAGAATTTCTATGACCTTATGCTTAACCGAGAGAAGTACGCTACTTATGTTGTCAATGGCACATCCGATACACCTATTACATCTACAATGGTTTATGCCGTAGTAGGAGCATTTACACTTGACCTTGCTACTTTGGCTGGGGCATTAAGTGCTAGTCAATCATCCGTATTTACTGCATATTTTGCTGCAAATGCAGATTACAGTTTGACTATAAGTAATGCAGGAAAATTAAAATATGTTGGTAGTGCAAGTGACGTAGCTATTACAAGCGCAGGATTGCTCCTTAACATATGGATGAGCAAAGATGGCGGTGGTACGCTCACTAGCATTGTGCAAGCTAGTAAGTTATCGTAGAGGTAGTAATATGGGCTTAAACAGAATGATGATGAAAAATGGAGTAAAGGTTGAAGATGGTAGCAAGAATTGGAGTTATAGTGAAGCAGATAATGAAACAATCTCTTTTACTGTTCCACCGGGGGTTAAAAGAATCAAAGTGGCTGCAAAAGTTGACAATGTTGATGAGGTAGGCGAGTCTTTGGAGGTTTATATAGAGAATATTTTAAATCATAAAAAATGGGGCTACGGATATTCGGAGATGGAAGGGTCACACTACCACCATCAAGATATTGATTCCATTGTAGGTGTAACCTCAAATAAAACCTATACATTGCATTTTGACTGTTATGATACATTGGGTGTGACTTTTTCATGGGGTAAAGCAATAAATGACATGACCCCCACAGTTGAAGATTATTAAGTAAAGGAGAAACAAAATGCAAACAAAATATAAATACAAAGACAAAACATATACTCACATCTACCCTTTGTCAGAAGCCTTAGGGCATGAAGGTATCTTTATCCCTCTGTCTATCTCTGAGGAAACCCTTGCAACCTTAGGCGTTGAAGTAACACACGAGGATGAACCGATTGAGTATTACAAAAATCGCAAAATCGAAACTTTAAAGATGCAACGTGATAAAGCAGAAGTAGAGCCTATTACCTACCAAGGCTACTCTTTTGACTATGATGAGAAGGCTCGTGAGCGTATCAATGCTGCCATAATTGCGCTTGAAGTCGCAGGTGCTTCTGCCACCCTCACATGGACTACCGCAGATAATCAAGATGTAAAAGTAACTGCATCTGACCTGCGTGGCATTATTGCACAGGTGGCGTTGAGAAGTGACAAGCTCCACACAGCTTATAGAAAAGCTAAAGAAAAAGTGGAAACTGCTATAACTAAAGCAGAAGTTAAAAATGTTGTATTAAAAGTTTAAATATCAGCAACAAAATAAATAGGAATGAGGTGTTTTATGATTGAATCAACTGTACAAACTGTAATAAATATTATTGCTGGTGCTGTTATCTCTTATCTTTTTGCCTTATACCGTGCGAAGAAAAAGGAAAATAATGCTTTGAAAGCAGGACTGCAAGCTTTGCTCCGTGACAGAATTATCCAGGCTTACAATCACTATGTCCAAGATAAAGGGTGGATACCAATCTACGCAAAAGAAAGCATTGACGCCTGCTACAAGAGTTACGAGGCGCTGGGCGATAATGGCGTTATTGATAGTTTAATGGAGCAGTTAAACGAGCTGCCTAACTATGACTCAAAAGGACATGATGAAAAATGCAAGGAGTGTAAGTGTCATGCGTAAATTAATTAACATGTTGAAGAAGAACGACAATGCTTACAGCGTAGGAAGAATCTGCGCTGTGGTTGGCTTTGTCGTTTGGGTGCTGGTGACTTTGTGGTTGGCATTTTTTGCAAAAACCTGGGGCAACTACGAAAGCTGCACGCTGGGCATGGTAGCGCTGCTGCTCGTGCAGCTGGGCAACAAGGCCATCGAGACAAGGACTTTTAAAATCACGAAGGAGGAATAACAATATGAGTATGGACGTAAAAGAGGCTTGCAATATCAGCTTCGGGAAGGCTATCGAGTTTGTTAAAGATGGCTATAAAATTCAAAGAAAAGGCTGGAACGGCAAGGAACAATATGTAGAGCTTGCAACTTGCTTGAGCTATAAAAATGCTGCTGGCGAGATTATCAACGCAGAACATCTTGATGTTGGTAGTCAGGCGCTGGCGTTTGTCGGAACTAGAGGCGTGCAAGTAGGTTGGCTGGCTAGTCAATCAGATATGTTAGCAAATGACTGGAGGGCATTCAAATGATTATTACAGGTATGGCACACTTTGAATCTGTGTGCAAAAACAAATTAGTAGAATGGTACAACCAATCCGACAACATTAACCATGGCCAGAACGACGTTCAGCCTATTACATTAGAGAATGTGTATGTGGTCTGGGCGTGCAAGACTTTACAGAATTACAAGGCGCTTTTGTCGACTACCGTCAGCGGTGATGGCATCTATGTGGAATATACCTATAACGGTGACAAGCAAGAAATGTATGAGGATGTATACAAAAAAGCATCCAATCGCTGCTTAAAAAGTGAGTGAGGTGATAGCTATGGACTGGAACAAAAGCCTTGCGAGAGAAATCGCAAAAGGCATTATCGCAACAGGCGTTGAAGGCGGCTATGACAGCGTAGCAAAGTCTACCGCCTATGCGTATCCGTCAATCGGTGTCAGCCAATGGGAGGGCAACAGAGCTGATGAGCTTTTGAGAGCTATTCCCGGCGGTGAAGAATTTGTCGGCAGAACCTACATTGATATTAAGGCAAGTGGCGAATTGCCGATGCTGAAAGAGCTTTTGAGAAGCGACGCAGGACAGCAGGCGCAGTTAGAACAGTTGTCACGTGACTGCCTGCAATATGTCGAGGTGCTTCAACAGGTGCCAACGTTGGATGATACACGCTGCCTTATTTATGCTGGCATGTGGTGTCCGACTAGCACTTATGTTGTAAAGCGTTTCCTGGAGAATCGTTTTGAGCGCGTCAACCTGCGTAGTCTGGAGGCGCTTTACAAGCTGTTTAAGAATTACTATTGGATTGCTGCCGATGTTGGTGAGATGTATAGAGCAGGTTACGCCAATAGAGCGGAAGCTACGTATCAGTATGTTGCTGGCATTGACTTAACAACACCGTATGGCGTACCTGCGTATGGCTTTGCTGGTAATGGAAGATAAGGAGGTGAAATCATGGAAGAATTAAAAGCTTTTGTTGCTGACAAGAAATTTTTAGTAGGCCTTGTTTTAGGCTTTACTCTCGGTGCGTTGCATCATTACTTTGCTCTCTAATCTGAATATCTAACTACAAGAAGGCGCAAATTGCACAAAAATACTTCGCCTATGAGTGCTTTGAAATTAGCACCGCTTACGATTTATCCTGCGGCGAGCTAAAGCCGCTTGTAGGCGAAGTTTGTGCGTCTGACGCGATTTATAATGTTTTGCAAATATAGGTATTTATATGAGGTAATAATGAAAGATGAAACAAGACGTAAGATTGATAAAGCTGTTAAGATTAGTCTTATTGTTGCTGGTCTTTTGCTTATCTGTAATGACGTGTACTGGCGTTGGCACGGCGGAAGCGGCACCCAAGCAAATAACGCTGTCAATCGAACAGTGGAATCAATTCAAAAATCAAACAAATCTGCTGGAAGCGAAATTGAATCTAGCAGACGAGAAATTGAAACAGCAGAAAAACACGTCAACAGAACTGCTGACGCAATTAAGCGAAGCGAAGAAACAGCTCGCTCTAACGCAAGAAGCACTGACGAACTCCAAGCGCTCATTGATGAGTGCAAAGGAATCGTTGAAGCGCAGCGAGGAATTATACGAGACGTTGATAGAGCAAATGGAATATGACCGGAAGCAGACAAACAGAATTAAAAATCAACGGAATATTTATGCAGCCGCCGCATTAATCTTTCTGCTTTGGGCAGCTGCAAAATAAAATTATTGGATGGTGTTACGATGGAAGAGAAGGAACAAATACCAGCAGGCATTATTACAATGTTATTAAAAGGTTATGTAGAAACTATTGCTTTTCAAAGAAAGATAATCTGTGCTGCCTTGCTTGGGTGGGCGGCAACAGTTATAACTTATTTATGTAGGTAGGTGACAACAAAATGGACACACTGCTGAAGAACACGCGGGATTGGTTGCAAGCTTCAACGCGACGTTCTTTCAGCGCGGTATTAGAAGAAGCGAAAATAACACCACGGCAGGTAGAAATTTGCGAACTGAAATTTATAAAAGGTATGACTAATTATCAAATTGCAGCGGAGCTGAATGTATCTGTCAAAACGGTAGACAAGGAATTGAATACTGCGTACAAGCGAATAACAAATGTATTATCATTCCTTTAAATGCAGGAGCCGCCTTTTAGGGCGGTTCTTTTTTTGTGGGGAATTTGTAGGGATTGTTTTGCTGAAAATCAGCTAAACTATAAGTGAGGTGATAAGTATGTACGGACAATATAACCCTTATATGGGCGCAACACCGCAGATGCAGCAACGGCTGAATTATTTACAGCAACAACAACAGCAGATGTATCAGCCAACCATGCAGCAGCCTATGCCTATGGCATTAAAAGGCAGAATTGTTACCGGCATGGATGAAGCAAAGGCAGCTCAAATTGACCTGGACGGAACGAGCACCTTCTTCCCGTGTCCTGCGGAAGGTAAGATTTATGAAAAACTTATAGGCTTGGACGGCTTACCAATTTTCAGAGTATACCAAATTAACAATTCGCAGAAGCAGCCTGCATATGCTGAACAAAATATTGTAGATAGATTAGTAGAACGTGTGGACAGATTGGAAAAGCAGATTGGAGGAATGAACCATGAACCCGATGCAGATAATGGCAATGTTACAGAACAGCGGTAATCCTATGATGATGCTTACACAATTAGCACAGCAGAATCCTATGATGAGCCGTGCTATGCAAATGGGGCAAGGAAAGAATGAAATGCAGTTAAAAGAAACTGTACGTAACCTTGCAAGGCAACGCGGCATGAGTGACGAACAGTTTACTCAGTTTTTAAGTCAATTCGGTTTAAAGCTCTAATAGCGCGCAATGAGCTTTACATATAATTCCTGGAGGTGAAATTTTATCATGGAAGGTGCAAACATTGTCCCTGTAATCGACATCAATGGAAACAACCATTCCGGTGACTCCTGGCACGGCGCAAAGTCGTAAAGGTGAAGTATTGTCCTGTTAGCTCATATG
>ERZ1023977.7-NODE-7-length-40236-cov-214.122969_pt1 | contig 40236 bp, 69 predicted proteins | sample MGYA00380433_ERZ1023977 | MGnify/ENA primary metagenome ERZ1023977 (study PRJEB33179, sample SAMN07449059) | human gut metagenome | biome: Human-gut; feature: Human associated habitat; material: Faeces | host: Homo sapiens | place: India:Kasaragod | collected...
TATAGTCCCAGCTCCCCAGCTTCGCAAACTCATCGCGCGTCATGGCTTTCAGCTTCCGCGCGCTATGGCGGATGGCGAAAATCGTCTTGTTCGCGTCACAGCGCGATACGCAACCGTAATAGTTTGCAATTCGCGACTTGATAGAATCCTTTTCCATTGTGATACCCCTTTCTGTCTTTGCGCTTTTCGCGCTGTTAGTCGATGAGTTCCCACCAATTCACGCCAAGCGTCGGCGCAAGCCTCTTTGCGGTGTTTGGTGTTACGTTCCTTTTGCCGCTATCAATCAGCGACAACATGGATTCGGAGATTCCCGTGATTCTGGCGATGTCCGCCATTTTTAACCCGCGTCGTTCTGCAAATTCCCGGATATTTGACAACTTTTCTCCCTTCTTCGACTTTACAACCAGTAAAGTTTTTTCGCTAAAAAATTGATTTTCTTTCTTCTTTGGGCGGGGGTGTTTGATTTTACACCCGTCCCCGTGTTAGACTACTTGTGCAGGATTCTGTTTTTGCCGTTCCCCGTGCGGGGAGCGTGGATTGAAATTACGCTGATGTAGGTTGCTACCTCGCTAATCAGCCATAGCGCGGCGATGAATACGATGCTCAAGCCCAAAAAGACGAATCCTGCCGGGTCTGCGTGTGGCATCTCCGTGTCACTCCTCTCTCCGTAATAGTTCCCTATGGGAAGCTCCGAACGCATCTTCGAGTGCTACCAACACCTTGTAGGACGGTTCGCGCTTCCCTGCCTCGATGAGGCGAATCGCTTCGCTGGTTACGCCAACCCGCTCGCCAAGCTGCTTGCGTGACCAGCCTTTGCTCTCACGGTAATGCTCCAATGCCATCTGCATTGGCTTTACTCCTTCCTTGCAACATCATCTGTTGCTTGATTATATTATAGCAACAACTGTTGCAAATGTCAAGAGGGTGGACAACATTTTGAAAGAAAATTTTTCGACCTACCTGTGCGCCCTCCATTCGGCATCTGGTCTTTCTCGCGCCGACCTTAGCGCGAAGATTGGCATCTCCACCGAAGGGCTGCGGCTGCTCGAATCCGGCAAGCGCTCCCCCAGCTTGGAAGTGCTGATTTCAATCGCGGACGTGTTCGGAGTATCCCTCGATGCTCTCGTTGGGCGTGATGCTGATTTCTCGCCCCCGGCGACTGACCCGCTTGTCGATGCTATCAAGTCGCTTACACCTTCCCAGCGTTCCGACGTTGAGAAGTACGTTGAGTTTATCAAGTCCCGCTCCTGATTCGCGTTTGCGCTGGACAACACTCTGCAAGGACAAAAACGGCGCTCTGAGCGCTTCCAGCCCGTCAGGTGAGGAAATACAGTCTCGACGTGCAAGCGCTCCTGTGGGCGTTTTTGTGTGAATTAGGCGTTGCTTTCGCGCAAAGCCCTTTTTCGCTTCCGCCTGTGTCGTGATGGTGTACTTCACCCGGTTCTCGATGTTTGGCGGGTTGACGTGGTACACTACTTCTCACTCCCCTCAATGGCGTGCTGGATGATGTGAATCATCTGCTGGTTGACGCTTCGGTTTTCGCGCTCTGCAAGGACTTGCAGCTTGCGATGAAGCCCCGCGCCCATCCGCAGTGTGACTTTCCGGCTATCTGCCGTCATTATGCCGTCACCTCTCTTTTATTATATAGTGCCGTCACCTTGCTGTCAAGGTGCTGACCGAAATTTTTTTGAAGGTGGTGATTCCCTTGCCGTCCGACCTTCCGAAGTTTACGCTCCGCACTGACAAGCAGACGCTTGACAAATTCCGCGTGGTTGCTCAAAAAAACCTGCGAACCGTCAACCGCGAATTGGAGATGCTAATGCGTCAGCATATCGCGGACTATGAGGACAAGCACGGCGAAATCGTCCTCCCTCAAAATCAGGAATGATTGCTATGCAGTCATATCCTATGCAGGAATGGAGGTGAGTATGCCTTGCTTGAATCAGAATATCGTCTCTGCCGTGACTTTCAGAGTGGCAAACAGCTTTCGGCGGAACAGCTTGCGCGGTTGCGTTCATCTGGCTTCTTGGAGCAACCGCTATGCCCCGCAGACATTGAAGCACGTCCACCGGACTATGTACCGCAGTTAAACCGTCACGCTCTGGAAGAGATGGAACGGTATCGGTCAGGTCGCTTTCGCTTATTGCTGGAAACTTTTGATTCGCTTCTGCATTTCTTTGATTCGAGGTTCTAACTGCCATTTACTCTGATACACGTTCACACCTCCAAAACATGAAAGGGGTATCACGATGAAGAAGTTTGTTTCCGTTCTGCTGGTTCTCTGCTGCCTGATGGCTTCCTGCGTTCCCGCGCTGGCTGCTGTTGATGTTTGGTCAAGTGATAGGGTTATAGACTGCATCAAACGCGCAATGTCCGATTCTTTTGATGACTACTCCGTCACGCGTGTATCATCCGAAGAATTTCAGGCAGATATTGTATATGACGAACTTCTTACTGCAAAGAATTGCCAACCAGCTTATTATAAGGCTCTTCGAGATTCCTGCACCGAAACGTTCATGCTTGCCGCTTGGCGTGTCTGGATGAATTACTATCCAACGACCAAGATAACATTTCGCTTTGTTGACAGCTTGCATAAGAAGCCAATACCGTACTGTACTTTTACCGCTCTTGGAAGCGGAAGTAACTTCTCGTTTGATGAGCAGCCTTACGGAATAGGCATCGGTAACGACTACGTTGCGCTTGGCGCAGACCCCCAATTTATGCAGATGCTCATTGATAATTACGGGGCTTTTGGCACGGATTTTATTGCTCTTTACAGCGAAGAATCCGGCTATATAATCCGTGCTGATTCCGTGTTTTCCTCGACGTTTGTTGGCTATCTTAACGCCGGAAATACTGCAGTTGTTGAATATCTGCGTTCAATCTACAAGTATTCCTTGTGGAACATGATTCATGACTATAAGGACTGCGACCCCAATAATGTAAGCGTTACCGTGTTATTTGCAGACGGGGACAATTACGTTTTTGAGATACAGTACAAAAACGGAGACGTCACGGAAGAGTTGCTTAAGTAAACAACTCCCTAACATCCTTGACTTCCAGCACGTCGGCGATGCGAATTGCTACCAGAACGCTTGGCTCGACTTTGCCGTACTCATACCGCTGATAGTGCTGAACCGCTAATCCGCAAGATTCCGCAAGTTGTGCTTGTGTAAGCCCAGCACGGATTCTTGCGTTTTTTAAAGCCTGATTCTGCACCGCTTCTCCCTTCTTGCTTGATACAACATTTCTGTTGCATTGATATAATAGCACAACATTTTTGTTGTGTCAACCCCTTTCGGAGGTTTTTATGTGTACAATTGCCGCCGGACTTCGCCGTGTCCGTTCTTTGCAGGGCAAGACGCAACTGCAAGTCGCCGAAGCTATCGGGATACACTATCAGGCGTATCAGCGGTATGAGCGCGGCTCTGTCAGTCCATCAGGAGAAACCCTGATAGCCCTCGCCGACTTCTACGGCGTGTCGCTCGACTATCTTGTCGGGCGCTCCGACGACCCCACGTTCACGCCAGCCTCCGGAACTATCCCTTGCTCCGCCAGCAAGGACTGAATCACCTTTCGCGCTGTCAGCGTCCACATGGCGAACAGCCGCACCGTGCCTTTCTCCGTTTTGACGGGCTTGTAAGTCACCATGTCAGCAAAGTTCCCGGCAACCACATAAGAGCCGTCAGAACGCTGAATCTGGATACCCGCGCGGAACAGTGCCTGATTGAACTCGCGTGTTGACATGCCGTACTGCATCGCCAGCTTTGCCGTGCTGATGGGCTGCGTGTCCGTGATGTTGACTGTCGGCACGTCCACCTTGTCGCTGTAAACCTCCGGGAACGCCTCTCGGACTGTGCATCCGAGGGCTTCGGCAATAAGCTTCATCGCGTCAACCGTTGGGCTTCCCTGTCCGTTGGCGTAGCGGTAAATAGTCGTCTTCGAGATGCCCGCCTTTTCGGACAGCGCGGCGACGCTGATTCCTTGCACCCCAGCGACGTGGAGAAAGTGCCGCAGCTTGTCAGCCATCGACCTCACCCCCGAAAAGGGCTTCGACCGTCGTGTCAAGCGCACGGGCAAGGCGAAGAGCGTGACGCACGCTCGGAATGCTGTTGCCATTTTCCCATGACGGATAGCTGCATTCTTTCAGCCCCGCAAGCCGAGCAAGCCCGCGCCCTGAAAGATGCTTTGCAATCCGCGCTGCTCTTAGCTTATCGCGCAAGCATATCCCCCCATCCTGATTAGCAATCTAATCGCGTGACGATTAAATTATAAGTCACCTCTTGCAAGATGTCAAGAGGTGAACAAAAATTTTTTTGTGTGGTGAAGAGTATGTTTGTCCCGGAACGCCTTCTGGATTTGCGCAAAAAAAAAGGCGACAGTCAACGAACCGTCGCGGCGAGAATCGGAATTACGAATGCCCAGCTTGGAAACTACGAACGAGGAATCAATGAACCGTCTGCCAACATCCTCTCCCGCCTTGCCGAATACTACGGCGTGACCACCGACTACCTTTGCGGACTGTCCGACAACCCGCAGGGAACGTCCGACCGCCCGATTCTCGACGCAACCTGCGAGGCGATTATCGCCAAGCTGATGGGTGCGCCGGATGACGTTGTGCGTGAAGCGATGGACTACGTTGAGTATCTCACCGCGAAGGCGGAACGTCGGATGCGTCAGGAGCGCAAGGAACGTGATAGCTTAAAGCGCATGGCGGACAAGGGGGATGCTGAAAAGGGCGACCAACAAGAGTAACCAGCAGGGGAAGCAAGGCGGAGAAGTAAGTGTGATTATATACCAGCAAACCCGTCTTGTCAAGTCCCTGTTTTTTTAGTGAGAAAAGACGGTTGACCGTTGCTTTTTGTTGATGTCAACAAAATGGTTTCTGCACCATTTCCGCGAAGTCACGAAAATGGTCTGCCCCGAAATTATCTGCGCGAAGCCACGAAGATGACCATGCTGTGGATATCCGCAAAATGGTGCTCAAAAAAAAGACCGCCACCGCCACAGCGCGTCAGCGTTTTTTCTTTTCTTGTTTTCTTTTTACATTTACATTTTTATTTGATTTATATTTGCAAAGCAAAGGCAAAGCAAAAAAAAGCAAACGAAAGCAAAGCAAAAGCAAAAGAAAGCAAACGAAAGCAGTGCTTTTATTTTCTTCGCTTTGGTCTCCGTTCTCTGCACTCGTTGAAATTACTGCGTTTTAGGCGTTTTGCCTGAAACGAAGCGCCTCATTTCCTGACCTTCTCTGACTTTTAAGCAGAAAAATCGGGAAAAGCTGAGCGCTTCTTACACGCTAAATGTTACGATTTTGTTACGCTTAAAGTGTTACAGGATTGTTACACCAAACCCGGATAAGCAAATTATAGCTCAGCTTTTCTTTGCTTAGCTTTGTTTTCTTTTGCTTTTGTTTGCTTTCGTTTGCTTTTGCTTTGCTTTCTTTTGCTTTTGCTTTGCTTTCTTTTGCTTTTGTTTGCTTTTGTTTGCTTTCGTTTTGCTTTCGGATTCGATGCTCTCCGCAGTCTATATTGTTTATGTATTTATAACGTTTCATTCGCGGAAATTTCCCTTCCAAGCCACGCGAGAAATTCCGCTTGCAGGTCATCCGGCAGTTTCTTCACCTTCTCGACGAGCGTTTTAACAACAAACTTTTTATCAAAAACAGGCATATTTCCATCCCCAGTCGCGTATTTTTTACCGTCCACCGCAATACCATATGCTGACGCGCCGCGGAATATGATAAAAAATTTTCCGTGCGTTTGCAAAATGTTTTCAATTTGTTCACAATTTACGATGGCTCTTTGCTGCGTTTTGCGGCACAATGAGAGAAAAGGAGTGATACACTTGCCACGGCAGACACTAAAAAAGCGCCCAGACGGGCGTTACGTTTGTAAATATAAGGGATTCTCATTCTACGGGCGAACGCAGTCCGAAGCCCTTGCAGCCCGCGAGGAGTACAAAAAGCAGGAAAAATACGGCAGGAAACCACGGGAAAAGTACACGTTCGCGGAGTACGCGGCGGAGTGGCTGCCGACGTACAAGAGCGAGGTGACGGCGAAAGTGTATGACGACTATGTGGCAAGACTTAACAAGATAGCGTCAATCTTGCCAAAAGTTGAGATGCGACTAATTACGCCGTCGGACATACAACGGCTATATAACGCATTCTCTAATTATTGGGATTCCACGCGGAAGAAGGTGGCAATGACAACAAAAGCAGTTTTCCGAGCTGCGTTAGGAGATGGAATTATAGTAAAAAATCCGTGTGAAAACATCAAGCCAGCAAAAGGTAAAGCAGGGACACACCGAAACCTCGAAGATTGGGAAGTGAAGCTAATCGAAGATACATACCAAGAAACGCCAATGGGATTGTATGCTATGGTGATGCTATATGCAGGGTTGCGACGGGGGGAAGCTCTTGCTCTCAACGTCGACAGGGACGTTGACTTTTCCGCTGGGGTAATCCATGTTCGGCATTCGCTACGTTTCGAGCATTCTAAAAGTATCATAGTGCAGCCCAAAACCAAAGCGGGTGTTCGCGACGTTCCTTTATTTCCGCCGCTGAGGGAAGCCCTAACCGGCAGACACGGAAATGTTTTTTCCTTGCCATCTGGGAAAAATATATCCCTTGGGCTTTGGAATGCGGAATGGCAGAGATACTTGCGTTTTTTGTCCACGGTTGCGCAAAAGGAAGTTGCTATCCGTCAGCATGATTGCCGACACACGTTTGCCACAATGTTATATGATGCAGACGTTGACGTAAAAACAGCCACAAAGTGGATGGGACACGCAAACGAGATGATGATAATGCGTATCTATGCACACCTCACGGAAAAGAAGGAAGAAAGTGCCATCGAAAGAATGGAAAGTGCGCTTGCTAAGCGCCCAAGTAGTCAAAACGGGAGTCAAAAAATCAGGAAAGCGCCTTGAAGTGCTGTATTCTCAACTGATTCACGATTTTTGGATATTCCCATGTCAAGAATATGCTTTTTTTAGGCGAGGTTTCAGGATTCCCAGCAGTCCCTTGATAATGCTTGATTATAGCGCAATCAGCCGGAATATACAATCCCCAGATTCGCAATTTTGACTCTCTTTCCGTCGCACGAAGTAGTCAAAATGGGGGTCAAAAAATCCCCTCCATATTGCATTCATGGAGGGGATTTTTTGTCAAGCGTTTTTCTGCGAGATAATCTGTGCCCACTTCTTCGCGTCTTGCACGCGCTTTCGTTCCTCCGGCGTGTTGACGCTGATGGAATGCAGTGCCGTCTCCACCTGCTGGATTGTCGGCACAGTGTCCAAGTCCGCGCTGTGCGTCATGAGGACAACCGCATCCCGGCGCTTCTTGTTATCGGCGGATTCCTGCACACTCTGTGCATCGGCTTTCGGGGCTGACCGCGTGGCGAGGTACTCACGCACTGTAATCAGCGCTGCCAAATCGCGGATGTTCTGCGGATTGTTGCCCTCTTCGATTGCTTTTTCAATCTGTCCATCAATCCACGTCAGCGTAACCACGCAACCAGCCCCTTTCCGTTATGCTTCTTTCAGTTCTTCAAGCGCCCGCCGAATCACGTCACGCTTCCCCGGCTCGATGGTGCGCATCAGCTCTTCCAGCTCGTCCATCAGGCGCTTGTCCGTGCCGTCGTGGCGGCTGTACCGTCCGCGCATATCGCGCCCACGGCGGCTGTATCGGTCATCGCGATACATACCGTCATAGCTTCCGCGCGCTTCCCAGTCGCCGCCGTTATTGCTGTACCCGTCCGCTTCCAGCATCTCAATCTTGTCGATGTTTTTGATGGTGTCCGTCAGCTTGTGCACAGCTTCAAGGTCGCCAGCAGACATATCCTGCTTCTCCGCAATTTCTTGCAGTTCTTCACAGAGTTTATCTTTGAGTTCATGCAGATATTTCATTGCGTTTCTCCTTTCCTCACGCAACCCGCGTGACAATCAGGTTGGCATTCTGCACGTCGATATCCACGCCAGCGGTATTCTTGACGCTGATAGTCGTGCAGCACCCCGCCGGAACATCAACAAAGGTATCGACGCTGACGTTCTGGTACTGCGCCGCTGCCGCAGGGGTGACGATGGCGGTAGAAGCCGGAAGCACCTCTCCCGCGATTGCAAGCGCAACAGAGATAGCTCCGGCAGTGCCGCCCGTCGGAATGGCGATATTGCCGCCAAAATTGACGCGGAAACGTGCGCGGCACTGTCCGTTGGTGATGCCTCGCAGTGTCACGATGCCTGAGCCCTCACGATGGACGATGCAGCGCGTTGCGCAGACGGGCGTTGCAGTAAAAAGGACGTTGTTGCCATTGGCGACGGTTTGAGCCGCCGCCGCAGTATATTCAGCCATGATTTTCTCCTTTCAGCGGCAGGGCGCGAATCAATCAACGCCCCGCCGCTTTTTCAGTTGCCGTTATCGGCTCATCCTGCAAGGCAGGAAGCTGTCTGGAGCTTAACCAGCGCAATACTGCGCCTGATTGCAACAGAACGGATTGGCTACCGTGTACGCCGGAACAGGGCAAGGTCGAATCGTATTCACCAGATACTGGTTCTGTGCTGCCTGAGACGCGGCGAGCTGCAAGCCGAAAATCTGCTGATTCTGCGCCGCAATCTTCTCGTCCTTTGCCTCGATGCGCTGTGCCGTCAGTGCGTCAATCACCGCTCGGGCGTTAGCGTTGGCGTTGTCCAAAATGTCGCGAACGCCGCTCTGAATGGTGTTGCGAGTGTCGCAAGCCTGAGTGGCAAGGTTGTAGTTCACGCCCTGAATCGCCGTCTGCGTCTTGCAGCAGCAATCCGCCGCCTGTGCCTGCATCGCGTTAAGCTGCTGCATCAGCGCGGTTTGCTGATTGGCGCGGGAGAGTTCCGCCTGAGCGAAGCCGTTTGCCATCTGCATCTGTACGCCATTGGTGAGCTGCGCCTGTGCATAGAATCCATCACACAAGCCGTTGTTCACGTTGTCGATTTTCCGCTCGATATTGGCGAAGTCGGAGGTGAGAACGTAACCGTCCATGACGGAACCCTGTCCGCCGTTGCGATTGCCAAAGCCACCCCAGCTATTATTGCCCCACCCGCAGAAGACGAAGAGGAAGAGGATAATAATACACAACGCACCGTTTCCGCCGAACATGCCGTCGCCGTTCTGGTTGCTGTTTCTGCCGGAAAGCAGAGCCACGTCAGAAGCGGAGAGTTCCGAGGTCATACTCATTGTTTTTCTCCTTTCAGAATTTGAAGTTTATGCTAAATTGTTGCGCAACAATGATAGCCAAAGTTAAGAACCGAGGAACGATTGAAACATCTGCGCCGCCTGTTGAAGCTGATTAAGCTGGTTTTGCGAGATTTTCCCGGATGCAATCAGCTTGCGCACCTCCTGCTCCGGGTCGCCCTGAAACGTCGCCTTGAACTGCTGGAACTGCTGCATCATCTGCTGGAAATTTCCCAGCGCTCCGGGCATCTGCCCGCCGCCGAGTGCGTTAAACAGTGGGTTCATCCTGCGTTACCCCCTTTTTCTTGCGCCCTTCCAGCGCTTCAAGGCGTTTTGTCAGCGTGTTAAGTTCGTCCCGCGTCACATACTCCGGCGCGTCCTGCGCGCTGCTGGATGGCTTTACGGATGCGTTCCGCTCTATGTAGTCAAACGTCCGCATAGACGGCATTCCTGCCGCGTCCGCTGACTTGATGTAAAACGTCTGCTTCTCGCTATCCATCAGCAACACGCTCGCACCATTTGCGACAAGGTAACTTTTCGCTCCAGCTTCACCCTGCACCCAAATCAGTCCGTTGCTTGATGGCTGCGCTGGTTGCTGCATCATCGGCTGCTGTGCGGCTCGAAGCTGCGCAAGTTGGTCTGGCATTGCCGTTTGCTGCGCGTTATAATACGGAATCTGTGGATAATATTGTGGATAACCATACGCCATACATCAATCCTCCCTCTCCCAATAATACGCTGGTATTTCCGCGCCGCTATCCCATGCGTCGTACCAGTCCCCGTTTACGGCACACACAACGTGGTCGCCGATGCCGAGGACGTACACCCCGCTCGGATGCTCACGGCAGAAATCCGCGACAGTATAGCAGATTGGACAAGTATCCGGCAGGGCGTGGCGCGTGAATCCGCGCTCATGCAAGTAGCGCCCCCAGACGTGATTGGCGTTAGGCATATCACCGCAGTCATAACCCAGCGCACAAAGCGCCGCATAGGCGCTTCCCCACGTCTCGCCTGCCGCTTTGGATACTGCGCGGACAGCGCAATCACCGACGCGCAAGCCGCGCGGATTAGGGTTGTAGTGGATATACACCGCACCACCTCCTACTGATTATAGTATAGGCGATTCGGACGGTTGGAAAATGCAGACAAAACGCACACGAAGTGCGGAAAAGTTGCAAAAAAACTTGCGAAAAACCTCAAAAAGGTATTGACAAGGTATATATCTTGTGCTATAATAATAGTGTCAAGGGGCGGTACGAAATAAAAGCCCCAGACAGAAAGAGGTAATGACCATGGCAAAAGCAATTGCCACCTACAAATGCCCTGATTGCGGCGCGACCGTTGAGCGCCGCATTGACGGCTTCAATCGTCGGGACGCGGACAGCAAAAAAGAATGGGCGGAAGCTCATCCTCTCCTTTGCGCTGACTGCTACCGCAAGCAGCAGCTCAAGCAGCAGCGCGAAGCGGCGGCGGCATTGAGCCTTCCCGTTATTCACGGCGTGAGCGACAAGCAAGTCGAATACGCCACCGACCTGCGTACGAAATTTGTGGCGCAGCACGAAAAGACAGTTGCGGATGCTATCGCTACCCGCGACGACCCCGATAAGCAAGCTGCGATTGCGGCGGCAGCGGAAAAAGCAGGGATGACCATAGAGGCATTTGTCCGCCAAAACCTTGACAAGTTTCCGTATAAGTGGCTATATGCTGCCTATGTCGTATCAACCGCCACCGAGGCGAGGGACATCATCGATACGCTTGCAGCCCGCTAAGACGGGCTGCAAAGCGCGAAACGCGTTACGGCGCGTTGCGGGATACCGCAAGTATTTAAGTCAAGGAAGGAGCACGAAAATTGTGGCGCAAGAGAAGGTAATCCAAAACACAAAAGGAATCAAGATTGAATTTGACGGTCGTACATACACGACCGTCGAGAATATTCACGGCGAATACAATTATTGGTTCGGCGAACAATATGCGTGCTTGGGAGGAATCTTTTGTCTGGAGGCAAAATGCACGACGGATGACCCAAAAATCATGTGGGGGCAGGACGACGATAGCGCCGACTGGTTCACGACAAAGGCCATGTGGTCTGTCAACCCAGAAGAGCTTGACGCATGGACTGCAAAGGGCGATTGGCTAAACCACCTAACTGGCGTGCTTGTATGCAATGAACAACCCGCCTGACGCGCCACGGCGCGTCGCCTCGGCGGACAGCACAAAAATCCACAGGAGTACGTGTGACACTTGTGTAGCTATCGCGGAAGAAATCAATGAGCGGATGAGGTGGTAATGCGCATGTGGTATAGGCAGGAGTACAGCATCACCGGGACGAAAGGGCATATAGTCCATTGGAATGGGAAGGATTATACGCTTGACGAGAACGTGACATATGCAATTGACGAGAATCGAATGCGCGAATGTGGGCAAGACCCTGAAATGTATTTTATGGTCAGCGCTCATGCCATAGCCACAAACAACGATGAGGTGAATTGGAGCTTTGACACGCTGCAAGACCTGATGGATTGGGCGGATGCTGGCGATTTGCAAAAAAATCTTGATGGCGTTATCCACTGCGACGATGATTAACAAAATGAGGTAATAAGATGATTAGCGAAAACGGTAACAAGGTTGCAAAGGATAGCTATTACATTCACAACCGCGAAACCGGCAAGCTGGAGCTGCATTTCGACAAGCCGGAATACGACGCACTGACGGACGAACAGCGGTCTGAAATCAAGAGCGCGTTCCTCTGGGGACGCCGTTCCGGGTGCTGGATCAGCCGCGCGAAAGAGCCGAATCTGTGGCGCGCGGAGTATGTGGCAAAGACGCTCAGTCTGGAGGACGGCGGCGCGACAAGATGTTCGCGGCGTTTGAGCGCGGATTTGATGAATTTAACAAATCCGAATACTACCGCCAGCGTGCGCAGTCTGCACGAAAGACGGCAGACCACCCGGAAATGCGCGACCGTGCGTTCTTGAATCGCCGAATTGAAGAATGCGAATCGAACCTGAGGAAGCTCAAAAAGAGCATCGCCGAATATGAGGCGAAACTGCCGGATGCACAAGCGGGAGTCCTTCACAACTATCGGGGCAAAACGGTATCCGTTGATGCGCTTCGAAATCAAATTGCCCTCTGGGCTGACCGCGTTGAGCAGGAACTGGACAAACTGGGCTACTATCAGGACGCAATGGACGCGCTGGGCGGCATGGTTGGAAGCCGCGGATGAAAAAAATAAAACTGAGAGGAATAAAAAAGTGATAAAAAAAGATGGGAATAGAATAGTAAAGTGCATAATTGTGACGCGCGAACAGGATGCGCAGATTAAAGCAATTGGGCGGCAAATCGGGCTGAGTGATTCGGCGGTTATCCGCCTCGCAGTGTCGCAGTGGCTTGCGGAAAGAACGCAAAAAACTTGCGAAAAATCTTGAAAAGGTATTGACAAGGTATATACCTTCATGGTATAATAAATAGTGTCAAGGGGAGGTACAAAAAGAACCCCGGACAGAAAGAGGTAACGTATGGATTTTAAGGAAATCATGGAGATTGCAAATAACATGGACGTCGAAGCTACGGCGGAAAAAATTCTTGCGGAGATGGAAAAGGCAAAGGAAGATGAATGTTTGAATTTTTACGACTGGGGTCTTCGCAACGATGACCGGGAGTTCTGCGTTGGAGATAGCATCCCCAACTCGTACAATTGGTACGACGGAGAGATGAGCGATGAGGAACTTGATGGCGTCTGTGCAACGCACATTGTTATCGCAAATTCGCGTGAAAAACAGCTCAAGAATATCGCGCGGGCGTTGCGCATTAACAAGGTGTATTATAATGAGCACCTGTACCTGATGCGCTGCGATGGAGACAATAGCCATGTTGGCGAGGACGAGCAGGAGATTATCATGCGCGATGCAGAGGTCGTTGCGGTTATTAGATAATCGGCAAGGAGGGCAAATGCAAATGGATAAGACGTGTCCAATATGTGGTGGGCGCGTTCCCGACGGGCGGCGGATTTATTGCAGCGAAGGGTGCTACAAGATAAGCGAGAAACGTCGCCAGCGCGTCGGGACTGGTGCTCAAAGTGGAAATCCAGAAATGGTGCATACATTTACTTGCCCGGACTGCGGAAAAGTTGTAACCCGTCCGACAAAGTGCACACGATGTGAAGAATGTCAGGACGCAGCGAATCGGCTGCATAACGCAATTTACAGGCGAAGCGGCGCAAGAAGACCGCTTGGAAGCACGGATAAGTGCGCGCGATGCGGGAAAGATTATATTGTCTTTGGCGGAAAGCAGAAGTACTGTCCAGCATGTAAGGAAAGTGCCACTGCGGAATCAATTCGGGAACAGCGACGTGCGGCAATGGAGAAAAAGCGCAATGACGCGCTCACTGGGAATATCATTAGAGAGCGCAAGCGAGTTATTCCAAAAGAGAAGATTTGCAAGTACTGCAAAAAGACATTTTCAGGCATTGGGAATGGAGAATATTGCTCGGAAGAATGCCGCCTTGCTGCTAAAAAGGAGTATCTCAAAGAGTATGACAAGTCGCGTGCTGAACAGAAACGTGCGGCACAGAAAGCCCGCTATGAAGCGATGACTGCGGAACAACGAGAAGAAGCAAATCGCAGAGCCAGAGAAAATTATAGGAAACGCAAATCAAAGGAACATATTACAAAGCAAATATAAAGAGGACACCATGCCGGAAAAGCAAAAAGAACAGCTCATTTCACAAAGCGGCGTATTGTCTATGGGCTTCACCAAGGCTATGATAGACAAGTTGCTGCCGCCGCCCGTCCTAAAACGGAATCCACATTATGCGTCCTCCGCGCCCATGAAGCTTTGGCGCGAGGATGATGTGCGTTCCGTCATGGGGACGTAGGAGTTCCATGCGATGGCGGCAAAAGCAGCCGCACGGAAAGCGGCATCCGCAAAAGCCGTCGAAACGAAACGCAAGAACGCCGAAGCCATTGCCGATGACCTCATTGCTTCCATCCACGTTACGCGCTGGGATATGCCCGTTCTGGAAGAGGCGACGCTGAACGCAAAGCAAGAATGGTATTTGGAGCACGGCAATGTGGATATGGCGCCCCCAAACACCGAGACGCTGGAACGCTGGATGGTTAATTTCGTCCGTCATAACCTTTGCGAGTATGACGACAAATTGATTGACCTTTTCGGGCTTGTCGGCAAGGAAGAGCTGTACCATCGCCTAAAAACCGAAACCCTTGCGAAAATCGCAGAGGTGTATCCAGAACTTGACGTTGAGTGCAAGCGTCAGGCGCAAGAATAGTGCACAACAAAAAAAGACCGGGACATTACGTCCCGGCTTTCTTTGTATTCCTTTTGGGTAAAATCTCGGAGTATTTCTGCGCCTCGTCGTACTTGGTTTTAAGCGTGTGTATAATATAGTCAATTTTGCGAATGCTCATATTGTACTGCATTGATTGCTTTGTTCGTGTCCACCCCTTCGCCCGCGACCTGATAATCAGTTCTTCTTCGTCCGACAAACAGGCTTCATCCACAAAAGCATCCACAACCGCTTTTGTCCATACGACTTCGCGGCTCATGTGTTACTCCTTCGGTTTATCCTTTCCCTCCGCGACTGCCGCCGCGTCCGTCATGCCCTCGCCGATGATATAGGCGATGACCGTAGCGCCCGCCATGATGATGCTGCCGACCTGTGTTGCGGTTTCATCCGCCACGCCGAACGCCATAATCAGCATGGTCACAAAGGATACAACTGCCGCCCAGAACTTGCGGCTTGTCAGCTTGCGCTTCAAATTCTCACTCATTTTGCATTTCCTCCCTTTAGGGCATTGCCCCTCAACCAATTATCAATTCCCCTGCTTGCCGCCGTCATTTCGTCGGCGTTGCCGTTGTGTAACTCATGCTCCAAAAGTGCCTGTACTCCGGCGCACGTTACCATCAGTCCGTCACGCAAGCCGCCGATGCGCTCTTCGTGCCCATCAAGGCGGCGCTTGTCTGTGTCGAGCTTGCGATTGATGTCTGACACGCTGGATGCCAGCGCGTTTGTTGGCTGCTCCTGTCTCTTGCGTTCATCCCGCGCATTTTTCCGCGCGGTGTAAAATGTATTGTATGCTCCCAGCAGGACGAGAATCACGCCCAGCGCCAGAATCAGCTTATCGGCGGTGATGTTCTCCATCTCAACCTACCCCGCCTTCCAGTGCTGTGACGCGTTCCTCCAGCTTTTCGATGCGTTCCGCAAGCTCGTCAAGCGTGGGTGTTTCCGTTTTGGAAATACCCACATCGACAAACTCCTCCATCATGTAGCCCTGATTTGCCTCCGTCTCGACGTGAAACCAACCGCCACTATTCCCGATGACGTTGACAGAAGTGCCGATTTTGACTTTTTCCAGCACCTTTGCGGATTTGCTCGGCTCTGCGCGAAGGTTGACCGTGCTGCCGCTCGTGGCATAAACCCGCCCAACGTAGGAAACCCCGACGGTATAAGAATCTTCCACTTGTTTTTCCTCCTTGTAATCGACTTTCTTGAGGTATCCTGCACACGTCCACGACTTGACGGGTGAAGAGACGAAGCCCGTTGCGCTGCTCTGCGCATTGAGAACCTTGTCGTCCTCACCCATCAGCCCGATGTGGTAAAAATCCCTCAAATCGCCGTTGTAGTATTTGCCGCCCTGTTTGTAGCCAGACGGCAAGGCATACCGCGAATCACCCGGATTCCGGCACTTAAAAACAGCCATTCCGGGCTTTGCGGCGGAGATTGGGACAAGCTCAACAATTTCAGTCCGCGCAATGCGGTTGCTGCCGTGATAGATGCTTTGCCCGTGCTGACGGTATGACCACACAAACGCGCCGGAGCAGTCAACGTTCCCCGTCTCCGATGCACCAGCCGTATACTTCCAGTGCTCGGCAAGCATCCGCTGGAAGTCGCCCAGAATGTCGGATACTGCGATTTTGGACATGATGACACCTCCTCAAACTTGGTACTAACTTGGTACTAACTTGCAACCAACTTGCAACCAATTGCAACTTAGATTGTTGCCGCGTCTTCCTTATTTTCCGCCGCGTCCAGCGAATCATAGTACGCCTGCGCCAGCGTCTCGATTTCCGCGATGTCGTCCTCCGTCAGCAGCCCGTTGTCGAGGTGCGTGTACGACTTATCAAGCCAAAACGCCACATCGCGTCCAGCGGAAATCTCGCGCTTAATCGCACGGAGAGTCAGGTCGTGCCTGTTGATTGCCATAAAGATACCTCCTTAATTTTGCGTCATGGATGCAATCGCATCCTCAAGAGTTTTGATTACAATGGTCACGTCTCGCTGATACGTTGCCGTCGCGCCAGCGCCGCCGCTTGCGCTGATGACGGTCGTCGGGGCGTAGGTGGTCAGCGCTTTGTACGCGGCAATTTCAGAAGCGGAAAGGGCGGTTTCGACGGGAGTTGCAAGCGATGTCAAAACATACACCTCTTTCGCGTCGAGGAATGCTTTGAACTCATCAAGTGTTGATGTGCCTTTTTGCGCATAGGCAAAGCCGATGAGGTTGTTTTGGTTTGCGATAGCGCCGCCGACAACTTCCGAACCTACGGTGGTGGAAAAGTGCGTACAAAGAATATTTGTCGCAGAAGTGCCAGCGAACCAAGCAAAGTATCTATCAACCTTTTGTCCGGACGTCTGCCAGTTGAGCGAAGACGTCACCTTGATTTTGGTGATGCGCTGCACATACACCCCGCGCGCCAAATCCACTTCATCGCACACCCACTGCTGACCGTTTTCGTCCGTGTAGTTGCCGCCGGAGGAAACCGGGATGCCCGGCAGTGCGTTCGGCGTTTGCAGTGTCAGCGTCTGCGATTCGTTCGCGCCGTCCGACACCGTTACCACCACCGTTCCGCCGTCACCCGCGCTGACAATCGGCACGGGCGCGGTCGGGAGCGGCACGCCGTCCTGCGTGCTTTTGCCGCAGACACGCAGTCCGACAAAAGGCGCGGCGAAAGAATCCGTCGCAGTAATCGACGCGCCGGACACACTGCCAGACAAAACATTCGCGCGCGCAGAAAGCGTGTTGGCGGTATTCGTAACCGCGCGGATAGCGTCGCCAGCAGCCTTCGCGTCCGCCGCGCGGTTCTCCAGCGCCAGCGTTTTGTCCGTCACCAGCGGCGTCGGAATCCCGCCATTCACGCCAGTGCCATAAAGCGCCTGAATCACACCAATTGTGCTTGCGTCAACCATTCGTGCCACCTCCTAACTTAACCCACGTCCCGTTTGCGTCCTTCTGCCACATCGACCCGAACCCGGCGGTGTACGCCAGACTGCCGATGCTTCCAGACTTTCCCGGCTCTGTGCCATTGGAAATGTCGGCGGCGTTATCCAACATCCACTCGACATAGTTCGTGTGGATAGTCTCGCCGTTATTCCTGCGGATTAGATTCCACGCCATTTTGTGCCGCCTCCTTAATTGTGATGATGATACTATCCGATTCCAGTCCGATGTTGCTGCTCGCGTCAACCGCCTGAAATGCAACAATCCGCGTTCCGCTCCCGGTCGACTGAAACTGCGTTGTGAACGTTATCGTTTCCTGCTGAACGTCATAGATTCGTTCGTTTACTGCTCCGTCCACAAGGAAACGGAGTGATGCCGCGTTCTTCTGCGTCACCGTGAACGTCACGCTCTCGCCGACGGTGATTGTCGTTTTGTCCGCTTCAACGCTGATGATTTGCGGGCGCTGCTCTTCAAGCGCTGATACATCATCCTTCCATGCTGCGTATAGCTTGCTATAATTTTGCGCGGCGGTGTTTGAGCGATATGCCGCCATTTGCAGCAGTTCCAGCAGTAACAATTTTTCCTCGTCCGTGATGTACTTCCCCAGAAACTGTTGCGCTGCGGATGTTGCACTTTCTGCCGCTGCATTCGCGTTTGCTGCGGCGTTTTTGCAGTCTTCCACCTTCGCCAGCAAGTCTGTAATATCCGGGACTGCGTTCTCCGGGTCGTATACGGCATCCGTTTTGCCGCTTGCCACACGTCCCTCTATCCACAAGACTGTCGTCGTGTCCTCTCCTACTGTTGCGGTGACAAGCAGACGGAAGCGCCCAACAACCGAATAACAAGCAGCCGGAAGCGTCAAAATCGCTCTTCCATCGCTCACGCTGCCAGTCAGCAGCAGCGTCTTCTCAACATCGTTTTCGTCTAAATCGTCCAGCCGGACGAAATTTCCAACGATGGTTGCGCCTGCGTCGAATGAGAAGGCTTGATTATCCTTTGTCGGCGTAATGACGATTGTGTGGGCATTCCTATCCCCTTGCATTAGTGGTGCTTTAAGTGGTATCATGCTTACACAATCTCGTGACAAATCGGGCTTGTATTTCAGTTCAATCACTTTTTCCCCTCCTTTCTCCTGCTTACTCCGTACCAACGGCAGACAGAACGTTCGCCGCGCCCATTGAACTTAAAATTCTGCTCATGCTCTGTACCTCGTTTGACATTGTAACCTCCACCTTTTGGGGTTGTGACAGCACGTCGTTGACGGAAAGCGTCAATATGCGCTCGTCGTAACAGCGTGAAAATTTGGGCATTGCAACCCGGCATATGCTTCCGAGCTTGAAGTGGTCATAGGGAAGCCCTGTAATCGCGGAAAGCTCAATTAAAGCTACACGCACGGAAATCGGCGGGTTTTTCTTTTTCTCAAGCTCTTTTTTCGCGTTATCGAGAAGCGTCTTTTTGTCTGTGATGGCGTTATCCGTGTATTTGCCACAAATGATGCCCCATTCCTCCACCGTGTCCGCGTCGATGTAGTCCTTGCCGTCGTTTACGCTGCCGACGGTGATGCCGTTTTTTCCGTAGGCGTACATACGCGTCACAAGGTCGTCGCGGTTGGTGTCGATGCTCGCGCTGGTCAATGCGCGGTTAAAACGTGCCTCGCAGGAGACGACGTTGGGCATATTGACAAGGTTGAGCGTCCACGGATAAGTGGAGAAATCGTACTCCCACATCATGTCGGCGGGTGATAAGTCCTTGACCTGATTGATAGCCGTCCAAAGATTTGCGCCAGCCTCAAACTCATACGTCAGATGTTGTGACAACTCACAGCGTCCCATCTGCCAGCGCGTCTCCGGCTGGTATGTCAACAATTGAGAAAGTACGCCAATTGCGTCAACAGAAGCGCTACCGAGTTTGAGTGCCTCCGGAAGAATCGCGTCCATCAGGGTTGAAATGCAATGGTCAAGATTTGCGTCTTGTACAGCATAATGCCGGAAAGTCTGCGAATCGGAACGCAATCGGTAAATGCCGACACTGCCTCCGATATGGTATAGCTCCACAAACTGCGTAACGTCCAGAAAAGTGCCGTCTACAAGCGTCATTGAGGCGGTAGAAATGTCGTCGAGCGAAAGGTTGAGCGAAAGTGAAGAGGGACGCAAGCGCTTAATCTCGCGAAGATTCTTGTCAAGCAGTCGCGGAAGTTTGATGTTGTTGGTGTATACTGATTGACTTCCGGGGTCGGGTACGATCCCGGAAACGTAGTCAATTGTGATATAAATGTCGCGAACGTCTACTGAAATGTAGTGGGTATTGTAGTCTTTATATACAGTACCCCACGCTTGAAAACTAACTTCCGCTGTTACGCTTGTTGTATTTGCGCCGTCTGGAAGCGTGATGACGACGAAGCCGCCCGAATCCGTCTTTGTATCGTTAATATCCTGCTTTCTTTGATTCCCGAATTTATCGCGCTGAAAATCGGCATGGATGCGGGCTGATGTGATTACAGCGTCAGCAGGAAGAACGACTGGAAATGTAACTTTTTTTCTACCGATTGTTGGCAATCCGTCAACCAGCCAGCCGCTTGGGTCAGCCTTTTCGTTATCGGGGTCATAAATACATTTCCACGATGACGTTAGTGTGACTTCCTGCGGTGTGCCATATGCCTTGTAGTTAATACTTTCGCCCCCTCACCCGAAATGCGAAAACTGCGTTTCCATCCGCGCTGAAAGCGATTTTGTTTATCCCCGGTTTCAGCATGATTTCATCGTCGCTTTGTCCGTTTCGGTTCCCCATCGCCGATTCGCCCGCCGCCTCAATGCTCTGTATGCCGTTGTCGTCGTGCCAAAAGCGGATTTTTTCGCCCGCTGCAACATTGATATTTGTCAGCGCGATTTTTTGATTGTCGCAGCTTACAGAAACGCTTGTAATCGCTCCGGCTGCGGTAATCGTTGCGTCAAGAGGCGAATCAAGGTCGCCACGGTTAACAAGCGTGATTGTCCCGCTTTGTGTTTCCGTGCTATGCGCGACGTTTGCGCGGCTCTCCTCCCACCACGGACGTTGATATGCCGTCAGCGTGATTTCCGCTGCCTCCGTCCATTTGAGCGCGGAAACAGAAGGAAGCTCCACACTGTCGATGTACAGACGTTGCCCCTCGCGTATTGATGTCGTCAGGTAGTGACCGCCATGCGCCCAGCGGAAAACGCGTGAAAGCGCGTCTTGACGCATGAAAACGCTTGGCTCATGAATCTCTACGCTGATTTTGACAGTAATAGACTGCCGAACTTGCCCGGTGATGTACATACCACCACCGGGCTTCCCCTCCGTGGTCACGGATATGTTCGGCGCGTCCTCCGTGATGTCCATGATAATAACAGACGGCGCGATGTCTTCAAGCGCTTTTCCGTCCATCCATGCTCTGTAACGTGTAATCATGTATTACACCCCATTTACCCTGCTCATCAGGTTTGTGCGCATCTCGCTGCCAAGACGGCTATTTACACGCGGCGAAATGACTGTTGCGATTGCTGCGCCATCCACCGTGAAGGTGTTTTCGATTGTCATTGGCGCTCCGTTCATTTCGTCGGTGTTGATAACGCGAACTTCCAGAATACCTCCGTCCGAAAAGATGTTCGGCGCGGAAGATAAGCCGCTTTCAAAGGCTTCATCCGTCATTCTCCTGATTTCAGCAACCCGGTTCGCGCCGTTTTCGCCAAAAAACTCTTCTTCAACGCTTCGTTTGTAATTATCGAGGATTTCCGGGTCTGTAATAGCTGCAAGTTCGGCGCTCATTGACGCAAGCCCAGCCCAGTCAATTCGGCTAATCGTTTTCCCAAATGCAGAACGCCCGCCAATTGCTGCATTCTTGATGCCCGGCATATCGGTGCTGACCTGCGGAATAACCTCCGGCTCTTTTGGTTGCTCCGCGTCTGGTGCGCCGATGTAGGTATTCGGTACAAACTGAACGCCTGATTGCTTCTCGCGTTCCGCTGCTTCAATGGCTGCTTTTACAGCAGCAATCGTGTTTTCGCCCTGAATGAGGAGAGGGCTTGTTTTCCATTTCGCATCCTCTTCCGCTTTTGCTTCTTTTGCCACTATTGCATATTCCTGTAACGCTGGATATATTTTTTCAACGAAGTCATATACGGAATCAACCGTTGAAGAAAACAAGCTGCTTGTGCTTTTCGCTGCGTCGATTGCCAAAAACTGCACTTGTGATGTAGCCGCGGACTTGGCTTCTATTGCCGCTGCACGTAAGATATGAGACCAGTTCCCTGCGTCAGGAGCCGTTGGTGGTTGCGTTTCGTCGGATTGTGTTGCTGAAGACGTGAGGTTATCCAGCGCGGTTGCCGCGGATGTAGCTGCCGCCGTTACGCTGTCAAACGCAGGCGCTGCTGTCGATACGGTGCCAACAAGTGTCACGGCTGCGGAAGTCACAGCGTCAAATGACTTATTATCGCTGCTCGGCTCAACGGCTTTCGATTCGCTGCTTGTGTTCTGCCGTCTGCGCTTTGCCTGCGCTTTCAGGTCGTTTATATCGCGCTCGGCGTATTTATCCGCTGCGTGTGGGTCTGTGTAATCGTGATAAGCTCCAAGGCGGGTTGTGATGTCAATTCCGTACAGCGCTTTTAGGATTGGCGCAATTTCCGCGATTTTGCCATTCAGCTCTTTTGTAAACGCGTCAATCCCAACCAGCGCAGCAGCGTTATTATCCGCCATCGTAGCCGTGATATAATCCGACTGGTCAAAAAGCTGGTAGTAGTCCTGTACCGCCTGTTTTGCGTTCAGATAGTCCTCGTTGTTCGCAAGAGCAATTTCTGTCGCTGTTTGAGCCATAGACTGCTCTGCGTCTTTTGACTTCTTGTACTTTGCGTTTAACTCCGCCAGCTTTTCCGGGTCATTTGCGATAGCAAGAACACGCGCAAGAATCGCGTCGTTTTCTGTCGAGTACGTCAGCAAACCTTGTAAAATGCCTTTGTCCACACCAAGCGCTTGCGCTTCCTGCAACGACGCGTTGTAGTTATTCAGCGTGTCTGCGTTCGTCCCCCACCAGCCCATGACGTTTTCTTCTGAATACGTCGTGCTGATGAGCTTTTCCATATCGCTTTTTGTGTGTGTCGCAAGGAAGCCGAACTGCGTTGCAACGCCGCTGTACTGCTTCTGCATCTTGTCCAGCGTGTCCGCGCGTATGGTGTTCGCGGTTTTGTATGCGTTTATGAGGTCGTTAAGCGCGTCTTTCTCGGATTGCACCGCTTTGTCGAAATCAAGTTGCAGCTTGCCTTTTTGACCTTCGGGCGTATTGTAATAGTTATCCCTTTCAGCGGTAGCTCTTTCGTAGGCAGCGGTTAATTCAACAAGGGAGGCTGTTTCTTCTTCTCTCTGCTTGATGAGTTCTTCTTTTTGTGCTTGTAAGTCAGCATCAGGGTTGTTGTATTTTTTAACTGCTTGCTTTAATTCTGAAAGAGCTGCTTTTTGAGCAGATGTGGCACCGTTTTGCATTGCAAGGTTCAGGCGCGCATAATCTGATGCATGAAAAAAATCACCGGCGTTAAATTGGTCAAAAGAATCACTGGAAAAGTATAAATCGAGCGCGGAACCGCTAAATTTGCTTTTTAGGTTTTGATACGCTTTTTCAACCGCATCTTTGTATACGGCTTTAACATTTTCATCGCTTGATTGCAGCCGTTTGTCAATGACTGCGATTTGTGCGTCTATATCAGCGATTTCCGCCTCTTTCGATTCCTTCGCGCTTTTCGCTTTTGTAACTGTCGTCTCGAAAGCATCCGCGTTTGTGACGTTATGCAGCGAATCAACGTACTTATCAATCGCGCCTGTATTGCCAGTAATCGCGTCCGTTGTCAAATCCACATACTGTGCCAGACCGGGCATAACCTCTTTCAAGGCTTCCAGCGCGGCGCGCCACTCATCCGTGGACTTTACCGCCGAGCCACCCTCCGCCTCCATGTTGTGCATGGCGTTGAGGATGTTCAGCGACCGTTGGTAGGCGACCTCCGAATCAAAAAGCGATTTTTTCTGCTCGCTCATGATTTTTTCTGCTTCCGTCTGCTGATAAGACTTATCCGAAAGTGCCTTATTAAGCAGGGAAATCGCAGGGGTCACGACACCCAAAAGCCCTTTGCCCCATTCCGTCTTAATGCGGTCAAGGTTGGTTTGCAGCTTACGCATCTCGTTGCTGTAACTATCACCAGTCCGCGCGAAGTCGCCTTGCGCGTCTGCCGTCGCCTCAAGCAGGTATTGATAGCGCAGCGTAGCTTGTTCCGCCTGCGTCATCTTGTCAAACGCCTTGGTTACGCCCTGCTCCAACGCGAATGCTTGTAAGTTGGCGACAGACATATTGATACCCAGCGCTTTCAGCGGCTCGGTCTCGCCGGAAATGCCAGAACGGATTTTCTCAAATGCCGTATCGTGGTCCATGTTGTAGAACGACGCCATATCCGCAGCAAGACCCGCCATATCAAGCGACATCTTTGTAACTTGGTCGTCCGCAATGCCCATTGATTTGAGCATTGCGCCAAGCGTGGACGAATACTGCTTTGCCTTAGTCTCAGTGATACCATAAGCATTAAGTGCTTCCGTCGCCCACTGGTTGACTGTCTCGGCAGACTTGCCAAACGTCACATCAACGACGTTCTGCACCTCCACCAAGTCCGATGCAAGGTCAATAGATTCACTTAATGACCCGGTGATGCCGTCAATCACGCCGTTAATGGCACTTGTGGCAATATTGCTCAAAAATGTTCCGCTTGCAATATCGCCGATTATGTTTAGTTTTTTCAAAAAGCCAGTGATTCCAGTGTCGGCGCTTTCGCCTGAACCACTCCCGCTGTTCGCTGTTTGCTGCAACCGGGCAATCTCGTCTTTCAATTGCGCGATTTCGTCCGTCGCGCTGGATGCTTCCTGCCGCGCGCGGTTAAGCTCGTCTCGGAAACGACCTCCGTCAAATGTTGGGGAAATAGCAATCGCGTCAAACTCACGCTGAATTGCTTTCATTTCCTCGCGCAGCTTATCAATTTCTTGCTTGTAACCGCTTGTATCAATTTTGAAACTTGCGCTCAGCTCAAACACTTCTGCCATCGGTTGCACCTCCTTCCAGCTTTCCGATAATGTCGTCCACAATCATTTTTGCGGATTTCTGCGGTTCTTTTTTCTTTTTATCCATAAACAAATCGCTATACGTCGGGATTTCCAGCGACGAACCGCCGAATGCGTAAATGGCGTTTACGTTCATCCACAATAGTTGCGACGTGTAGCACCTTTTTTCTTCTTCTACCATTTCTGCGTCAAGAAGTAATTTAAGTGTGTACACGTCGCGCGGATGATACTTATAAACGATACGTGTTACACAAGATGCGCCATGCGCAGCGACAAGATAAAAAAACTGTACATATTATCGATGTTTTCGTCGCGCATCAGCTTCGCCGTTTCCGCAAAGTCCAATTCTGCGATTTCCTCCGCGCTCTTGCCATTCAGCGCGCCGATGATGCCCATCATTTCTTCCGGGTGCTTGACGAACAGAACCGGAAGCATCTTCGCCAGCATATCGCGCCCGTTCATATCGCCCTTCGCCTTTTCGTCCGCAAACGCCTTCATCTCCTTGCTTTCAAGCAGCTTGGCGATATAAGGAATAGCGATTTCCATGCCGTTAAATACGTCTTTCGTCTTCATGTTTTTGCTCCTCCAAAATCAAAAATGCGGCAGGGTTTCCCCTGCCGTTTTGTCACGCGGCAGTGTCAAAAAACACAATCTCGCAAGGTGCATAGCCGTCGGTTTCCAGCGAATCCTGATGCGCGGTGAACTCAACGGGGATGGTGCCCTCGCCTTTGTCCGTCCACGTCAGCGTTGCGCCAGCAGTATTCAGCGCATTTTTGATGGCAATCAGCACAAGTCCCTTCGACGTGTCGCCGACCCACACAAGCGATTCGATGTAGTCCGTGTCTTTGATGTCTGTGCGAATCTTGACGGTGCGCTTGCTCGTCGATGTGGTAACGTCCGCAGTGCCGACAGCGCGCTTGAGATTATCAGACGTAATTTCCAGAAGCGTCGTCGTCAGCTTGATAGTCCAGCCATCGTTGACGCTGCTGCCTTTCCATTCCTCTCGCTTGCCGTCCGCCTCGATGCTCCGCGTGTTGGGCGTGCACTGGAACGTTCCGCCGCCGCGCGTCGCGCCAATCAGCGCCGAACCCGTCGTCTTTTCGCGCTCCGCCTTAATGAGCGCAGCCAGAGATGCCGCATCTGTCGCGCTCGCATAGTCGAAATTAACAAGGAAAATACCCGCGTTGAGCTGAAGCCGCTCGAACGTTTTTGCGGTAAGACCAGTAGTCATGATTATTACCTCCGTTAGGTGTAATATGTTGTAATCTCATACGATATCCGCCCATAGCAGACGCTTTTGAGCGTCGTGTCTACTTCGAGGCGGAAAAAGTTGCTATTGTTGCGGTACAGCGTGATAAAGCCATCGTCGCAATAGATTGCAGTTCCCTCCGGCGGAATGGCGCGGCGAACCTCGTCGAGGATTGCAGCGCGCTGCAAGTTTACGTTGCTGCCGTTTTCCGCCTGACAGCACAGCGTGCAAATCATTGCGGACTTTCCGAATGCGTCCCCTTCTTGCAACCGAAACGCGAAATAGGGGAAAGACGCCTCCTCCGGCACTGCGTCCTCAACATACGCGGGAATTGGCTTGCCCTCGTAGGTGAAACTGTTCCAAAACTTGTATAGTTTCCGCTGCAAGTCAATCACGCAGTCACCACCTCCGCGTCCGCCTCGCGGAAGTGCATATCGCTCTGCTCCGGCGTTGTCATATCCCGCGAATCCGACGTGATTCGGAAGACTTTGCCGTCGGAAATACGCTTCACGCGGTCGTTCGGCAGCAGTTCCAGCATATCGGAAAAGACGATGGTGAAAAGTTCGCGGATGCCGTTCTGGTATGCAATCCGGGCTTCCGTACTGCTGTTGCGGATAAATCCGGCGCGGAACGGCGCGCCATCTGCCCATGTAACAACGATGCCGCCCATGCCGTCAGATTCCGTGCGCTTGTCCATCATACAAGCGTCATCAAGAAAGTCTGTCCATGCCATCAGCCCACCTCCGTGTACATATGGCGGTACGGTCGCAGCTTGTCCGCGAATGCCGCTTGCCACGTCACAACGCCATTGCTGCCAGTCGCCCGCGAATAGCTGTAATGCCCGAACGATTCCGCCGTATATGCCCCCGTCGGGTTTTTCGTCTCGTACTCCGCGCATTCTTTTGCAATCTCGATGAACGGGCGCGGCGGGTAAAGAAACCACAACGTGCCGTCGAAAGTTTCCTCCCCGTTCGCGTCCTCCATTGCGCCAGAAACAAGGCTGTGAACGCCGTCGTTCCGCGCGCTGCCGCTGATGTACACATACGGAGAACCTACATCAGGGACGATTTTGCCGCCCGCGATGCGAATCTCTCCCGTGTACTTGCAGCGCTCAAAAAAGTTGTTACACTCGCGCATTGCCATTTCCAGCGTCACAGCCATGTTTCCACCTCCATTAAGTCGCTGCCGTCACCGTTGCGCTGCCGGAGCGAATCACGCGGTAGTCGCTGGTGCATTCCGCAACCGTCACCTTCTGCCCCGTCGCAATCGCAAGGTCAGATGTGCCGTCCCAGTTGCTCCAAGTGCGGACATTCTGCCCGTAGGTCGCAGTCGGCGCGGTCGTACCAGCCTTCACCTTGTACAGATTCGAGCTGGATTCCTTCGCGGGGCTGACCGTCAGCTTCGTGTTGCCCTTGCCAGTGCCGGCGGCAGAGGAAACCGTCAACTGACCCGTTGCCGCGTCCGTGATAGTCGCAATCCAGATGCTCTGCGGATTGAAGATAACCGGCATGAACAAGCCGGATGCCCGCGTCCACAGAACAACGGGATCATTCTCAACCCACTGCGACACCATAACATAGCGGTGCTGACCGGACTGGTTGACGTTGAGACCCGTGTTTGCGGTGTTGACCGTCTCTTCGGGGGTCTGTCCCCACAAGCCCGCGCCGATGCGCGTCATGGCGCTGCCCGTGCCGATGAACGTCATCTTGTCCTGCGGGAAATAGCGCTTGGTCGTGCGAATCGGTCGCCCGTCCGCACCGATGCCGCCATCAATGGCGTACTGCAAATCGTTAGTGATAACGCGGTTGATGCCGTACTCCGTGGAGAAGAACGTATTCAGCGCGGCGTTACTTACATACGCGCCCTCGCTCAACGTGCCGTTGATGCGCTTCTGGACTGCGCTGTTCGCGCGAATCTTGTTGATAACCTTGCGGCTCGTTACGATGGTGTCCAGCGTCGTGCCAGCGTCCAGCGCGGTGTCCACCACGAACTGAATCTGTGCAGGGATGTCCGCGTCCTCGCTGAAATCGAACGTGAATTCCGTCTGTTCCGGCTTCACGCCGTAGTCGATGGTCAGGTCGAGATTGTTTTCCTTGATGGTCATTTTGCCAGTCGCCAGAACCTCGTTCTTCGCAACTTTGGTGCGCGTCACAACTTGGTCGGCAAGCATGATGCCGTCACGGATAACGTAGTCGTACATAGCATCATTCTGCACGCCGGAACGCAGCAGTGCACGCATACGCTCGGACTGGTTAATCTTTACTTTAATCAGTCCCTTCTCGATGCTGTGCGTGTCAACGGGAATACGGGTGGCGATGTTTGTCCGGCTATCGAAGCTGTGGAAGTCAGCCATCACGGGAAGCTGGTACTGGTTGGCAATCTCCTGCCACTTTGCTACAAGGTTTTCGCTGTACTGGTCGGGAAACAGCGCGTCAACCGGGTCGTTCGGGCGAGTGACGTTGAAGCCGACGTCCAGCCACTCCTCCTTGGGAATCAGACCGAAAATATTGTTTTCAAAAGACGGAATCTGCATAGTATTCTCCTTTCGTTAGTACGGGCGCACCGTCGCGGCTTCGGCGGCGATGAAGTAGAAGCCCTTTGCCGTCAGCGCACTCTTGGCGGTGCTGTTGATTGCGGCGGGGAGACGGCTCTCGTAAACCGTGCCGCGCGTCACGACGCTGCCGGGCATGTCGCCGCTGGTAACGTCCACGTCCTCGTACACGATGCCGACGGCAGTGCCGTCGTTCGCGGGGTAAACAGTCCCCATCTTGACGTACTTCGCGCCGTTTTCGGCGGTGGTAGCGTCCGACTGCTTAATCTGCTTGGTTTCGCGAATTGCGTCTTCCGCGTTTTCGAGGAAATAACCGGGCTGGTAAACAGTCCCGGTCGCCTTGCTGGTAAAACTCATTTGTTCGCTCCTTCCGGCGCAACTGCGCCATACATATCTTGCGCGTACTTCGCCGCCAGTGCTGCGGCGCGTCCGCTGCCGTGCGTGGCATTGCCGCCGCTCGGCGGGGTTGTGGTAGGTGTACCCTGCTGCTGCTGCGTGGAGAAAAGGTCGCCGTACTCGCCCTTGAGCGCGTCAATCAGCTTGTCGCCATCCTTGATTGCGCCCTTGTCGTCGAGTTCGATGCCGTCCAGTCCGCGCTTTGCCATCACGAGGTCTGCAAGTTTCTCCTGCATCCCCTTGCTTGTCAGCAGCTTTCTTGCGGCGGTTGTCAACGTCGCGGTTTTTTTCTCCGTTTCCACCTGCTGCTTGTAGGCGTCGAACGCCTCCTGAATCTTCTGCGCGTCGCCGCCGCTCTTCTTCGCTTCGGCAAGCTGCTGCTTGAGCGTATCGCGCTCCGTGGTCAGCGCTGCAAGCTGCTGCGCCTGTTCCGCGTACTTGTCACGTTCCGCCTTGATGTCGTTGATTGCGTCGCTGTGGGCTTCCACAATTGCGTCAATCGCTTCATCAGGCACATTCAGGGCTTTCAGGTTCTTCCGGGTGAGGATGTTCATGCTTCAATCTCCTTTGCTTCGGGGCGCGGTGCTTTGCGCCTTTGATTGTTTGCGGTTAAGCGGTGCTTTGCTTTTCCGCGTATATGCAAACAGCGCACGGCGGTGCTTTGCCATGCGCTGATGTTGCTGTAATTAGTCCATATTCTGCTTGATTACGTCCGCCATGATGTCCACAAGGCGTTCCGCGTTTGCGGAATCTGCGAACGTGTCCGTCATGAACGGTCTGCCGGGGGTGTATCCTCCCGGCATGACGCGGAACTCGCCTTTATCTCCCAGTTTGGGGAAGAAAACAGCGTGTCCGGCGTGTCCATCGTGCACATAATGCGCGTACTCAACGTTTGTGCCGATGGTTACTTCGTTGTTATCCGGGTCGATGTCGGCGGTAATGCTTCGTGCCAGATTGCCAGTGTCGTAGACTTTATGCTCATAGCCAGTAACCATCTTCTCGCGTACCATGCCGACGGATTCTTGCGCAACCGCCAAAAGCCCGACAAACATTGCCTGTTCCAGCTTCTGATTGATTTCCGGCGTGTGGTCTACGAACCCGCTCATTTCTTTTCCCTCTTTCGGATGTTGCCGTCTGCGTCCACATACTCGGTGGACAGGATGACTTTCGGCATAATCATGCAGTAGCAATTGATTGTTTCCGCTGCGCTGCCGTTCGGGTCGCCCGGAAAGCGGATGTTGCTGTTCGGGAAACACTCGCCCTGCTTTGCCATCTTGCCATGTCGCGCCATATGCGCTTCACGGCTATTCTGGAAACGGCAGAACCACTTGTTGTAAACCGTTACGCCTTGGTCTGCGGCTTCTTGCGACGCGGCGTAACTCGCTTGACTTTGTGACCGCGTCCGCTCTGTCTGCGCTACTCTCCGCGCTTGCCACTCGCTCTGTCCTGTGATGTCGCTGATGCGGTTCATCAGTTTCTTTCTATCTTCTCCAAGCGTGGATGACAGCGCCAGCGCGTTTTGCAGTTTGTGGCGAATCTCGGTGTTTTGACCCAGATTCTTGTACGCCAGCTTTGTAAATGCTGTTTCATGCGCGGCGAAAATCGCCTTGATTTCTCGCTTGTTGGGCTGCGCGAACGACACCTTTATACCCGCGCGGTCTGCCTGCGCCTCGATGACGGTTTGCGCCTCGCCTAAGCTGTCGGCGTACACGTCGCCCATCGTGTTCCGGATGTCGGCGGTTGCCCGGTTTCCTGCCTTGCAGATTTCCTCCATGATGACTTCTTCCACCCGGTATTGGCGGATGAGTTCGCGGAGAAAACCAGCTTTCCACCTCTCTACCTTTTCGGGCGTGTCGTAGTATGCGGGCGGCTTTATCTTGCCTTCGTCCACTTGCTGCTTTTCCCGCAAGAAGTCTTTCAGGCGCTCCGTGGCGATGTCAAGCGCCTCTTGGTACATCGACTTTATGCGCATTTGCAGTGCGGCTTCGCGCAAATCGTTGCGCTCCACGTCCGTCACGGCTTGCCCGTCTCCCCAGTGTCAAAAAATGCAATCAGGATGCGCAAGACAAGTCGAACCGCTACCATCCACCAGCCGATGCACAAAAGCCAGCCCGGAACGACGACGTTATTCGCCGCCAGCACTTGCAGAATCACCATCAGATACAGCATCTTCTTCCTCCTCGCCTGTCTTCTGCATTGCCTGTTGCGCCATGCGGATGCCAAGAAGCGATTCTTCCTCCCCACGCTTCATGATGTCGTCGATTTCCTCTGACAGAATCATCGGGTTGAGTTTCAGACGCGTCTCCTTGTCCAAATCCCCCTGCGCAGTGTAGATGTTCTGGATGATTTCGCTTTCGTTGGCAATCGTCTGCCGCTTGAAGCGGATTGTCTCCGTCTCGATGCCCAGAATCCGCAGTAACTTCTGCACGAACTCAAAGCACTGCCATTCGTAGGCGTTAGCCTTCAAATCCAGATTCGCCATGCTTGCTCGGATTGCAACGTTCGTCAGGCTGCCGCCCGTCAGCTCCGACACATCCAGCGCCATATAATCGCGGTATAGCTGCCGTTCCAGCAGTTCCAGCGCGGTTTGACGCGCGGCATACGGCACTTCAAACGTCTCCGGCGTTACTGTGCTGGATGACGTGCCGTCGGAAATGTTTGCGATTGCTTTCAGTCTGTGAATCTGTTCCAGCATCAGCGCAACCTCGTCGAAGTTGCCCCCGAAATTATTCAGCACCCAGTAAACATCGTTCGCCTTTTCCAGATTGTTTCCAAAGTCGGAAAGAACGATGTCGTACAAGTCGATTTTGGAACGGATGGCAAGAGTCAGTTCCGTCTGCTTCTTGTCGTTCGCGTACAGCGGCACAATAGGCAATGCGCTATAATTCTCCTCGGACACAAGGCGCTCGCCTGTGATGTCCCTCGCGTATGTGCGTTTATAAGCGCGTTTCTCCTGCGCAACCTCCAAATCAGAGGCATTTTCGCGCGTCTTGTACACCGTCACGCCGTCCGGCTCGAACACACGCGCCATCAGCGGCTTGTCGTCGCCAATCTGCCAGAACTGCACCCCAACCATCGGTTCGCCCGTCAGTTCGTCCAGCAGCGCCACGAATCCGCTGTTTTTATCCGTGTACGCTCGCAGTATCTCAACGTGGTCGAGATTCCAGTAGCCCCAACACACGCCGTGTACCAGCGCATACAGTCCGATTTTCGCAAGCGTTGTGTCGAACCCGGTTCCCAGCTTGCCCTTCATCGCGTCGTTTTCCAGCTCCACGCCGTTACCCAGCAGATAATTAGCCTGCTGCATTGTAAAGCGGCGGAAAAAGTCGCTGTAAATACGCTGTCCGGGGACTGCTTCCGTCGCAGTCCCCTTCTTCTTGACTGTTTTCCCGTCGGCGGTTTTTTGCTCTGATTCTGATGTGGTTGCTCGCAGCACGACTTTCGCGGAAACTGTATCGTTCTGCGCCTCATAGTATCGTTGCGCGATTCCAGCCTTGTCGAAGTCCTCGCTGTGTTTGTATGCACCAATAACCGCCAACGTTGCCTTTGCTTTGTCCGGCTCGTTCTGCCAGTCCTGCCATGTAAATTTGGTAAACATATGTATCACCCCCCAACATACAAACTCGCGCCGCTCCTGTCGAGAATCCGGCAGCAGCACGCGGCGCTGTCCGGCGCGTCGTCGTGTTCCGCGTCCTCGGTGTAGTCCATAATCTGCGCGATATAGTCCCTATCTGTGCCTTCCAAAAACACGATATTCTCCCACCACTTTTTGAGGTATGTGCTGATTTTTAGGTACTTGTTCATTTTTTCCGGGTATGCGCGTACTGCCATGTTTCGGCGGCGCAATTCCCGCGCCAAGTATCCCTTGTCGCCGTTTGTTTCGCAGTAAATCGGGGCGCACATTAGGCGCTCCGTCTCCGATTGCAGCGCGTCCATCAGCGTATCAACGTGCTTGCGCCACAAACGCCCGTACAAGTACAGCGTGTCACCGTCCCTCTTGGCGCACGTCAGCGCGGTGTAGTCCTCGCCGCCATAGGCAGCATCAACGTGCGCGATTCCGTCCCGCAGCTTTTCCGCTTCCGGCGTGAACGTCGGCGGCGTGTCGAACAGCGCGTTTTCGGCGGCGATGTGGCGCAACTCGTAGTTCGCGGCAAACAGCGACGGGGACATGGATTTCCGCAGTTCTTCCAGCTTCTCCGGCGCAATCAATCCGGTGGAATAGCAATCGAAACGCTTTATGTTCGGCATCAAAGAAATAGCGTCCTCTTTATGCCAAGGTGTGCCTGTGTTAATAATGCGTCCGCCTCTGTTCCTAATGTTTTGCAGTTCCATATAGACGGTTTTTGTCTTTTCTCGCTCTGCATGACTGCTTCTATCGGATGTGTTTACAATATCGTCCGTAAAAATCAAATCCGCATGTTTACCTGTTATACTGCCTCCTATACCGATTCCTAATAGCTGGTCGCCGCCTCTCGGACTAACAAAGTGATTTGTCGTTATTGATGTTGCATTTGCCCGAAGCACCCGGATTGGGTTTCCTGTCGCTGCAAGAACGATTTGCTGAAAACTTTTGTTTTCTATGATGCCTCTCGTTTGGCGAATGACCTCTACTACATCCGCTTCGCCTTTGCGAAAGAATATCGTATTCTTATTCGCAAAAACAGCCATTCCAATCGCAAGCGCACCTGAAACAGCAACCGTTTTGAAACTACCGCGATGCCCCAGAATAGTCATATCGCTGTCTCCAAGAAGCATTTCCTTCATCCACTCGCCATGCAAATCATCACGCATCAGCGTAAAGCCGCACGCACGAAGCAGTGCTGCCGGATGGCAAATCATAAAATCAAGAGCCTGTTTTCGCGTCAGATTCTCCATGTGCAGCATACCCCTCGCGACGCTTAATTACGGCAATTTCACGCTGTAAAGCGTCTGTAAACTCTGACGTTGTTACGTTGGCATCTACCTTTTCAGACGGCATCTGCTCTGTTAGTTTTAGGTACAGCTCCATCCAGCGCGCGTCTTTTAGCGCGTTGTTGAAAATTGAGTATGCCGCCGCCTCATTTCGCGTTGCTTTGTGTCCTCTGCTGTCTGCTATTTCTTCATTGGACATTTCTCGCAAAATATCTCCAACGGCTCGCAGTACCTGTGCTGGTGGCGTTTTGTTTTTTGCGTGCCCGCCCTTTCTTGCAAGTTCTTTTGTTTTCGGGTCTCCTGCCTTAAACGGCATAAACATTCCTCCATCCGATATTTTTGTTGCAAAACTCTGAAAAGTGTGGTATAATTATATTGTAAAGAAAGGGAGGGTAATGAATGAAGGCTTTGAGTGTATCATCTTTTTATGCAATGCAGATAATGCTCGGGAATAAGACGATTGAGTGGCGTACATGGTGCACAGCACATCGCGGGGAATTGCTTATCTGCTCAAATAGAGAGCGCACTCCTGGTACAATTCCGGGTCACGCGCTTTGTGTTGTGCGCATCACTGATGTTCAGCCTTTTGTCGCGACAAAGGCGAATCTCGACGCTGCTTGTTTGGAGCGAGGAGACGTAGAAGGTGGATATGCTTGGAAACTTGAATTTGTCTCTATCGTCAAGCCCTTTCAGGTTCGCGGGAAACCAGGGCTCTTTGATGTTCCAGACGATGATATTATAAAAATAGACGAAGAAACGATGACAGGAGAAGAGACATCCGCCTTTATAGCACAATACATCAATCCTCTTTTAGTCGTTTAACCTGCTCCGGTGTAATGTACTGTTCGGATATTGGCACGTTGATACTCCGATAAAATAATTCACGTTCCTCCGGACTTGCAAACACAATTACACTAAAAAAATCAATGCGCCCTTTCTCTTTGAGCGAATCGTTCATTTGAGTTCGGGCGTTTTTTATGTCTTTTAATGAGCGCTTCACATTTTCCGATTCTTCTGTATTAAAGAGCTCCGTAAACCTGTCGTCTCCATCGAAAAGGAACTCAGCGTCAGTTTGCGAGAAGCCCATATCATCAGCGGAAAGAGAAAATTCACAAGCCACATTCGATAGCTTGTCCAAGTCCCAGCCGCCTTGCAAACTCGGATTGTTTAGCTGTACATTCAGTTCGACTTCTTCCCGCTCCGGAACGTCCACCACGTTTACGGTGAGTTCGTAATCCTTGTTTCCCTCCAACGCATCCAGCTGTTCAAGCCTTTGATGACCACCAACAAGATTCCCCGTCCGCTTATTCCACGTTAGGGCAGCAACAAGTCCATGCTTTCTTATTGCTTCTTTTAATCTTTTTTTGGTTTCCTTATTCATTATTCGCGGATTGTATGGCGCATTTTTGATTTGCGAACGAGAAATTGTCTCTGAATCAAACGCCTGAAACTTGCTTCGCACGTCGCTGCTCCTCCCGAAATGCCGCTGCCTCAGCAAGCGGATAAAGTTTAAGCAATTTTCTGTAATCATCTGGGAAAAATTCTTTTACCATAGATACATCCTCATCAGACAGTGACCGAAAAGAATGATGTATCTTCTCGTATTCTCGCGGTAATACAAGATTTTTCACCCGCATATAATTCATGACGTTTTCTTTTGTCCAGTAAATTAAAGGGAAAAACCTCCCGCGCTTTTCGTCTATACTTCCTGATTTCTTCAACATAGCCCGGCGCACGATTGAATCCGCGACGCGTTCACCGCAAGCAATCCAATATATTCCTGTTTTTTGCCTCAAATAATTGTATTCATCGGTTACACTTATTATAGGCACGTTCAAGTCTTCTTCCCTGTATGTCCCATACCTGAAGAAGTTGCTTGTTTCAAAATGTGGGATTCGGATGCAATTCACTCCGTATTTTCGTTCATATTTTCGGATAACAGCTTCTTGAAACTCCATTCCCGGCACATAGGACATGAAGAAAGGCTGCACCCGTTCAAAATGTCGGAAACACAAGTCAAGGGTTACAATGGAATCCTTGCCGCAAGAGAATCCGACAAGAACCTCCCTTGTAACCTTTGCCTGTGTTTTAATGGGGTCAAAAAGTTCTGACGACATTAGCCGCCGGTTCCGCCGTTTGACTTCCGCCGGAAAGTGTTGTACGCAGCACGCTTTCTCTGTTTCCGGTTGTACTTTTTGTTCATGCCAGTGGCGGCTGCGATTCTGCGCTGAATTTCGGTTTGTGCCATTTTTCTTTTCTCCTTTCTGCTTGATTGTTTTATTCAGAAACTCTTTCGAGTGTCCTGTCGTCTTCAAACCCGGTCTCGCTTATGTCGATGTCAACGATTTCATCCACCATTGAACAAGAGCTGCAATGCCGTTCCATTCAATCAACTGGTTTGCTCTCCTGCTCCTAATTTTTTGATGATTTCCTTTTCGCGCTCTGACAGCGCAATGTAAATCGTTTCATCATTCACTGCTTTTTCTGCCGCTGCTTTTTCTGCCGCTGACTTCTCCGACAGCAGAAAGCAAGAACCAAAAACGCTTTTCTGCGCGTTGTCGAGCGTTCTTGTAAAAAGAACTTCCTTCTCGTCGAGCGTGAAGTATTGTCCTTTCGCGGAAAGCTGGTTGAGTTGCGCGGCGGTTGCGACTTGCGGCGGGAATTTCAGCTTGTCAAGCTGCTTTTTCTGTGCTTTGACATTTTTCTCGTTTTCTGTTTTTATTCTGCGGTATAAGTCCGGCGCAGTCTCAACCCAATGCCCCCCCAAGTTTGTCACGAATGATGTGTTGACGTTTGCGCCGTTATTATAAGTCACTTGACTGCCGACGCATACGCAATGTAATCCGTTGTAGGGCTTGAAACAAGAAGTTCCGGGTGCAAACAAGAAAAAGCGGATGCCACGCGCAAGGTAGAATTTTTCGATTCTGGAGAGGATGGAGAATGGCGGGTTATCAATAACGATGCTGTTTTCTGGATATTCTGCGTGTTCGTAATCGCCTCCCGGATAAAATGGACGAATTACCTTCGTGTTTTTGTCAAGGTTGTAATGCTCGAACACCCACTCTTTTACCGTCTCGTAAATGTTCGGCGGCGTATAGCAATCGTCCGTTGTCAGTTTCGGCTTGAACTTATCAACAAACGCCTTGTACTCCTCCGATGCTTCCGCAAGCGTCAATTGCTCCATTTTTCCTCCTCTTCGTCCGTCGCGTCCCCACCAACGCAACAAAGCGCATCGCGCATAAATCCCGCCGCTGAAGAGGCAAGAGCAGCACTTCCATAGTCGCCTCTTCCAACAAAAAAGGCGCTTGCATTACTGCTTGCGTCTTTCTTGCTGCTTTTACATTTTATATTATAGCACGAAAATTACTCTCATAACTCTCATTTTTTTATTTCTATATGTTTTTGTTTTTGCTCATAATAATGCCGCCTGATTGCTCCAACGGCTCACAGGCGGCATTTTGTTGCGATTATGCGGGCTTGATTGCTTCCACCTGCTGCTTGGTGAACAAGTAGGCGGTCGTCAGGAAGAACCCGCTATTCTCTTCCTTTGCGTCAACGGTCTTTTCGTCCTTTTTCCTCTTGCTCGTCTTGGGCTTCCAGATGCTCACGGTCAGCGCGGCGTGTTCGCCCTTTTTAACCATGTACCCGTGATTCTTCCACTCGGCGAAGGTGTGAATCGGGAGGCGCAACCCGTTCATGATGTAGGCTGCGGCTTCCTCTTCGGAGAAGATGCCCGCGCGGATGGCGGACTTGGCGATGATTTCTTCGTTCGACATGGTGCTTGCTCCTCTCTTACTTCACGGTGACGGTTTCCCAGTCGGTGAGGACTGCGGTAGTGCCAAAGCATTTATTCGCGATGCGCTTGTACTCGCCAGTCCACGCGTCGCGGGTGTAAGTCCAGTTGCGGGTGGTGTACTCCATGTTGCGGTTGAGGGTTTCCAGCGCCTTGGTGCTCAGCTTGATGGTCTTCATAATCATTACCTCTTTCTGTCGGGGGCTTTGTTTTTTGTACCGCCCTCCTGACACTATTATTATAGCATATACTGCTGTATATGTCAAGGGGCAAATCACATTTTTTTCGAGATTTTTTGCAACCTTTTTTACGCAACGAAAAAGGCGCACCCCAGCGGATGCGCCCCATGCCCTTATTGCTTTTTGTTGCTGATTATCTCACGCCCGACATAGGCGTTTACGGAATCAACGATTAGCTGCGCCACCGAGAGACCGCGGCGCTTTGCTTCTTCTTCCAGCGCCTCTTTGCTCCCAGCGCGAACGTCGAAGCGCACCGTCTTGATTCCTTCTTTCTCGCGATACTTCTTCATTGCGCGGACCGACACGGCGCCTTGGTAGTACTCTTTCCTCATTGCCACAACCCCTTTCGTGGATATTACTATTAGTCCCACATGTGCTTATGGCAATAGTCTGTCCACTCCTGCTCCATGTCAGCGATGGCTTTTGCGTAGTCCTCGCCGTCAATGATGCGCTCACGCGCCTTGCTTCCGGCGGATGCCTTGGCATAATTAGTCGAGCGGCTATAAGATTCCGCTTTGAGCAACGCAGCGGCGCGCGGGTACTGCTCTTTCAGCGCCTCAATATTCACCTTCGGTTCGGCGGGACGGATGCCGTCGCCGTTGTCGATGGCGCGCACTGTGTCATCGTGCCACTTGTCCCACTCTTCACGCGCCTTTTCAATCAGCTTCACGCCGGGGATATCGGCGCGGCGCGCTTCGCGTTCCTTGCCGATTCGGGCGGCTTCCGCGCGCTTCTCGGCTTCTTCCGCGTCGCGCTCTGCCTTTTCTGCCAGCAGAATCGTTTTGATTTCGTCCAGCACAGCGGGGTCAGGGCGCTTCATCGTTTTCTTCCATCCGCTTACGCGCATCATTCCGGCGTGTTCTCCGTCGGTGACGATGGAAAACTCAAACCGGTGGTCATCGTACAGCTTTTTCGCGGCAGGGGACAGCTTCGCGTAGTTTTCGGGCTTCATTTCCTTACCTCTTTCTGTCGGGGGCTTTATTTGTTGTACCGCCCGCCTGGCACTATGTATTATAGCATATACCACTGTATATGTCAAGAGGCAAATCACATTTTTTTAGATTTTTTGCAAAGAAAATCGCGCACCTTTCGATGCGCGACCGCCTTATTCCGCGCTCTGGATTTTCCGCTCTGCGTTACCAATTACGCGGAAAACGTGTTGCTCAGAATACGCCAGATTGTAGCTGATTTCCCGGACACTCCTTCCCTCCAGATACCGCATCCTCATGCACTGCACTTCCAGCGGACTTTCCAGCGCATCCACCAGCGGCGCAAGCTCTTCGCGCATCTTGCACAACTCGTCCCAGATTGCTTTCTTGCGTTCCAGCGCCTCGACGCGATACAGCAGCCCTTCCTCCGTGCTGTTCATACTCCCGCCCCCTCGCGGCGCGTCGCTGATTGTCCGCGTCAGCTTCTGCGCCCGGATTCGCGCCTGTTCCGCGCGCAAGCAAGCCATAGGATACCGCCTGATGAGATACCGCATCCGCTTTAAGTCAACCATTTTCCCCTCCCGCAACCGCCCACGATTATTTTACCCCTTCAAACGCCTTAACAATCGCTGTATACAGCGCCGGGCGAATCTGTCCGCTCATTAGCTCCGTGTACAGCATATCTTGTACCTTCTCGATTGCCCCGTTTGCCTCCTTCTCGCCGTTTAGCCGCCTGATTGCGTCCTGCGTCTCCCTGACTTTGTAGGCATCGTGGCGGCTTTTGCATCCGCGCGAAACGTTCCCCGCAAGCCGCTTGACGTTCTTTTCCAGCTCTTTCTCCAGCCAAAAAGAGTACCGGATGTCGTCGGTGTCCAGCATTGTCTCACTCTCCATCCATATATCGCATAATTGCGTCAATTGCTTCTTGGCAACCCTTCGCCACGACGCAGCGGTATCCCTCGGCAGTCAGCATCTTCATGCGCTCTTTCTGCGATGTCGATACTGTCCCGCCTTTCCGCCGCTTCATTTCGATAAAAAGCCCGTGTTCGCGACCGTTGGAGACGGGCAGGAAGATGTCCGGCACTCCTGCACGCGTCCCGGTTCGCTTCATCCTCGCGGCGGTTGCTTTGGCGCGATAACCTCCGTTCGGGATGGCGAACATACCTTTGAGCCACGGCTTCGTTGCGCTTTGAGCATCTGCCCAATGAAAAAGGGCTTCCTGCTCTTCATCTTCCGTTGGAATTACATCATCGGCATAAAGAGAACGCCGTGTAGTCCGCATTCTGGATTTGTACATTTTACCCATGCGCCTCCTTGAACATCAATCGTAGTGTATCGCTTCATCACTGCGTTGCAAACCGGGCAGATTGTCAGTGCGTTCAGCCATTCTTGCCTTTCGACCATGCTGCACCTCCTTTCTGCGCCTTCATGCACATTGCCGCAATTTGCACAGCTTCGCAAGCCAGCAGTGTAGCTGCCGCTGCTGTTTTGCTCGCGCACATCCGAAACGCATCTGCACCGTCCCGGCGATTTGCCAGCCACACGTCATTTGCCTTTCCCGTCACACGCGCCGAATCCGTCACACGCGCCGAATCCGTCACACGCGCCGAATCCGTCACACGCGCCGAATC
>ERZ1023977.9-NODE-9-length-31554-cov-683.105622_pt1 | contig 31554 bp, 54 predicted proteins | sample MGYA00380433_ERZ1023977 | MGnify/ENA primary metagenome ERZ1023977 (study PRJEB33179, sample SAMN07449059) | human gut metagenome | biome: Human-gut; feature: Human associated habitat; material: Faeces | host: Homo sapiens | place: India:Kasaragod | collected...
AGTAAGGGTAGATTCCTTTTCTTTCATTCTCAAATAATAATCTAGCGTTATAAAACGTAAGCAGTTTTCGTACATTCTCATAGTACTCTTCTGCTGTATCTGGTCTTCCAGAATACTCTGCTACTATTACATCAGCCCAAGCTTCTCCAGCTCTTACACGCTTAAATATAAATGTAGAACCAAGAGAGTTTGTAAAGCTATCATCGTGGTCATCAATTTGTTATCGCTAAGCTTTTTATCTTAACTTCTACATGTCCCCATGTAGTTCAGCATATATTATCACCAAATTGGCGTCGAGCACTCGTGGGAGAATTATATTTATTCATCTCCTATGCGTTACACTGTCTTATAGCCTTTCGTAATCTATAAGATTAGCACGGTGTTTTCTGTTCTAGACTTTCACCGTTTTTGCTCGATTATACCCCGCTGATATTTAACGGGTCGCAATTGTGCGTAAGAATGTTTCTACACATAAATGTATGTGTTTCACATTCGAAGTTGTACACAATTCCGGTATACGACGATTGCTTTATATTTTCAATTTTTATCAAAATCTTATCACCAACAAACTTTATTGGCATCTTTGATTTTGTATATCCAAACGCATGTCTTAAAAGCTATATTTTTCTACTATTAAATACTGCGCCGTAATACAGTTCTTTTTGATCTGATTTTGATATATTTATTCTGTAAGATTGCAATGAATGAAACCCTTGTTTATTCGTGCATTCTTTCTAGTGTATAACTATACTATTTGTAATTTGCATACCAAATAGCATATCTTGTATGTCTTCAAGAAGTCTAAGATTTACACTTGTAAAATTCGTCCTTATTCCTTTTGGTGTATTGAACACCGAGCCATCAGAATCTAAATAACCCTACAAAAATGCCCTTCTATGATTATATGGTAAAGATTTAATTTCGTCTGGTATTCTTTTATTATAAGCAGAACTACCAAACATAGATTTAAGTTTCAAGAATAAGCTTTTATTAGTAAACCTTCTTGACTATTCTGTTTTTTTATGAATATGCACACATTTTCTATCAAATAATTCGTATACAATTTTATCATAAAACTCAGCAAGTTCTTTTTCGTCTTTACCTATAGACATATAGATATCGTAAGAATTGCCATTCTTTGTACAAAAACCATCACCAACCCAAAGGCCGTAAAAATAATACAGCTTTAATGTTGTGTCATCAAGCTCACCCATCTTATGAGTTATAAATCTATTTGGTATCTCTAGCCACTATCCTTTAGTTACATCTTTGGCTTTTACGAACCCATTATCATTGATCCATATAGGATGTTCACCTGTAAATTTTGTTGTTCTAAATGATCCATATGGTTTTATCTCAAATATAGGTTCATTTACTTTGTTGTATCTTTGTAGATTTTTTATTTCTACAAATTTATTTTCTTTATTAAGTAGCTTATCGTCAAGTGTTACATCTTCGACATTCACAAGACCTCTCTACGTAATAACTTTTTCTCCTGGGGTTAAACATCCTCCTATATATAGTCCAAGAGGAGGATCTTTTACTGGGTACTCCCATATAACTACAGAGCCATGAGGTTTATCACCTTTCTTAAGAGGGTAGTTAGTTATATCTCCGCTAGGCTTTTCTGTAGCCTTTACCTGGCCATTTCCATCCCATTCTAGATCAACTATATGCTTCATACTTTGAAGCTTCTTGTTGGTCCTTATTCTGGTTAACTGGTCCATCAATAGCTTTCTAGGGAATATGTTCTTACCGAGCTCCAATACAGCCTCTGCTGGCTTTATAGGTCGCTCTGATATAAAACGGTCTATAGATTGCTAACTAGCACCACCATCTTTTACTTTATTTCTCTAATCTATAAGGTTCTCTATAGCTTTTTCTTTGTAGCTATTTCCATCTTTATCCATATAAACCTAGTTGCCATTATCGTCGAATGACTCTAGGTTGGAGTACGCTGGAACAAAGAATGCGCATTCTGTATTCTCTCTTCCTTCATCCCATATATTAGGGAAGCTGAGAACATTGTAAGACTTAGGTTTGTAGAACAGCTCTTTCAATCCTTCGAAGCTAGCTCCTTCTGTACCACCAGTACCAAATGCTATCATTAATCCGAATGCTTTACCATCATCGGTTTCTACTGAAGGTTGCTCTATACGCCATGCATCAAGAAGGCTAGGGAACTTACCACCCTCCTCCCATAGTACAAGTTTAGCACGAGTACCACGCACGCGCTCTGGGTCATTCTTAAGGGTTATACCAGTTATACTAGACAAGTATCCTTGTTCAGTCTGTTTACCAAACTCATCCGTAATCTTGTAACCTGACGTTCTCTCCATACGTGTAGACACAAGTCTTTGCTTAGCCCACGCTGTATGCTTATCAAGAAAGTCCATTATCTACCAGGCTTTAGTTAACAAACCATCGCCTATAAGGAATTTCTGTTCTGACGCTATAGCAAAGTTCTTTGAGCCAGGTATAAGCATATAGTTTCTAACCAACATAGATCCACCCTTAAATGAGTATCCTCTCTGTCTGCATTTTAACACTGCCATATGTTTACCTTCTAGTTCCGCTTGTTCTATAGCGCAAAAATAATAGTAATCATAGTCCCAAAAACTAGGAAACTCAAGTATACGTTGTCTTCTCTTCCTGAGGTTTCCCTCTCTATCAGTATATTCTTCTTCCTAAAGTCGCATAATCGGACTATAATTTAGATAGAAGTAATTGTATCCAGTTATACCTTCTCCATCTGGAGCCGTATAACCATTAAGACATCTATCCGTCTCTTGCTCCCAATATTTATTATAATCAGTAGTACCTCTAGGAGCTAAGGTGTAACATCCATGTTTCTGAAAGAAGATAGCCGCCTATCTAAACTTATCTGTATTATGGAGTCTCTAATTAAAGTCTATCATAATTATTCGTACATACCAATAACGCCACCACCCTTGACTCTACCGGTTTCTGCTTGTTCTGCTTTTGCCTACTTCGTAGCCATGTCTAATGACTTGATGATACCGCTAACATCTTTTAATATAGCAGAAAGCTTCTTAGCCGTATCTATATCAAGCTCTTCTTCAGCATAGCTATCCATCGTGTTCATAATGCCCTCTGCTGCGCTCTTAGAAGATTTAAGCAGGCGGGTAGCAGGAGTCTCTTGGAACTCCTGGAACCTTTTTGCTAATTCTTTTACAACGTCATCAGGTTTATAATTCTCATCATTAAGTACATCTTTAGCTACTCTCCATGTGCGTTCTTTCTCAGGATAAGCCTCATATGGACTATTCCATTTATATCTCCACACTATGAATTCAATCTTCTTTAATGCATCTTGCTTATCTTTAGCATTATTATAGAAGTCTTTAAATGGTGGTATAGCCAAATCTTCTGTACTTAACTATATCTTGTTCTGTACTATGTCAAACATTATAATGATTTGTTGTTATTTCTGGGTGAAGTTTTCCGTCTTCGCTAAACTAGTCCATCCACGTTGATATCTTTCCAGTTGAACTAACTGATTCTGAAGATGTCGGCTTCAATATATATATACCGTCGTCAGTACCACTTCCATATGTAATATTATTCCTATCAACAGTAGTATAATTTAACTATCCAAATTTATCAGCAGAACCAAATCCCTGTACATAATACATATCAAAAATACTACCTTTATCTTCCTTCTCTATAGAACACCATTGTCTTCTATCAGTATTAATGTTAACTTTTCCAGGATTACTATCCGTTGGAATTGAGTACACTGAAGCAAATCCGCTTATCGCAACAATTCCATTAATAGTTTTTACTCCGTTGTTAAATGTTGCCTTCATATAAACTTCAACGCCAAGAGTATTATTGTGTGCTAGGAATAATTGAGAGCCAATGTAGTATAGACATCCACCACGAGATACTTTTCTGTAATATGTTCCAGACACAGTGCTATGCATTGTTCCATCTGTGTAATACACATTATCTTTCACGCTAAACGAACCACTGGCAGAGAATGTTACATTTGTACTTGTTTCTGATTTTTGATACCATGTCTCTACAGAATCAGCACCAGCACTATTAATCCAATCTGGCTTACCATTTGTTATACCAAGCTTATATTCTGTTCCACCAACAATAAAATAAATCGTACCATCTTTTAGTACAATGTTTCCATCGTTGCCTCTGCATGTTAATACGCCTTTGTCTGTAACAGTAAATGGGGCTTCTGCTATATTGCTAGCATTCTTATCATTTGTGCCAGCCCATATTCTCACATTACCCTGAGATGAAACTTTGTCAGAATTACCAGAAGTCATACCAGCTACAATATTCTCGTTATCCGTGATTATAACTTCTTCTGCTGTAAGCTCTTTTATGTATGCTTTCATAGCTACAAGGACATCGGTGTATATTGGGCCCATATCACTAAGCTTGTCCCAATAATCAGTATTTGTAGGAACGATGCTTGCACACTGTTTTTTGCAAACGTAGAAATCTGTAACATTCTTAGATGCTCCATCAGCTACTACAGAATGAGTGTATGATACAAAGTCCTAATAAAACAATCCTCCATCAGACTAGGTTGTACCATCAAAATATTGTACACCAGTCTGCCATACACCTCTATTTCTTAAAGGCGATCCTTTTAATGTCTGGGAGGAGCTTTCTCCATCCTTTGCCATGTATGTCCACAAGCTAGGCTCGCTATATGCCAGCCACTTTCCGTCATTATCTTCTGCGCTTCCTGTAGACCCTCTATATCTTCTTATACTTACATACTAGCTTGATCCCTAACCATAACCAACTGCTGTTTTAATATCTATTGGATTATCCGTCCATCTAGATCCTGGTTTAATGTATTCTCCAGCTTTTCCATTCTAAAAGCCAGAATCATTTGTCCACGATGTAGGATCATTTACACCTGTAAATACAGATGTAGTTTCACCAGGTTTTAATGCACAGAATATATATTGCACACCATCACCATCTGTTCCATCTTTACCCCAATGAGCCCAAATTACAGGGCCCTTAGCTGGGAGCCAATCACTTATAACTCCATCTGGATCCTATGTTCTATACATCATCCATTCTGTACGATGAGTAGAATCTATACCTGTAGGATTATCAGTCCATCCAGCAGGAACATCGCCCCACGCTGGTTTCGTTGTTGGTTTTGTAGGCTAATTATTATTTAACTAATATATATATTCTTTTCCTGTAGCATCTGAGCCATTATCTCCATCTTTTCCTGAAATACAAACTGGACCTATGATATCACCAAAGCCACCACCGGTTTTAATGTATACCCATATCTCCCAAGTAAAATATCCTTGTTCTGGATTTACATTAACAGCGTCCCAACCAGCATTTGCAGGATCCTATCCAACTACTGGTAATTGTGATGTAGGTAAATTATCATCTGATGGGTAATTCTTAAAGTATGGCTTATAATATCCACCGCTCTAAGAATCTGCACCACTTCCTCCAGAAAGCTCTACAGTAGCATTTTCTGTAGCAGGATTCCATGTTGTAACTATTCTTCCGCCTCTAGTAAATGTAATGTTTCCTATAGCAGATATCTTTAAATAGTCCTATAGCTTTCTATCCAAATTATCACTTGTTATTGCTCCGCCAGATACATCAGACAGTTTTACCTATGTAGATATACCATTGTTCTATGTAAGATTAAGGTAATCATTAGCCAAACTAAATTCTGTTATCTGATAGTTATCTACATTTGCTCCTGCAATTTTATTATCGATTTCATCTTTTGTATAATACTTTGTAGAATCAAATCTTTGATAATTTGTAGAGTTTACAAAGTTATTTGACACCCATGTTTTTGTAGCAATGTCATCACTTATATTAAGTGCGGCAATCTAGGCATCTACATAAACCTTTGTGGCATAGTCAGATAAATTAATGTCTTTACTATTATCTATCATAGTCTCGACTTCCTTAATTATATCTGGCTTAACTTTATCTAAAGACTACTTTAAACTATCAGCATATTCTTTAACAGATTCTAAATCAGACTAATTGGCTTTATTGTTCCAGATCTTTTTATCATCTGAAGTTACGTGTATATCAGTATTGCTCTCGTGATTATAAATCTTCGAGTGTAATACGGAATAATACTAAGCCATCGTTGTATTAAGTTCTTCGATTGGATTTGGTTTCTTCTCGATAACCTAATCATTCTATGATAGTAATTCAGTCATGTTAATTCGTTTAAATTATTATTAATTATAGTACTGTGGTGTCATTGAAGACTACGTCTAAAACGCCACAGTTAAAGATTACTTAAATTTCTCCCAATCTATATTTTCCTTCTTTGCCATCACATCAGCAACCCATCTACAAAACTATATCCCTTCATATCCATCTTCGTCATTTGCAACTGCCATTGCATACTTAACACACTCGTGCTCAGTAAGCAGCTATGGATAGAAATCAGCATAAGCCATGTTTGCTGTATATGCAACATCATATATTGTTGATGTGCTTGGTATCTTTAGATTGAGAACATTGCATACATTTTGAACCTGTTCTGGAGTCCATGTATGTTCTAACCCGTTTGAATTAACCATCTATTTGCTAGCGTATCCTTGTAACGACTTTGTAAAATGTAATCCGTTCTTATTTACATAGTCTTTATAATCGCTCTACTTCTAAATACCTAAGCTAGCTGTATAACTGCCGTCTTCATTCTTTTTCACATTAGCAGTATACTTTGTATTTGGCAATTCTTCATCACTGTGCCGTATTACTATTACCTTGTCCATTGTGAAACGAATTAATAAAGTTAGTTACAGTTGATTCCATTCTGTTAATAGTTTCCTCTATCTTAGCGAATCTCTGTTCAGTCTCCTTCTTTTCCTTATATATCGGATTAAGATCAGACAGTAAAGACGTTGCCTTTTCAACAACCTCTTTCTATTTTGGGACAGACTCAAGAATCTTTTCAGCAGTATTCTTCATAGATTCAACTTCTGCTATAAGGCCCTGCTTATCAGTAGAGAGTACAATATCTCCAGCATATGTAACAGAAAGATTTTCAGGAATTGTATACGTTGCTGTCTTGCCATTAGATTCTATAGTCACATCTATAACCATCTATGACTAACCAATAGTTGGCTTATTATTTAAATCCATATGTGGGAAACCAACTGATATAACCTTACCGTCAGTAATAGATATATCCTGTTTATTCAATATGTAGATTGAATAATTTTGTTTTACGTCTTTAAATGCCATATTATGTCATATTTAACATGCAAAGGCTCCCGAAGGAGCCCTTACACATAATTTAAAACTTAATTAAGCTGCAGCTGTTGTAGTAGTCTTAAGTGCTGCTATAAGAGTAGCATTCTGTTTCTACTGTGATAATTCAAGGCGTGCGTCATTGTATCTCTACTGCAGATCTGACTGCCAATGATTATTCAATACATCTACAATTCTCTGAGTATTAGCATTTGCGTTCGTCTTAAGATCGCAAGCCATCTAACTCATCTGGAAACCAAGGTTACTTGCAGCTCTTTCCAAACCTGCGTTTGTATAGCTGAAACCTGTCTGCATCTGGTTAATGATGTCCTTCTGCCCAAGTTGATTCTCGTAGCCCATCTTGATAATGTTCTATTGCGTCTGGCAGCAGCAGTTCTGCAATGCAGATGTAAGGTTAGCATCTCCGAGATTAATAGCGTTAATAACGCGTTCTGCAGAGAAGTTTACATTACCTGCTACTTCCTGAATTCCTGACTTAACGCAGCAAATAGCATTATTCAATGCGTTGAAATCACAATTCAGATTAGAGGCTAACTGGTTAATTGCGTTACCGTTTCCTCTTATGGCATCCATTACTAATGAACTATTCTGATTATCAGCGATCTACGAACGCATTGCGTCGAGCTGGCTCTGAATTGCATTTCCCTAGTTATTGCCATCCTGGTTGTTCCACATACGCATAGCGAAGATCATCCAGATAAGGTAAGCAAATGGGTTATTCATATAATCATTCTGATTCATCATAGCTGCCATAGCCATTGGATCACAGTTATTCTTAGAAGCCAAAGCGGCTACTAAAGCGTCGTTATTGTCGTGTCCTGTACAATAAACTTTCTCGATTGTATCCATAGTCTTTAAGTTTTAAAAGTAAAACAATATGGAACTAGGACTGGATTAATCCTAGTCCCGTTAAATATAAGCGTATTACTACGCGTGTCCTAGTATATTCCACCTAGGAATGATAAAAGTCCTACCCTGGTACGCATTTGGAAGGAGGCGTGGTAGAATCTGTTGTGCTAGGCGGGGCAGTGAACCCCGTCATGCTTTCATTAAGACCTAGCTTAAACGTTAAAGTCTTTCTTAACGTTAGTTTTTATTTCATTAAGCAGTTTCTGTATGCTTAGCTTCAAGTGCTGCAATGCGAGCTTCAAGTGCTGCAATCTTTTCGTCGTATACAGACTTCAATGCATATTCAGTTATATCTATAGTAGAAGCGTTAGAAGTTAACACATGGTTGTTGTCGCCATCTTGTAGTTTTATACCGTATTGATTTAACTTAAATATCATTGAATTATCATCGTTACTATATACACCAAAACTATCAACATTTAAAGTTGAATGGATTCTACCAGAAGCATTACCACTTTGACGCAACTATATTTCTTCGGACTCAATTCTAGCTACCTAACCAGAAGCATTTGTAACCGATATACTCTATGGACCTATAAATGCTTTACCATATTTGTTATTAAGTGTATCTGTTCTAAATTCAATCGAATAAGATGGTTCAATAACATATTTATTATTAGGTGCGATATTTTTATAAGGAATATAATTACCAGCATCCTGCTTACCACTAATAGCCGCATTCAGCGTATCAACCTACTTATCAAGCGCTGTTGTAAGAACATAGTTGTTAAGTGCGGCAGCATTAGCATACTGTGTCAAATCAGCTATAGAACCATCTGTAGCATAAACGTAGTTAGCACTACCATCAGATTTACGAATACCATTAGCAGTAATGGTAATATTAAAAATAGATTTGCTTATCTAAAGTGAAGAAGGGTCCAAATAAGTTCTAGTATTTCTATCCGGACTAACCATTTGAAGCTATATATTATCACTAGTCGGCAAGAACGCGGCATAATCCTAATTATTATCACCCTTAATTGTTAATGCATTAGATACGTTAAGTCTAGATTCGATAGACTGGTCATTAGTGGTAGTTTTACTTATAAAATCACTAACTTCTGTTTTCTTGGCATATTGAGTTATATCTATAGTAGAGCCGTTAGACGTTAATACACTGAAATCATCTCCACCTTCTAGTTTCAGACCATCTCTGTCTAAAGTAAAGTTAAAACCACCACTATCATTATTCCGGTTAACAATACTATCAGGAGTTATGGTCGTACAACTAGCGCCATTATCATTAATTGATATACTCTATGAATCTATGTTTGTTTTAGTACTGCCACCGCTACCAGGAATACAAACACTCGGTATTTCATAATATCCTTCATTATTAAGAGTTTCATAATGAAGATAGTTACCAGCATCCTACTTGTTATTAATATTAGCAGTATTGGCAGTAACCTTCTGCTCAAGCGCTTTAAGAGCAGTGTCAGAAACGTAACTATCAAGCTCAGATTTATCTGCTTTTGTCTCAAATATTCTAGTCTCTTGTGTTATAGCTCTATTTCTTTCTACTTCAACCTAATTGTGTGTATTTTCCTTAATCTTTGCCCACAACATATCAAGACCATTTTTGTCAAGATATTCGGTTTTCTGTACGTCTTTTACTTCAATATTCTCTCCCATATCTTATTAGCTTAATTCGTTAATATAATCTGTAGTAATTGCTGTAATATTCGATACAGTTGCGCTAATATTATTTACGGTAGTTGTAAGGTTTGTAAGATTTGTACTAACCTCATTAATACTGTTATTCAGAGTTGTTGTGGCATTAGAGATGGCAGTAGTTCTATCTGTTACCTCTTGATTAATTGCATTTTTCAGAGTTGCGTCAGCATTCTTTCTATCCTGAATTTCTGTATTAATCTTATCTGTGTTTGCCTTTTCTGCAGCTCTAGCAGTACTAGCTTCAGCAGCGATAGAATTAGACAGCTCTTCCTCCTTAGCAGTAGCTCTTGTTGCCTCATTGGCAATAGCCGTAGTATTAGCCTATTCTGCTTTCTTTGCTCTATCTATTTCTTTATTAAGATTTGAGGTGATATCAGTCTCAGCCTATGTAGCTCTATTTTTTTCAGTTGTTATTGCAGTTGCATTATCAGCTTCAGCAGCCTTTGCTCTATTTGATTCTGTAGTAATAGCGTTAGACAACTCTTCCTCTTTAGCAGTCGCTCTGGTTACCTCACTTGTAATAGCTGTGGTGTTAGCTTGTTCTGCCTTCTTAGCTCTGTCTATCTCTTTGTTAAGGTTTGAAGTAATATCACTTTCTGCTTGTTCAGCTCTAGTCTTCTCTGCTGTTATTGCAGCGGCATTATCAGCTTCTGCTCCTTTAGCTCTGTCAGACTCTGCTTTAAGCTCTTCCTTAGATGCTTTTGTGGCAATAGCTTCATTAATCGCTTTATTAAGATCATCATTTTCTTCAAGCTTGTCAGCAATTTCTTTAAGGGTGTCATATGCTTCTGGAGCACCGTTGATAAGATCTTTGATAGCTTTTCTATAAGATCCTTCTGTGTTAGAATCTCCATCAAGTACATCAATCCTGTTTTTGTTATCTTTTTCAGCAGCTTTAGCTCTTGCTATTTCATTATTCAGATTAGTTGTAATGGTGTTATCGCTATTCTTTCTTTCTGTAGCCTCTTTGTCTATATTGCCCTAAAGGGTTGTTTCTGCAGCAGTGGCTCTAGTTACCTCATTGTGAAGCGAATTCTTAATAGCATCATCCTCAGATTTTCTTGTAGCAGCTTCTGCTGCAATTGAGTTACTGTTATCTCTTTCAGCAGCTTTTGCTCTCGCTATTTCATTGTCAAGGTTAGTTGTTATAGTGCTATCGCTTGCTTTTCTTTCTTCAGCTTCTCTATCTATGTTACTCTGAAGTGTTGCTTCTGCAGTTGTAGCTCTAGTGACTTCGTTCTAGAGAAGGCCCTTAATAGCATCATCTTCTGACTTTCTTGTAGCAGCCTCAGCTATGATTGAGTTATTGTTATCTTTTTCAGCAGCCTTTGCACGGGCAATCTCTGCATTTAATGCGCTTGTGATAGTATCATCGTTAAGCTTTCTGGTATTAGCCTCAGCTTTAATTGCTGCATCAAGTCTAGCCTCTTCCTATGTTGCTCTAGATAACTCTGCTGCATCTGCTGCCTTGCGAGCAGCTGCCTCTTCATCAATTCTATGACCGAGAGCGTTATCAGCTTCAGTTCTATCGTTTTTCTCCTTTTCATCTCTAGCCTTTGATGCGGCATCAACTTTTTGTATCTATGTGCTATTATTGCTAATATTATTAGCATTTTTATGGATCTCATTAACAAGCTCTTCAAGAGTATCATGATCTGTATCAACATTACCTTTAAGCTCATCAAATGCCTGCAATACTGCATTAGCATCCATAATATCACCACGGACAAATTCGTTTGCGTGTTCGCCCATTAAGATATTTACTGTACGCGTACCAACTTGTGGAGCGCCATGTATCTCTACACCTTTTAATGGTTGTTTCTTAAAATTCATATTATTTAATACTATATTGTTTATATATAAACAGTAAAAGGGAACTACCTTTCGGTAATCCCCTTTATGTAGGATCGTCAAGCTTGTCACTCACCTACCTCAGCACCATCCTGTGCCGCCGCTTGCTCTGGTACGGACTGTGGCTGTTCGCTAGCCTGTGCCTCAGTTCCCGCAGCTGCGCTAACTTTCTTATTATCGGTACCAGTTGAACCAAAACCATTCTCGCCTCGTTTTGTATCAGAAAGCTCAGACACTTCTGTAACCTCGTATTCTGGCACCGGAACTATGACCAACTGACAGAAGCGCTCGCCCTGCTTATAAATAGCAGGAACCACATCTGTTGTGGCTTTCATTACAGCTATAATCTCTCCTCTATAATCAGCGTCAATCACTCCAACATTATCAGTAAGCCATAATGATTTCTTCCAAATACTAGAGCGTGGTATAAGTAAACCAACATATCCGGCAGGAATCTCAACTGCCAATCCTGTATGGTAAACCAACATTAGCTGATTTGCTTCATTAAGAGCTGTATCAATCTTAATGCATGTCAAATCAATTCCTGCAGCACCTTCTGTGCTACGAATAGGGAGGACCGCTTCGTCCTCAAGTCTCTTAAATTTTAACTCCATAGTATTTATAATATTGTTTAATTATTGTCGCCCCACTAGGATTCGAACCCAGACTAACATAATCTTTTAACTGATCTATTGTAAGATTGTAGAAGTGAAGTTTCCTATGACAATTTGCACATAGTACAACACATTTGTCAGCTTCATTTTTTATAGAAGCAACACCTTTATCTCTACATTGATTTCCTATGTTAAAAGACTTATCATGAAGATGATGAAAATCTAAACAAGCTTGATCTTTTTCTCCACATATGATACATCCATCAGATTTTAATTGTCTCATATATTGTGTTAAAAATTTCTTATGAGATCTATGCTTTTTATATATTTCGTTCTTGTGCTTTTTGTAATATTCCTCATAATATTTATGTTTGCATTCCTTGCATTGAGGTGATAGGCCATCATGTTTACTACTATTCTTCGCAAACTGATCAAGTGGTTTTTCTATACCACATTTAGTGCATACTTTTGTTTCCATGTAAAAAATATTTAATACGCACCTCTAACCTACGTATTTATTAGTAGCCCCACTCCGTGTCCATCGGAGACCTACTGTTTTAGGGACAGTTGTGCACAGGCGGTACACCATAGGGCAATATACATGGGGTTTACGAAGCCATGTCTACGAAGCGTTTTAAACTCTTACTAACGCATAAGATTATTTTGCTTTTTGTTTGTCTGGCGTGGCAAGCCCAACCACTATGTTTTAAAGTCTTAACTGACCTCACGATAAATTGTGGTAAATCTTTGTTTGTTGCGGAGGCTCGATTCGAACGCGCGACCTCCAGGTTATGAGCCTGGCGAGCTACCAGCTGCTCCACTCCGCGATAAACTATTGGCTCGTCACATAGAATCGAACTACGGCCTTCTGTGGGCTTAGGATCCTTACCACAGGGGTGCTACCACTACACCATGACGAGATAAGCACGTAACCTTTAGCTGGAGTTACGCAGAACCAGTATTGGGTCCCTGCATCAGCTTACCATGGTCGCCTTTTATTTATAGTGTACACACAGGGATGCCACTTACTTATAATTTCAATAATCTAAAATTCTAAAAAAATGAATGTGTTGGAGTCTATGCAGGAGTCGAACCTGCTAACTATTCCCTTTATATCGGGCTGTCTTTACCGTTTGACTAATAGACTCTAAAGGTGATTACTTAGTACGAGTAATCCAATTCCATACTCTCTTATACCAAGGCTTCTTAACCTTGTTCTTAACTCTAATAGCAGTACACTTTCTGTATGTGCCATTATCGTTTACAATTGCTGTACAATCCTCTGGCATAAGATCCTCAAGTACAATATCTGTAACAATTGATACGATTGTGCTAATATCTGAATCAGTGAGCTTCATGCCATTTAAAATCTTCTGGCCAATAAAGTATGCTGTAATGTCGCTTACATTAGCTGCATCAATCATAGAAATTGTATACTTTGGCTTTACTACCTTAACTGTCTTTTTAACAACTTTCTTCATAACTTAAATATTAACATGATTAACAACAAGCGTCTCCACAACAAGTATCCTCACAAACAAGACTCTTAGACTTGTTTTCTTTCTGCTTAGCTGCCCACTCTTCCTTTCTCTTCTGATCAGCATCTGCTGCATTATTAAGAGCATTTAACCAATCTGTAGACTTGATTATCACAAAGTCTGTACCGAGATCCTTATCATAGAATGTAACAAGAATATCATCTTTCTTTACATCTGCCTCAATTGTTTTGTCTGGGAACATTCTTGATCTCCATTCGATATGAGCGTCTTCTGGAACAACATATACGTCATCAATTCCTCTTGTAGATCTATCTATCGATGTTACAAAAGCTGTCTCTGTGTCAACCATAATCGGCTTACGATCAATGTTTATTATCTTCTTCATATGGACTTAATGGTTTATTCTTATTATCTTTAAATCTATTCTTAAGCTTAAATCTAAATAGTTTGTTTAGTAACACATCTCTAGTGTCATCTGGATCTTTCATAACATCAACTACAAACTAGAACTAATGCATTACTATTTGCTTTACTAGTTCTGGGTCTTCATTTAATTTCTGTCCGATCTATTTACAAACTTTATCTATATTCATCACTTCTCTACTGTCTCTGTTGCTACAATATCGTAAAGAGATACAAGTTGAGAATCTTTAAGTAAGTCGAAATACATAGCTCCTCTAGCAGATCTGTATATAACAATATCACCAACCTTGATAGGCATCTGCTGAATCTTTTCATCAACATATGGGTGTGTATACTCATATGGCAACTTAAGTACAACAGCTCTAGAGAAATCTGAATCAACTTCCTTAATCTCTGTCTTTACTTCATCATAATCAACTGCCTCGATCCCATCCTTATCCTTCTTTGGCTTAGTGTCCTTAGCCACAGGTTCGGAGATCTTCTTTTTAACTTTAACAGGCTCAAGCGGCTTTACTAAGAACATCTATCTAAACTCATACTTTATCTTTGAGCTTAAGTCCTCTGCCAGCTGAGTCTGATCTATCATCTTCTCTTCTTCCATATTACTTTTTCAACGACTTAAGGTGTTTAAGCAATTTAATCATATTACGAAGAACTGTCTCTTTCTCGACCTTCAAACACTGAGGTGTATCATCATCAGAGTTTAAGAGAATATTCAAATCAGTATTATACTGAATAAGCAGATGTTCAATCTCATCAAATATGTTAACAAACTGCTTGTCATTGTTTGTGTTTGGCATAACCTCTTCAAGATAACCGTTTTCAACCAGCATCTTTGCGTAGTCTTCAGAAATAGTGTAAACTGAATTGTATGAGGAAACAACTGTAGAATTCTCTTCGTTCGAACTATTATGCTCTTCGTTATATACACTCTTGTACTCCTTTGTTTTGTCGTTGTACTCAAATGTATCGCCAACCTCCATTACGAAGAAAGGCTTAATAACCTTTAAAATCTTTGTCATATCCATTAAATTTAATTGTTTTACGCCGCCATAACGTAAACTTTTGTAAGAATGGTTGCAAACTGCATAAAAATTTTATATAAATTGCACCTTTCTACCCAATATGCAACTTTTTTAGCTTTTTTACGTTAGGGGGATAGTAGGGGTTAGTCAGACTAAGAACCCTTTCTCTTATATATTCTCTTTAGGAGATCTACTTTAGTAGTACAGCTATTACAGTATGTAAGACTATACAACTATAGTAGAAGCTATATAAGCTTAATAATAATTGTAAGACTAATAAGAATAGTATGGATAAAAAGAAGTGCATAATAGATAAATATAACACAGTATACGGATTTAACTTATTCGTTATACTTAACCCGGATAAGTCTATAGTAGATAAAAGGTTTAGCTTTAGAAATGACGAGTCATCAATTATGGACGATGAATGGTCAGATTATACAGCCTACACTGTTAGAGGAGCATATGATAAAATAGCAGGAGAAGACTGTGAGATTATAGTAATAAACAAGCTAAAGAACACAAGTGACGATATAAACACATTTGCACATGAGTCATTTCATGCAGCTGTAGACATACTAGAAGCATGTCATATAAAGCTCTCTGAAGATACTAACGAGGTATTTGCATACTTAATTGGATACTTTACAGAATGTGTAAACAAAACAGCAAGTAAAGTATGAACTAGTTTGAGATGAGCGCTGTACTATATTACGCTGACTTCTTATCTCTACAATATCAAAGCAAACCTTGTACATAGTAGTGCAAATACTTCTTTGTACATGGTGTGCCTATAAATATAGCATATATTGTTGAGCAAGATCCAGTATACGATATAGACAATTAGTGGTTCTAGAAGAGCCTTAAAGAGTACAGTATGCTAAAGCATAAGTTTGGAGAAGACGGGGCTATGAGCTTTATTAAAAACCTATGTAATCTTGGAGTAGCAGGATCTGTAAATGCTACACAAATGATGAAATATATCCATAGATATGATGATAAATAGGAGAGAGATAAGGCATTTAGAGCGTTTAAATTCAACAGATCAAAGATGAAATACACGCATTTAACACGTAACGACGATGGTGAAATTATAGAGGAAGAGTGCACAAAATACATAGCCCATGCTGAGCAAAATAGCAAAAGATAAAGACTTTTTAAGAGCTGCAGAAATAATAGAAAGAGCCGAGAAAAACGGAAGAAAATTAGGATTTTATGAACCAGATAACGATGAATCCATTTGATATAATAACTATATTTTTATTTATCCCAATAATAGCTATTACAGCTGGTTGGGTAATACTTAAAGGAGCAAGTAATAATGGGAAAAATTAGCAAAAACAGTAATCTGTACGATAAAGATGGAAAGTTCTTACACAAGCCAGGAAAGTATACAATTGAAGAACTTGAGGAGCTTGTAGACACACTTGACAAAAACTCTAGAGAGTTTGCAAATGCCACAGCAATCCTTATGCACATGTACGAACAAAAAGGTAATCCTCATAAGGACGAACTTATACAAAAGCTTATTGAGCAGTCTAAAACAAAGACTACCAAGGCTGAAGTTATAAACGCTTTAAACGATATAAAAGATGAAGAGACAGGAAAAGATGGATCCGGATCAGAGGGATGCGTATCAGATATTACTGAAGGAGCTGGAGAACCTAGGAGAGGAAGCAATCCCAACGAGACAGGTACTACAATTAGCACTGCAGCTTGATGAAAAAGGAGAGTTCTACAAATTTAAAGAAGTATTCGGGGATAGCAGAATAGATGCTAAAACTGTTCTCTAAACACCCTGAGACAGCAAAAGTATTATTTGATATTATTATATATGGAGACGAAAGAGACAGAGTTAGTACAATTGATAAGACAGCTAAAAGATTACGTAATTCTAGACAAAAAAGATTACGAAAAGCTCGTACAGAATAGTAATCCAGAGAAGTTCAATGAGAGTGCATTGGAGGCTAGAGATGCCCAGATAAAACTATTAGGACAACAATTAGCACGCCAGGAAGAATGGGTTAACTATTGGAAAAATAAGTACAAAGAGTGTCTAGAAGAATTAAAAAAGAATACTACAAGCAAGATTAAATGGTGGAAATTTTAAAGAAAGTATTAAAGTTTATATGGGCATTCCTTACAGTCCCATATCATGAAGGAAAATAAATAATAGGAGATTAAAATATGTTAGTAGATATATCTGAGATTAGAAAAGAATTAACCGAAGAGGAGAAAGAGATATTTGATAATGTATGTAAGGCTATGAATGCTAAAAGTGTTACAGTAAGTATGTTAAACTTGGCATTTTGGGCAATATTATTGTATGTAAGCTTTACAATCCTACCTTTATGGGCAGCTATTTCTCTTATTGGAATAAAGCTTGCAATCCCTGTCGCAAAGATCATTAAGTATGTAACTGCGGCAAATAGATTGATTAAGAATGACAAGAACATTAATAAGAAGCTATTGTCAATTAGGCTAAAGATTGCTAATTTAAAGAAATAATATGTATGAAGAACGAAAGATTTGTATTAAATAGAAATAGTGATGCAAAAGTAATATATATCGGCACTGGTCAATTTCGATTAGCTTCTGGAAAATGGGAAGATGCCATACTCTATAAATACAGAGGAGTATACAAAATGATGGAAGCGTCTGAGTTTATAAGACTCGCAGAACCAGATAGATCTACTACACTTGATGTAATTGGAGATATTATTGGCACTGGATGTACTCCTGATATTGAGCCGGATAAAGCTGAACATAATCTATCAAATACAGAAGAGTATTTTAAGAGAGAGATAAATAGGTTAAAAATTGCTAATAAGGAGACAAGATAATGGAAGATTGTATATATAGATACAAAGGCAATGACTATAAATACCTTGGAATTGGAAAATTTAAAAATGATTTTGATGGCGCATGGATAGATGCAGTATTATATGAGAGAGAAGGCCACAAATATATGCGCGAAGTAAAGGATTTCTTTAAGAAGTTTGAGGATGTAAGTTCTCCTTTATATAGCGATTACGAAGCCATGTCGTCTGATGAATCCTGTATAGTAGAAAAAGGCGAAATAGACTCTACGCCTACTATGCAAAATGCTTTAAAGCCCAAGAAACAGAAGACTGTGACAGAGATTATACATGATCAGCTTGGACCAGGATACGTTCCTAGTGGTCATAAGGGAGGTAGGCAAATACTTGTAAAAGAAGTAGAATGTGAAGATTATGCACAAGACGATTCTAAAAAATGACTAAGATTACAACATGGCAAAATAAGCATCTTCCATGCGTAATTTATCAAGATTATATACTGCATCTGTGTAAGCTATTTGATTTCTTCCTTGTTGACATGATAGCTAAAGAAGTAGAATATCTGGATATATATAAGGATCTAGATGAGTTGAAACGTATATATATGTATATATAAGTAAAGTGCAAAAGATAATTAGCCGGGGTTTACGCCTCGGCTTTTTTATTGAGCTTGCCGAATATTTTATTTTTATAATTTTTTATTTTTTATTTTGTAAGTGCAAAGACGAGAAACAAAAATATTTTTTGATTTTTCGAATTGTGGTAAATGTACATAAACGAGAAACAGCAACGAATCACACCCCGGTATATACTTTCGGATTGGGGTATCCCCCCAAGACAAAACACAAATTATTCACAATTCAAAACTCAAAGATTATGAAAAAAGTAAATCAGATTGCAACAATTAACGACGTTTCACTCAATGATAAACTCAAGGAGTGGAATGAGGATAACAGTGCATTCCGCGTACAATTACGTATTTCTTACACTGCCGATGACTCAAAGGATGAGGATGATGATGATTTATTATCATTAGCCGATTTTGAAGAAGCTGGTGCCTCTGTAGGTAAGACCTACACTTGCTTAATCAACTTTGATTCTTTGCTAACAGACAAGCACACCGAGAAGGAGCAAGACAAGGCGTTGGCAAAGATAGTTGAGAAGTTCAAAGGTAAGAAAGCCCGTTTTAGTACTTTCGATTTTACGATTAGTGAGCTAACAGATGGCAAACAAAAAGCAATCAATGACGGCACACACACTTATTCATCTTTGGCAAACACCTATCTCGGTTCTGTCGAGGATGAAGAAAATGAGTTTAATAAACTCAAAAATCGTATGCTTGATCTGGTCGATGATAATTTCGAGTACGGACAAGCTGAAGCTGACTAGAGGGGATGGAGATTGGTAAAACAATCTCCAAACCCCCCTTTTTCAGAAAAATCCTACGTAACAGCTCAAATAGGCTGTTTTAATATATAGCGTTATTAACAAAAACATAATCAATATGAAAGCGATAATTGAGAACGGGAAAGCAAATGGAGGAATCCAAAGCTGTTTTATAGCAGAGTATGGAGTTAGAATAGTATTCCATAATATTGATTTGGCGGATAAATTCGCTTCATCATTAAATACGCGTGGTATTCCGTGTACAAAGAACGGAAATAACGTAATCGTGTCTTACATTGATTGAATGTACAGTAACACAACTCAATATGCAAGAGTATAAATAAGCATTGGCATTTGGAAAGACAAATAAATACATTTAAGCAAATGTATAATAGTAAATGTACAGTTATTAAAGGTTCCATATAAATGTAAATGTCAGGTTTTTAGTGAATGAAGGTTGTAGTTGTTAAGTGTAACAACAATAGTCTTGTACATACCGCAGTCTGTGAAGATAGTGGTATGTTTATTTTGTAAGACAAATAAAGATAAAATATTCTAAGTCTAAGCAAGACTATAAATTGCTTAACTTTTAGGCGAGAGGATTGCCTTAAATATTCTCTATTTGAGTGGTATTGAACACTCCCTTTTGGTGGATGGTTAACCATAATAAAGGTTTTATATTTACATGTAATTGCCGCCCAATACCGCTCTTGACGCCTATATAAGAGAGACTAACTTTATTGGAGTAAACGGCTAGCGAATTTGGTAGGCTACCAAACTAGGGTAAAAACTAGTTAACTCAGCTAGGGAGAGTATAACATCGTCACCGATGAGACCTAGACGAAACTACACGTTGCATCATAGTGTAGTCTGATTCATTACTCAAAAAGCGCAATTATAGATCTCACAATACAATGGTCTGTGAAGATAGTTGTATTGACCGTTATCTCATGCGGTATATAAACTAGGATGACGGAGCGCCTACGCTAACGTGATAAATCGTAGGCAGTAATGTGGCATTCGTGGTCCCAAGCCCACGCACTACAACACGTGCTTATAGTACTTGCAAAGCTATAAGATATCGATTGTAGAACACAGAGGGTAGTCGCCTGCTTTATAGGTAACAGGTTTACATGTGAAACTGAATGTCCAATATGGCTTTGAGAACGTATGCGAAATAAGTTGCGGATATTCTATGACAATCTGGAGAGACGGATAGTGGTTATTATACACTTGCTGAAGCAAGAGGGTATACTATGTACGAATGCATTATATGGGTATCGTACTTGGCTATATAAGCGCAAAATAGCGACGGTTCGAGTCCAGTAACCACTTCAATTTGTTTTTATTATACCGATTTCCTTGTATCATCTTTTACTAAAAAGTGACGTAGGTTTTTATTCTGATGCTCAACGTGCTGGTCTGTGAAGATAGGCACGTTTTTATTATGTATATTAATCAATAACTACATATATGGACAAAAACAAAATTCACAGTTTTATGGACAACCTTAACCTCCTGTTAGTAGGAGCTGTATTAGGTTGCTTTGTAGGTGCCTGCTTTGCATCTAATTACCATACAGGTAAGAGCAAAAAAGCAGAGAAAAAGATAGAAGCATATGAACGATACTATACATGTGTCGAAACATTGCTTGACTCTCTCGATGGTACACATAATCTTGATCTTATGGATACAGATCTTGCAACAGATTATGGTGCTGATTATTTGAATGCAAAATCCAAAGTTGACATGCTGGAAGCTAAGTGATGAAAGAAAGCATTGATGTTATAGGTGAACCAGTACCAGATCCAATAGTAGGATGTGGTCTTATACTGTTTATGATAGGTGCAATTGCTGTAATGGTGATATCGGTATCAGGATATCTATTGTTCAAAGCGAATATAATATTATTAATAATATTAAATGGCATCTTGGCAGTAATAACTGGCATTATAATTATTGTGTTATGTTTAAAAACAAGAAATCATGAAGTATGAGCTTACAAACGACATCTGGTACTCGTAAGAAATATAAACCAGGTCAATTAGTTACAATTAATCATCGTGTATTTAGAATTGTAAAAAAATATTGGTGCAAGGATGATTGCTTGTGTTGCTATGATAGAAATTATGAAAAATATGATTTCTGCATGGAACTACCACTAGGTTTAATGATTAAACCAATATCAAAACATAAGGGTTGAGTTGCATCAACCCTAAGTGTTTAATGTAGCCGTAGGGAGTCCAAAGCCTCCAAAGGGAAACCGAATTACAGATGGAACACAAAACTCAAGTATAGGTGAGAAGTAGTCCTATACAAGTAAGTAATGTTTAAATTATCAAAATTATGAACATTTTAGAGAAGTTGATGGGTGAAGGATACCCAAAGTTTGAGTCATCAATTTATGCTGACGGTAGTAAGACAATTGTAACAGTGTCTCGTACATTGTCTCCTAATCATGTTGACCTGGATTCTCCTGGTTACATCGAGAACAAGCTGAAGAAGCATATTCCTATCTTGACATCTATTGGTGTTACAAAGAACAAGGAGACTGATGAGCAGAGCATTAATGTAACTGTTGAGGTCGGCGGTGCGTTTAATGGTATCACTCATCTTACTCACCTTGTACACATCGCTGCTGCTATCAGCGAGATTGCAGAGGACAGACTCAGTGAGCCTGAATGCATCAAGAACATCGGCCTGGATTGCAAACCATTCCTTCATTTGTGCAATGAATCAGAAGAAGAAAACAACGAAAACGCATAACCAAGCAGTTAAGCCACAGTCAGCAAAAGGGAAACCTGATGCCGAGTATCTTAACTATAAGGTAGTTGCTAAAGAGGGAGGATCTACAATGATCCTCTCTTCTGGGTTAAGTAAGGTTAATGCTAAGTCCCTTGAGAACACTTTGAGCAGTTATATTAATAACAAGCATGCAAATGTTCCAGGAGCTGGCAAGACAAGTGTTAAATTCTTAACGATTCATTAAACTATGTTGAATGTTACTATCCAAAATGATGGAAAGATCAAGTTTCAATCAGAATGCTCTGATGCAAAAGAGATGAAATTTAACGTTAACTTATTGTTAGGAGTAGTGCAATCTATGGAAATAGAAGAAAAAGCTAATAAAGATGCTAATGGTATTCCGGTGCAATCAACTAATTATCTATACTTAGACAAAGTAGATGATAGTAACAAGTTAAGTACCGTGAGTACATTATTAAAACAGCTGAATATTTCTTTAAAAGAAGCAAAAGCTATTGCGGATAGAGCTGTAGATGATAAGCATAATATATTAGTGGCTTCATCTGTTGATCTTGATTTCATTAACAATGTTAGAAATGCTCTCGAATCTGTAGGATGTATTTGTAGAATTACTAGCGGTATGTAATATGGCTATAAGATTATATGAAAAGCCAGATAGACATAATCCTGGCCCATTAATAGCGATTGTCATAGTAATAATGTTATTACTCATGACATCGAAGTGCCATGCGCAGCAAAAAGCAGCGATTGACACTATGGTTTGTAAGGTTGAATGTATTAAGCAAATAGTACAACAACCTAGTTCTAACGGTAAAACCGTTAAGTATCTAGCTGTATATATCGATAAGTCAGCAGGATTCTCAGAGGTTATTCCAATCTCAAAGAGTGTTGTTGATTACATCAATACGTGCAAGCAATTCTCTATTGAGCCAACACTTGGTATTAGACTGAGAAATGGCGTAATTACGTCTATTGTTCGCTATAAAATTAAATTTGTACGCAAATGAAATTTCAGAAGAATGATGTAGTTCGTCGAGTTCTGCCAAGTGGAACAATGGTGGGTGGTTTGATGGTGGTCATCACTACAGCTGGTGGTAAATGTACAGCTGTTAGAGATGTATCAACTGGAAAATGTTGTATATACAAGTCAAGCAGTCTTGAAAAGATAGAAACTACAAAAATTATGGTTGGAGAAAGTGATATGAATAAAATTGACGCTATGAAAGGAGTCGGTTCGTTCTATCACGAAGTATCCTATGTGTATGATAAATTATACGCAAATCCTACAAAATTTGTATGTTTCATCCTAGCTAAGAACGGAGAAACTATACATAGAACATTTCATCTTGGAGAAGTATCTAGAGTACTACGAAAAGTTGGCGAAACCATTAAAGGTTATCAAATCGTTCCAGTTAAAAAGCCAATGTATAAACTACAATTGATTGGTGAACTATGAGTAAAAAACTTAGTCCTGGCAGAATATACAAAATAAATAATGTCATTGTTAGGGCTAAACGTCAATACAACTGCAAAGGGTGTATCTTTAATAGTCCTTTTTCTTGTCCGAGAGTAAGCGATTCAAAGAATCTGGATAATAAAGAGCCATTATCTTGCATTGAAGACGGAATTATTTTTATTAGTCCTTAATTATGGCAAAAAGAAAGAAAAACGGGCAAATGTCCGAATCTGAACTTGAGCTCCGTCGTTTTCATAGCGATGTAAGAAAGCTTAAGAAAGTGTGTAAAGAGCATAATATTACATTATTGGAATTTGATGAAGCAATCAATGATGATGTATGTATATTATCTCAAAGTGAATATGAAGTCGGATCTGCAAAAGAATATCTTAGCAATAGTCTAGAGAGTTACTTTGTACATGATTCGGATTTCAGCAGAACTCAACAATTGTTTGATCATGGGTAAATTAGTAAGTTTAGGTGGAAGCTTGATAATTATGATAGCTTCATTCTATCCGCTGCTCGATATTATACATTCGTGTGGTGATGTAGAGCATAGTATAAGCATATTGACACTTGGGCTTGTACTGATATGGCTTGTGATTGCTTTGATCTTTGGTTTGTTATTATTCTATTTTACATGGATGGATATAATAGACGACAAGAGATATAATTAGTTGCATTTCAAGGGGGCAGTTTATACTGTCCCCGAGATTTATTAGGTTAAAGGCCTACATAACAGTTCAAGTCTGTATAAAATCACGCATTATAGCGCCCTGGGGAGAGTTTCGGCAGCATCTAAGAAAGGGGTAAAAACAAGACGAAAAACTGCCATTTGATACATTAGCTCAGTTGGAAGAGCAATAGATTTTTAATCTATGGGTCATGGGTTCGAGTCCCATATGTATCACAATTGCGTAGAGAGGATAAGTCGTTTTGGATATGGGTACCAAAATGCAGGTGTTGGGCGGTAAGATAAAATACCTTTCTTACAAGTTATCTACGCAATTCGGACTTGTAGCTCAGTTGGTTAGAGCAACAGACTCATAATCTGGAGGTCCTAGGTTCAAGCCCTAGCTGGTCCACAATAGATGATTCCGTGAATCTTTAAAACCCGGATAGTTAACATTTGTTAAATCTCTAATAAATTATCAAAATGAAGAGATTATTTGAAAAGCTTAGCATGTGCTTAATCATGCTTATTGCAGCTATCGCAGTGTCATCATGTGACTATGTGAAGCAGACAAAGAGCGAAATCAGACACGATGATTCGCTCATGGTATCAAAGATGATGCAGGAAATTGACAATCCTACATTCGCCGACTATTCTGATGCGTTGACATATCAGAAGACGGAAGGCCAGTGGAGACATCAGGATTCTGTATTCTTCAGCATACCTGAAAAGGTTATGCGTGATGTTGTATCAGTTCTTTCGAAGTCTGGGGAACCAATAACTAAGGGAAGCATATCCCATGAGTTTGAGGTTAACAAGCATGTATATATGAACTTGCCGGACAAATCGGACCAATACAATATCTTGACTCCGCCAGACATTCCTAACACGGAAACAATTGATACCATTATTGATGGTAAGCATGTGCAGATTGTGCAGTCCTCCAGTACTAACATAATGCCAAAGGAGGATTAGCTATGAAGCGGTATATCATTATCTCTTACGAAGGCTCAAGTTTGAGCCCATCTGAAGTTATGTCAATAGCTTCACAGCTGAAGGTCGCCAAACCTGATGTTGGTGATGTACATGCATCTACAATGGATGAGACTGAAGTCAATTCCATTGTTATCCGTCACGCAGAAGACAAGAATGCTACAGAATTGTCTGTCGTAGAATCTGCGTGTATCTACGTAAAAGAGAAGTTTGGCAAGTTCTTCAACTCAAAAATGAAGTTGATGCTTGCATTGGTCGAGGCTGTAAATGACGAGCCTAACAATGAGTCTCTTACAAATGCTATCAAGGTTATATCTTGTGGTGTAAGTAAGAGAATGCGTGATTCTTATGGTATTTCTACCGATGTTGTTTGTGTATTTAAAACGGTTCAAGGTAATATGTAACTATGTGTAGAACACAACGTAATACAAAGAAAGTGTATCGTCAACGTCACGCAGAGGCCAAAGCAAAGGCTTATAAGCGTGACAAGTTTCAGAACAAATTAAATCCTCTCGATTATGTGGAAGATTCCAGTGTGTACGACTAAGAAGGTAAAGGGTAAGATTGTCAAAACATTGGCATTCGAATCCAAATACCCTGATGAGAATCAAGCTAAAGAGGCTAGATTCGCACTCATTCATTTGGCTAACTGCGCCCATAAAGCCCCATGTGATATCACCGTTAATAGTGACGGTGCGGTATTGGTTAAGAATCCGTCATGGAGTGTGGGCGAAGTAACATATGTTAATTAATTTTATTTACAAACATTTTAAATCATTATCAAAATGGCAAAAGCAGAAACAAAAGGTGCTGCTAAAGAGCAGCAGAACACATCAGTAGACAACGTAGTAGAGCAGTTGATCAAGGGCAACCTTGTGACTGACATCTCAGACAAGGCGGCAGAAGAGGTCCGCCAGGATGAGGAGAAGCGTAAGATCTCTCAGACCAAAGAGATCATCAAGTGTGCTGATTTCCTCCGTATTAAGGAGCTTCTCAATGTCCGTAAGGACCGTGCGAAGGCAAAGATTACTCTTGAAATTCTCAAGAGACGTACAGAGTTGGTTGATCGTCTTCTGGGCAAGAAGGTAGAGGATGGTACCGCCGTTCCTGATGACCAGAGAATCACACCAAACCAGCTCAGTGACCTCTCGAAGAAGATCGATGAGGATCAGCGTAAGAAGATGACCGAGCTGAACAATGAGTACGATAAGTACGACAGTGAGTTGCGCAGCAAGTACCCTAACAGTTGGCGTTACGCTAACTATCAGTTCGATTGCCTTTAATTCTTTTTCCGGTGCAAGTATCTTCGTATCACGCATGTAGGTTTCCCAGGTATTACAGGAGGGCTATGGTAGCCGGCTAATGAAGGAACCTAGGAATGAATTAACATTTCTATCAAGTATCTTTGTATCACGATAGGAGAAAGAGATGTGTACCCACACAGTTAATTGGGACAGTAGATCAAACAATATGTTTTGTGCGTATCTTTGTATCGGGGAGATTTGATTGCTCTTAGAAAGTTAATCGAACCCTGCAAAATATATCAAAAATGCTGAATATAGCCCTCTAAGTATCTTCGTATCATGAGGATTCCTATATATTTTCAACCATGTTCTAATGCGTTCTGAGGCGTTGTAGGAGATAAGTGGAGTAATTAACCACGATGCTGCCGAAAGCGCCTTAGAACGACTCTAAAGTGGTTTAAATCAAATGTTCTGACTGATCATCGGAACATTTACAAAGAATATATAGTGTGTATGAAATAATCTGTTTGGACAGGGGTTCGACTCCCCTCACGTCCACAGTACTCCCTCTACGCTATTGTGTAGATTCCGTTTGGACAACCTAGGCATGTTGTAAAACTGCCTACACGGGCGTGTTTGGTTTTGACAGACAGAGGAGATAAATACATTAAGCACTATACTATAAATTAAACGACAATGTAAATAACATTGTAGACTATACTTGCGTAGCGTAAGTTTAGTCTAGGTGTTTCCTACCTAAGTGGAGAGAAGAAAGAAGTTGGTACCGTCGCCTTTTGGTTTGGGTCTGGGGTTCGATTCCCCAGCTTCTTCCTATTAGTTATGACAAAGGGATACAAAGCGATGATAAAGGACAGGTGTCCTTATGTCGTCAACCTCGCATTTAAATGGTGTACAGAGTTTGGTAGACTATCAAATATTGGTAAGAAGCCACACGAAAGAATCAAGTATGCTGTTAAAACGCGATGGATAGACCGTGTATATCAAGAGAATATAGCAATCTACAACACCGGAAAAGGGAAACCTCGAACAGATGAGAAGAATGCGTCAATAAGAATGGCTCTTGGAATCCACGAGGGGTCTCAAAATTTTAATTTTGCAGACTCTATAAATTTAGAATCAATCAACAAGACTTTCAATGCTGGAGAATATGCATTTTGGGCATGGGTTAATAGTTGGGTAGTATGGTTTCAAAATAACTATAAATTTCTGGAAAACTATTACAAAATATCGTGTAAATGTGGTAATATGGCACTATTTGATAAGTTCTTATCAGAGAAAGCTGGATTTCTAGATAATTATCTTGAAGATTTTTCTAAGTTTATTAAGAAAACATTTAATTAAACAAAATAAAAAAAATGGAGTATTTCCCTTTAATACTTAAGCATCGTGTAACACACATGCATTTCGATCTCCCCGACAATATGGAGCTTATATTATCAATATTTCGTAAGGCACATGCTAACGAATATGTTGTAGAGCCACATATATTCTGTCACGGAGACTGGTATGACGATTTGTGCCTAAAAGAGTATTCATGTAATCCTAAGTTAAAATACTTATCAAACTGGATTATGCGAAAGTTAATTCTCGAAAAAAACCTAACTTGGGAAACAGCACAAGTTAGAATGAGAATTGCTTCAAATATGCTTTTTCAGGTAGGAGTGGTAACAGGAGGTAAAAACCTACTTGGTATACTTCAAAGTAATTTCGTCAACAATGTATGGGCAGTTCATAGACAGAAATTAATCTATGACCTTCCATTCTATCAGGAGTAGGGCGAGAGAGATCTCCCCTACTCCACAATATGGAGTATCAGCGTATCACTCAATCTGAGATTGAGACCATAAAAGAAGCTCAAAAGGGAAATGAGCTTGCGTTTAATAAATTGTTTAACCGTTACAAAGAGTTCGTTGACAACGTGCTCTTTTATTACGTGAATGACATGGATGAAGCTAAAGATCTTACAAATGTTGTATTTCTTAAGGTTCACCAGAAACTCTCGACGTTCACAGATTATTCGTCTTTTGGCGGATGGCTGAGAATTATAGCTAATAGAACAGCTATAGATTATTTGCGAAAGATAAAGGAAAAATCTATGGAATTAGGAGAAGATATGGGCCGACTACCCGTAGAATTAACTAGTTCTTCGGAAGAAGAAGATCTTGTCAATCTTCTTGAACACGAATTTCTTTTGAAGGAGTTTGAAAAGCTCCCTAAAAAGACACAGAAGATTTTCAATTTGTTTTACGTAGAGGATCTGTCAGTTGACGAAATTAGCAAAGTGCTAAAAACTCCTACAGGCACTATAAAAGCTGCGTTAAGCCGCACTCGTAGGAAAATTAAAAACAATTTAAAAGTTTAACAAAATGACTTCACTTTTATTATTGATTCTCTCAATTTTTATCGCTCTTGGTTTCGCAAGATACAATAAGAGCAACAAGTTGTTCTGGATCATTCTTGTGAGTCTCTTGCTTGGTTTTACTGGTAAGAGCATGGTCAACAGTGCCTTTGTTGACCATAAAAGTGAAGCCAGCACAGTTAAATCTTCTGCAACTCCCATGCTGGCACCGACGTGCTCACTTCAGGCTTTGGAACCCTCAGAGGGCGCCGGTACATGTGATGAGCCAAAACCAGCAGGTAAGGATAAAGTTGTAGCAGATACTGTCGCTGCGCTTAACTTGGGTGAAGACGGGCATATTAAAGTGCTCACTAAGCCTCCACAAGATTGGTTAAAAACGAACTTTATATTCGACACAAGTTGAATCTAAGTTAGTTGCCCAGAAAAGTATTAATTAATTTTATTTATAAACGTTTTTAAACATTATCAAAATGGCTAACAAAAAGAACAAGGGTAACGTTAAGGTTGCCCAGAATAACAACAATGGTGATAACGGTGCAAACGCAGCTATTGAGGCTGCAGCTATGCTCACAACAACAGGTGGGTCAAGTATGGACCGCAACCACCAGGTGGACTTGTTGAAGATGGCTCATGATCGTTTCTTCTTGGATGAGAACGCTGCAGAGCATACTGGTATCCCGCAGGGAGCCATCGACAAGATCAATCATATTAATGCTCTTGGCATTGCTGTGTGCATGTGCAATGAGGTTAAGTATGGTTCAAGTGACTTCGCGGTAGTAATCCGCAAGTCTGCGCTCCCAGAGCTTAAGGAAGCTCTTAAGGAGATTGGTGTAAACTTTGATGAGGCTAAACTCTTGCCTTCGACCGAAGACGCTGAAGCAGTTGAGGTTACAGGTGCAGCTGTGCAGGTTTCAGAAGAGACTTCTAAGAAGCTCGAAGAGGATGCTCAGGCCCGTGCTGCTACAGCAGGTAAGGTCTTTGATCCTACAAAGATCAAGGATGAGGAAGAGCTTAAGAAGGCTCTCTCTGGCTTCCTGGCTATGAATCGCGATTCTAAGCTTATGGAAAGCATTATACAGTGTGTGAACTTCTATAAGGCATATCGTTCTATCGAGGCTAAGCGCGCGATCGAATCTGCTGAGAAGACGCTCAAGGACACCAAGGACAAGAAGTATAAGGAAAACGCTGAGAAAGCTCTTGCTTCTGCGAAGAGTAATCTTGAGCGTGTCAATAACATGAGTTTTCATGACGTGTTTCATGAGGTTGTTAACCTTACGGGTCGTGTCGGAACTCTTACTTATGGAATTGGCGCTCACCTCTTCAACGTTACCGCTACGTCAGGATCTCCTGTATCTGCGTTCTGTGAGCTCAAGGATCATTCTACAAACAAGGATACCGGTGTATGTAAGTATACCGACAATCAGATTGCAGACGCTGTAAGATGTCTTGTCCTTATCGGTGCTGACGAAGTTCGCTCTAGTGGTGAAGCTTTGCTCGAGAAGGAGAACAAGCTTCCTGAGAAGGAGCGTGTTCAGGCTCATGTCGATACAGCTAACAAGAACATCGCGTTTGCCGATAAGGCCACTGCAGCGGTTCTTGCAGCTCCAGGTAGCTTCGTTGAGAGCTTGAAGCAGAACTTCTTGGATGGTAACAACTTTGCCAAGAAGACTGTTATTGCAATTAAGCGTGCGTACTATCGCGACGTTGCTCCAGAGATGATGGCTAAGGTTAAGCCTGATTCTATGCTGGATAACGCTACCCAGTATGCTGGTATCATCTCTAATCTGTTCCGTAATCCTTCTGATCCACTCGTAGGTTACGCTAAGGAGAACATTATCGACTTGGCGTTTAAGACCGATGAGGAGATCAAGGCTGAGGAAGAGGCTGTTGCCAAGGCTGCTAAGGAAGCAGCTGATAAGAAGGCAGCCGACAACAAGAAGAAGGAAGCCAAGGGTAAGGCTAAGGCTCAGGTAAAAAAATAATACGGCCAATTAAGAGAGCTGGTTCACAACTAGTTGGTCGCGTTAGAAAAGCCTTTGATATCCAATGGCAAAGTGAACGTAAATAATTTAACTATCAAAGTATGAAAAAATTAGTAACAACGTTGTTAGGTGCAGCATTTCTTGCGATCGGAATGAATATTGCAGATCTTAAGAATGTACCCCTTCCAACGACAGTGCAAACAGTAGCAGCATCTACTGTATCGCAACCAATGGACCATTTGTTTGGTCAGATGAATCGTGCTAATCCTGATACAGTGCATGATACCGTTAAGGTAAAAGTGCCTGTACCTTGTAATCATAAACAGTTGCCTGCAAAGGCAATTGTTAAACGCACCATAATTAAGAAGACAGATACGTCGTATGTACCACTTCTGTATATTATGGAATCTGGAGAAAAGGTCGACTCCACTAATCGCAACTCTACCATTCGTAAGGGAGAGCTCCGTGATTATATCCAAATCGCCTCTAATGTACATAAGTAAACATAAGAACCCTATGTGCTATAATTAGGTAAGTACATATAGTAGATCCCATTAGTCTACGTACTATTCTGGAACATCCCCC
>ERZ1023977.12-NODE-12-length-28647-cov-11.508289_pt1 | contig 28647 bp, 23 predicted proteins | sample MGYA00380433_ERZ1023977 | MGnify/ENA primary metagenome ERZ1023977 (study PRJEB33179, sample SAMN07449059) | human gut metagenome | biome: Human-gut; feature: Human associated habitat; material: Faeces | host: Homo sapiens | place: India:Kasaragod | collected...
CCCAGCGCGGCAAAATCAGTGGCGCGCTGGACATCGCCGACCGTGGCGTTGCGATCTCGATTGCCGCCGAAGTTGCAAAAGCCGCCGCCCATCAGCGCAAGGATCGCAAAGAGCCACAGCCCCTCGCCACCAAAACCGCCGAAGCCGCCGCCGCTCACCGCCGCGTAATCAGCAGGAGACATAGAGTCGTTCATGTGTGTTCCCTCCGTTATTCATATTATTTTCACGCGCGCTGTGAAAATTCACGAAAACTGAGAAAGGATCGTCTGCGGATCCACGCCCTGAGACTGGCACATTGCATAAAATGTTTGCTGGAGATTCCCTCCATTCAGCTGTCGGATCTGATTCAGCATCGGATTCTGATTCAGGATCTGTTGCATTGCCAGCGCAGGATTCTGTGCAGCCTGATATGCGTGATACATCTGCACGGCACGGGATACGCCGCTATTCTGCCCGTTCAGCTGCTGCAGGATGGGATTCATTCAGCGCCGCCTCCAATCTTGAAATCCGTTCAGCCAGCGCCGCCAAGTCAACCGGAGGCGCGTCTACATGGGGTGCAATGTCGTAAGGCGTCGCCGTCTTGTACCCAGCTCCGTCTGTTTGGCAAAGCCACACGATCGGCGCAGTCTCGTCCAGCAACAGCTCACTGCAGTTTGGCGCCATCTGATAGGCGTTCACGCCGCCGCGCCCGTTGACGCGTACGATCTCGCGTCGCTGGTATGCGGGCGGATACCCATACATCATTGGATCACGTCCTTTCTGGATCTATCGTACCCCAAATCAGCGGTTGGAAAGCGTAGAGTATCGGCATCAAAAGGCGCAAAAAAGGAGGGCATAAAGCCCTCCTTCAATTTGTGCCGATGATCCCGTATGAGATCCCGTCAGCAATCTTTCCGTATGCTCTTCGTCTGCAATTTTTGATCGTGTCAGGAGAAACAAACAGATCCATCGCCACGTCTACGCAACTTCGCCCGCGCACATCGCACTCGATGATGCACGCCTCCTCCATGGGCGGCAGATCAAACGCCTTGACGTAGTCCACCGCCCGCTGAGGAGCCATTCGTGATAGCCTTGCTCTGATCTCCCTATGCTGTGCGTTCATCCATTCCCCTCCGCGCCGTGAGCCTGCGGAGCTTTCGCGGGGGAGCGGGGTCGGCGTATCGTTGCCCGCTCCCCGCCCAGAGGGTTAATGCCACGGAGCGTCTGCCAACTGTTTTTCTCCGTAGCCCTTCATTCGATAGAGCGCGTCCTTCTGTGCCGTGGAGATGTTCATCTTGTTGATCGCCTCCAGCACAAACTGCTTCTTCTCGATCTTCCCGTCGCCGTCGGTATCCTCGCCTTTAACCGCGTTAAGATCCTTGTACGCCTCCGCAAAGGATTTCTTGTCGAATCCTGCATCGGAACCGTAACTCTGATACGCCTTGACGATGGCATTCGTCGCATCAGACACTCCAGCGTTTTTCCAGTCGTACGCCGTAGCCTTCAGCTCCGCATCTTCCGCAGACAGCCCGCCGACGTTCTGCAACGCCCGAATTACCTCTCGGCGAGAAATATTCCCGTCAGCATATTCATCGGCAAGATCGTCGTACGAGAAACCGTAGGACTGCTTGAATTCCTGCTGTTTGATAACGGTTTCTGCATCCTCGCGGCTGAACCCGACGTCTTCAAGCTGTGAGAGCATATCGCTTCCGCCAGCGTTCTTAATGGCGTTCTTCATGCCGGTCTTGATCTGCTTATCAGTATAGCCCTTACTGATAAGGTCGGCATAAATCCGGTCATACGCGGCCTTGTCATCCTGCAATGCGTGATAGAGGATCGAGTAGTACCGCGAGGAGTTTTTCGCGTCCGGAGCGACGCGGTAGATCATCTGCTCCATCTGATACATCGCCCAGTAACTGCCGGTCTCCTGCGCGATGCTTCGTGCCACCGCCCAAGTGTCGCGCCCGATGTTGCCGACGGAAACGCCGAAGATCTTACTTCCGGTCACCAGAAGCTGTTTGAATGCATAGAGCGTGGTCTTCTGCCCGTCGCCTTGTGTGGCCTTTGTAAACAGCTGCGCCGCAGCAATAAAGTCCGAAACCGCGTCTGCATCCATGCGGGACACCGTGTAGCCCTGAAGCATAGACTTGATGTCCTTGGCGAACGGGATCCGTCCTACGGGGTCGATGTTGTCCCACAGGTTACTACCCAGCAGGACGCTGACGACCGTGTCGTCCTCTCCGGTTACGCCGGTCAAAACCTCGAAGTATCTGCCCCAGTAATCCTTGTCCTTATCATCCTTCCGCGCCGCGTCGACGAGGGACTGGACAAGCGCGTTTACGCCGTCGGTAACCAGCAACGCGATGCTCGTCCGGGCAAACTGTTTCAGAGCCGCGCTCTTCTTGCTGGGATTGGTTTCATAACGCCACGCGTCATAGGCCCTAAGGAGCATATTCAGGGACTTCATCGGTTCGCCCATAAATGCGGTGGCCTGTTTCGTCAGGCCGTTCCCGCTGCGCATGATCTGCGTGCGCTGGAGGATACCGTCAACGACCTGTGACTGGTCGATTACGTCGGAAAACACCTCTGCCGTGCGAGTGTAAAACTCCTCGCTCCCGACTTCATAGCGCCCTTCCTTCTGCACGGTATACTCACACGCGTTCCAGATCTTGCCCCACGTCACAGCGTCGGCCTTTGCCGCCGCCGCACTGGATGCGTCGCTGAGCTTGTCCATAAAGGTCTGATCCGCGCCGTTGAGGATGCCCTTCATGATCGTGTACTGCCCGGCCTGATCAAATCCGGACGAATCCTTGATGGCGGCGATGCCCGCATACTGCTTAGCCTTTTTCCAGCCATTCCCCTTGGTGGGGGCCTTGACAAGCCCCTTGGCCATGTCGCTGGGATCGATGATCGCCGCCGCACGGAAGAATGCCGTGGGCTGCTGAAGCACCACGCGGGCGTTCATGCCGACGCTTGCGGCCTTCGTCCTGCCGACAAGCTTCTCGATCATGCGCGTGATCGGCTCATCATCGTGGGCGATGCCGTTCTGCACGTCACTCATGAGGTTTCGCCAGTACTTCAGCGCCTGTTCGCCGTAAACATCCGTCAGCACATTCTTGACGTTCTTGCCGGTAAGGTTCCCGGCAGAGTCGCGGTAGCGATAGTTAAAAAGACGGTTGATGTCCTCCATCGGTTCGAGCATTGTGCTGTAGGTAATCATGTCGCTTGCGTTTTTCGTGAAAACGTCAAACACTCCGCCAAGATCCAGCGTGTTGCTGGCGTTCTCGTTCAGGGCTTTCGCGCTGCCCATGTTGCGGATCTCGCGCGGCATATTCTCGCCGCGTTCAGCGTTCTGCACGATTGCCTCTCGCGCCGACTTGATCGGCCAATAATGCTCCTCGGTAAACTTGTTGTACCCATACACGGCCATGCTGGCCTCGTTGCCCCACTTGGCAAGCATGGTAGACGCGATTTTCTGCAGTCCCTTTGCGACCTTGATCTGCTCATCCGTCAGGGCATCAGTGATCTGAGCCACATCGCTTGCAGTGAGAGGAATGCTCTTCGTGCCGCGCTCGATGGCCGGCAACTTGCCGTCGCGCTTGATGTAGGGCTGTACAACGCCGCCGACCGAGAGGTGCTGCATCGAGTGCTTCCCGCGATTCGCGAGGTTGTAAAGGTTCATGATCTGGTCATTCGTCAGCGTGATCGTCTGCCCGCCCTCGGTCGTAAACGTATGCCGCTCGTTCCGCTGTTTATAGACCTCGCGGCTCATGAACTTCTCCGTCAGCTTCGCGACCTCTGCGACCCTGCGGTTCTGCGTGTCCTCCGCATTCCGCAGAGCGCGGAACACGTCCAGACCAGCATCACCATATGCGTTGAAAAATGTGCGCGGATCGTAAAGGCTGAGTGCAGCCTTCTTGTTCGCCCGTTTGCGGCTACTTACGCCGCTCCTGAGATCGTTTGCCCACTGGGAGATAAACATATACTTCCCGCTTGCAAGTGCCTTGTCGTAGCTTGTGATGGTCGTCTCGATGCCCTTGATGGCCTTCCAGATGACATTCAGCTGCTCCGTACCCATCTTGTCGATCCTCTGATCTCCAAGTGCCACCAACTGGTCGATAAACCCGCTCTGCCCATCCTCCCCGAACAGCGCCGGATCAACCACAAAGTTCGGATCGCTTTTCAGGATTTCGTTGTACGCTTCGCGCAGCCGGATCGCGTCCTGCGTCCTTCGGATAACCTCCCCCTTGCGTTTCCCGCTTTTATGCACTTGGAGGTTCCCCTCCGCGTCATAAGACCGGGAGCTTTCGAGATTGATTGACCGCAGAAGTTTTGCAACGGGCATCCGCAGGCTCTCCGGGATGTGTTGCTTATCCGTTGGGCGGAGCAACTTCCGAGAGAGCGTTTCGGTGTGCCGCGAGATCTTGGTTCGGATCTCTCTGGCCTTTCGCCTTTCCGCTCCGGCCTTCGTTCGCTCGGCATAAGCTGTGCGCATCTGCTTGATCTTCTCGTCGCGACCAGCCCGCGTCTTGCTGAGCAGATCCTTCAGGTGTGCGATCTCCTGCTCCTTCCGGTCTGCGTAGGTAGGTCTTGTCTGCCGGACATCGTCGCTGATCATGCCCTCAATCAGCGCATTGCCAAGTGCCGTTACCGCAATGTCGCGGTACTCATCATAAGGATTCGACCAAATGCTGTCGATATCCTCCAGCACCTCGCCCATGCGCGTAAGCTGATCCGCCGGATGCACGATACTCTCCGGGAAATATCCGCCGCCAAACAGTTCTGTCAGCTCGTGATATGCCACGTCAACAGGGAGGCCGCCGTCCTTTGCAAACTTAATGTCACGGTGTGCCTTCTTCCATTCGGGAAAATCCGGGATGGATCCGTCATCCGTGTACGCCAGCTTGACGGACTTGAGGTGTTTTTGGATCTCCAGCAAGTCCTCGCCGCCTTCCTCAAGCACACGAGAATTCTGGATGATCTTTTCTGCCACATACTCTGCATAAGCGTGGAGATCTGTGTCAGGGACATCCTGCGATAGAAGAGCCTTGCCGAGGTTCTCCATATCCGTCTTGATCTCGCTGTACTTCGTCGAGCTGTCGAAGTCGTTGATAAGCCGATTGCCGAGTTTCTTCAGATCTCCCTCGCGGAAACTCGGCATAGAGGGCTTGGTTTCCGCTTTCCATCGTGCCACCTGACGCTCAAGCGATTGCACGCGCGCTTTGAGCCGGTCGCGTTCCTTCTTGATGTCGCGCATTTCCGACTCGATCTGCGTCTGAGACTTGAGCTGGAGCCTGTTCCCCTTCGGCTGAGCCGCAATCATCTCATTCCCAAGGGTCGCCATGGCCTTCTTCTGCGCTTCCGTGGCCTTCAGATATTTGATTCGCTGGGGGATGGTGTCCCAGTTGTCCGTTACATACTTGAGCGCCCTCTCCTCGCGAGAGCTGTCATAATCCTCGACATAGCGGTCGACGATCCCGCGGATTGTATCAAAGTCAAACTCTGGCGTAACCGGCTTCTGCCGGATCAGTTTGCCGGTCTCCTGATTGATCATCTTTCGGTCGATCAAAAGTTTCCAGTAGTTCGGCTCGTCTGTAAATGCCTCAAACTTCGGGCGCAATCCGCGCTCCTTGCAGATCTCCAAATACCGCGCCGCGCTTGCCCGCATGGCCTCGATGCCGCTCATGCCGGTGTCGTACCCGACAAACCAGTCCGAAAACGCCGGTGCGACTTGCCATGTCTCGCTTCCGTCGCTTGTTGCTCCCTTGAGTTTCTTCTCGTTTTGGGTGAGCGTGTAATCTTTCCACCCGTGGATCTGCGCCATGCGCCGCAGATCTTTGTTCAGGCTGCTGGTGTGATAGGGGATGATATAATCGACATCTTCGCTGCGCATCAGCGCCCGGATATGCTTGTCGCTCACGCCGATGCACTGCAGACCCGCCGTCTCTGGGAACTCCTCACGCAGGGCCTTGGCCTCCTCAATGTTGATGCTCTCGGTGTCGCTGAAGCTCAGGCTGCCGTCGGGGTTCAGGCCCGTCTGCGTACCGGCCACGCCGGAGAGATTAAACATCATGCCAGTCTTGCCGAGCACGCGAACCTCGTCCGGATATTTTGTGTACCCGTGCATCTTCGCGCCGCGCACGCTGTTGTCGATCACCGCTGTGATATAGTCCAGCAAGTGCTGGATGCGCCAATCGCTCCACGAGGAGAACCGCATACCGTTCTCTCGGTTCATGTTCGCGAGGAACCGATCCGTCACGACCTTGCCACGCCCGATTTTGCGGCGGCTGTCCCCGTAATAATATGCCTCATCCGTCTCAAGAGGCTTGCTGTGCGTCGCCTTTGTCATCATCCCGATGTAGGCCGCATATCCGTCCGGCAAATCCTCGCTGAATTGCGCAAGATTTGCGCTCGTCAAAAACGTCTCTGTGGGGAGACTTTCGACCTGATCAATAACTCGCTGTTCCGAAGCCGTCGGCTGATACTCCGAGGCCATGCGGGGCCGGATCTTGTTCAGTTCGGTAACGTCCGAGTGCTTCATCTTGCTCTTGGGGGTGTCTCTGTCGTACCCTCTCGACTCCTTAAAATCCTCCTGAGCCTTTATAATGCTGTCCTCATACGCTTGGTTCTTCGCTGCGTAATACTTTCGCATCGCCCTGCCGCGATCGTCCAGCCACGTCTGCATCTGCTTGGGGGATTTAAGCCGCGCCGCCTCAACGTAACACATCGCGCACGCGACCTGAAGTCCCTTGTCTACTTTGCGGTACTCGATCAACATATCGCGGATGGCCATCTGCTCCTCAGCAGACATTGGCCGTCCCTCGCGCACCTGCAGGCTCTCGATGACGTACTGGGTCAACAGCCGCTTACTGCAAAGCGTCGAAAAGTCCATTGAAATCTTGTAGAGAGGGTCGCTGTTCTGCTTATAAGGGGAAAAACGCCGGTCATCTCGTCCGGTGGTCTCGTTCATGTCGAGGATGTCGCGGTGCGGCTCCATGTATCGGACAAGCCCCTCGATGTTCGTTTTCAACTCGTCTACCTGCGCCTGCGTCCAGTTACAGTAGGACTTCAGGTCTTCAAACATCTGCCCTTCGGCGATGTCATGCTTCATCGACTTCAGCGAGTAGCGCTCCCCGTCATCAGCGGTCACCACCGCACTGTCCGTCAGAATCTCAGTAGAACGAACTGGCGTAGACTTGGGGGAAATGCTGGGCGGGATACTGGCAACATCATCGTTTTTAAGCGCCTCGTCTGTAACACGCAATGAGTAAACGGCATCATCGTAAGATACTACAGCAGTCGGAGCGTCATTTGTAACCAAAACCGCGTGCCCGACCGTCTCTGCCGCCTTGTCATACGCCGTCTGCCAAAGGTCTGCGATCTTCTGCAGCTCCGCGAAGTTTTTGCCGTAAGCCTCCTGCGCGGCCTTATTGCGCTTGGACGCAACAAGGCCCTTGACCTTGGAGATAAACTCCTTCAGTCGGTCAAGAAGGGTCTTCGCCGCCGTTCGGTTCTTTGCCGCGAACCGCTCAAAGAGGTCAGCGTCATTGAGCATCTCCGCCGTGAAATCCGCCGCGATCTCGTCCATGGCCTCTTCCTGCGTCAGCGTCACGCCAGCCTCGCGGCTTGCGTCGCGGTAGCGCTCTACCATATGCGCCGCCGTGTCATCCCCAAGCTCGTTCGCCCGGTATGCCATCACCGCGTCGCGATACGCGTGATACTCCGTGGGCGCGGCATCCTGCATCCGGTGCGTCACCTCATGCGCCGCGACAAAGGCGAGCGGGTTGTCCGCGTCTGCCGCAAGCTGGATCGTGTTTGTTTTATTGACGTACTTGCCGTTCGCCGCGCCGCCCTGTACCTGTGGGACGATCTCAATCCTTACGCCCATGTCGCTTGCCAAAGCCCCCAGTACGCGTGCCGTTCCGGCATCTTTGTTTGCAAGATTCCGGCTGTAATCGTTGTCAGCAAGCCCAGCCTCATCGGAGCGCGTAACCAGTTTCACCCCAGCCTTTTCCCGCGCAAGGCTGCTCGCCGCGTCCGCAAGCCCCGCCTGATATGCCGCCGTCTGTACGGATGGGGGGATATACTTTGCCGCGTCGCTCTTCACGTCGGTCAGCGCTTTCCCGCTCAGCCCCGCCTGATACATCGAGGTAAAGCCCGTGCGGAGCCGCGGGTTGCTCCTCACGGCCTGATTCTGCTGTACTTGCGTCCACGCGGCGCTGCCGTTTTCACCGAGGCCGGTGTCGGAGCGGAAGCTCTGAAGCCCGTCTGCCGCGCCCTGATTCCACGCAGCGGTGCGCTGCGCGTCCGTCAGATCGTCCGCAAACGTCCCGCGTTTCTCGGTTACGACACCGGCACGGCCATCCTCATACGCCTCCTGCATCCCCAGCAAATAGCGGCTTACATCTCCCCCGGCATAGGAGTCGACAAAGACGTTCGCCGCCCCGGCATTGGCCGCGCGGTTAATTGCGCCCTCATAGAGATCCGCAGTGTTCCGATCCGCGAACGTTACCTTCTCAGGGGAAACAACCTCGCCGTTCTCCATCTCGATCTGCCCGCCTTTTACGATGGACTTAATCGCAGACTCACTGCCGCCGACCGTGGTCTTTCCGTCCTCCTGTGTTTGATACGTCCCCTTTACGCCGGAGCGGTCTCTCACCATCTGCTGCGCCTGTTCATAGCGCTTGCTCTGCTTCTCGATCTGCTTGTTATAGACGCTGTCTGCGGCTTTCCCCGCCGCCATCTGTGCGCCGGAAAGAATGCCGCCGACGGCAAACCCTCCCGCAAACTCCTGTGCGGATGTCACGGGGTTAAAGATCGCGCGGTCGTCCGAAAGCGACGCGACGGGATTGTCTGCGCCGTACACAACGTTCTGCATTGTGCGCCCGACAGGCCCCTGCCAGATTTCCTCCATGCCCTCCTCTGCGGCGCTGCGCAGGAGATTCTTCACGCTGAATCCTTTCGGAACGTTTTGGATACCGCCGCCAATCTCAATCACCGAGTTGAGCAGACTTGTGCCGATGGCGTAGTTCATGGCCTCAGACGTGCTTGCTCCGTCGGACAGGGCTTCCTGATAATCCGACCCGACCTCGGACGCAAACGCCGTCCAGTAATTTTTAGACGTCAGCGTGTCGCGGAAGCCCTTGCCGAGTGTACTGAGGATGCCAGAACTTTCGACAACGGATGCCCCAAGATTTGCGAGTGCCTCTGTCGACGTTGCCACGCCGTTGACAATGGGTGCGACGGCTGCCGCTCCGGCAGTCATTGCCATCGGAATCGCGCCGCCAACGCCGTATGCAATGTCCCCGCCATAAGATGCCGCTTTCTTCGCGGCCTTCCCGGCGATGGTGGAGTCGTTGATCTTGGAAACCTCCTCCTCGCGCTCCGCGTCAAGGTATGCCTTCTCCTGCTCGATACCAACAAGACCGTTCTCGCCGAGGAATTGCCAGTCAGGCCGTCCGTGGTACAGCGCGTTAAAAAGCCCGCTCCCCTTGGTGTTCGCCCCCTGAAAGATCGTGTCCACGGCAGAGGTCACGGCGTCCTCGGCCATCGCTCCTGTAGCCGCGAGGCTTGCGACACCGGTCAGGAGCGTTTTGCCGAGGTTTCCAAAATACTTCCAGCCGTTAAACTTGCCCTTGCTCTCCTGCCGCTCCTTCGCGGGGTCGATCCGCTGCGACGGGAGGCTGACGGTGGGCTGCGTCGCTTCGCGCTCTTTTCGCGCCTGGATCCGCTGAGACAAAAGCTCCTGCGCAAGAGCGGCCTGTCCGCTCATGCTCTGCGTGCTGGTTTGCGTCGCCGCAGACTGCGGATCCTCGCGCTTCTTCTTACGCTGCTGCAGCAGCTCCACCGCCAGATCGTTGTTGGTCATAGTTGCCTCCCTCGCTCGCGTCATTTCTTGCGGAATGTGACGGTTTTCTTGTTGTTATCCCACGTTGCAGTAACCTTGCCGCTCTGCAGCATCGAGATAACCTCAGACTCACTGTATCGCCCGGTCGTGCGCCCCTGTGCATTCTTCAGTGCGATCCAGCCGTCCCCGCTGCGGTTTGCGATGGAATACTCGCTGATCGGCCTATAGCCGCTCTCATATGCCGCCTGAGTCTGAGCGCCCCAAATGCCGTCCTGCGTGAGACCAGCCGCCATCTGGATCTGCTTGATCTGATCGGACGAGTACCCGTGGGTGTCGTAGCTCTTGTTGGATCTGCGAGAGCTGGACGAACCACTGCGGCTCGAACTGCTTGCCGCCGCCTTCTGAGCCGCAAGCTGCGCCTGCTCCATCGCCATCTGCTGGTTAAACTGCCTGACGTTCTCGTCGTACTGCTTCTGCCACTGCTCGTCCGAGATCCGGTCTCTATAGTCCTGATAGGCGTAGCTTTTTGCGTCGCCGTATCGGCTGTAATCAAGCTGCCGCTCGGCATCGTACCGATTCGCGGCGTAATCGCGCTGGTTTTGCCAGTCGCTCGTCTTATCTCGATGCTCTCCGTACTCCTGCGAGTACCTGTCCGCAAGGAGGGAGTACTGCGTCTTGAGATCGTCGCCCTCCGCGTTATAACGATCCAGCGCCATCTGATACAGCTCCGGCACAACGTCGTTGAGACTCTGCAGATACGCGTTATACTGCTGCTGCCCGGCGCTTTGGCTATATGTCGAGCCATACCCGCCGGTAAGCGCCGCCGCCTGTCCCATCGTATCCTGCATGGCCTGCTTGCCCTGCTGGACGTATCGATCCTTGTACTGCTGATAGAGCGCGTCGCCGTTCAGGTCGTACTTAAATTTTTCGCGGTTCTGCAGCTTGCTGAGCGCGTCCTGCATCTGCTGGCCATACGTCCCGCCGTTCCACTCGCCCGGCTTCCGTGCGTCCGCCTGCTGGAGCTGATTGTACAGATCCCTGACGCGCTCGCTCTCCTCATAGTCTTTGTAGCTAAACGCCACCCGTGTCTCCCTCCTTTCCGGTTCTCCGGATTACTTCTTGAGCAGTGCGCCCCATGTATCGGGGCCGCAGATGCCATCCGCCGTCAGGCCGTTTGCGTGCTGGCAAGCCTTGATCGCCGCGACGGTTGCCGCGCCGCAGATACCGTCCGCGCCGTAGCTGCCGCACTTATAGCCCTGCGCGATGAGCGCACCCTGCATGCTGCGCACCGCGTTGCCACGGTCGCCATTTCCGATCATCTGAGTTGCTACCATGATAATATCCTCCTCGGTATTAGTGTTGTTGTCCGTCGCACAAATCGAATCGAACGGGAAATACTGGCCGGGGCAGCTCGTCCCCGCCACTGCAACGTCGCGGTGGCCAACCACACGATCTACGCCCAGCTTAGCCTTGAGATACTGCACCAGCTCACGACCGGCCTGCAGCTGCGCGGCAGGCATCTCCGTCTCAGTCTGGTAATCGCCCTCGAAGCACACGCCGATAGAGCGCCAGTTGCAGCTTTCGGCGTGCGCGCCGACTGCCCAGAGCGGACGGCCACGCGTGACGCTGCCGTCCTTGCCGACGAAAAAGTGGTAGCCGATGCCAGCCCATCCCCGGTTAAGATGCCAGTTGTGTACATCCGCTGCCGTACAAGATTTGGCCGCGGCGTGGTGCAGGATGATCAGGTTCGTGACCTGACGGGCAGACAGTTCGTGCGCCCAGTTGTAGTCCTTCTCGATAATGTTCATGTTAACCCTCCTCGTTGCCATCCGGAATCTTATCCTCCACGCTCACCTTCAGCCGCTTAATCAGCGACTGCAGGAACCCCGGCACCGGCGCGCCCAGCGCGGCCACATTCTCCAGAATCGAGATCAGCTCATTGATCACCAGCCAGATCACCACGATCGAAGCGATCAGGAAATCCAGCTTCCAGTCCAGCCCCATCTGGTCAGCACCATACCGCACCAGCCAGTCCAGCACGCAGGCCACCGCGACGATCACCAGATAGCCGACCTTTTTCAGGATGCCGCCGATGCCGACGCGGCTGCTCAGCTCTCCGGCCTGCCACGCCTTGGCCATGCCGGTGATGTAGTCCAGCACCATCACCGCCACGAGGATGATCGCCGGGATGATGAGCTGCGTGCCGTAGGATGCCAGCGCCCCCAGCGCTGCCGCAAGCACGGCCTTGATTGCGTTTTCTTTCATGATGTGTACCCCTTTCTTTATTGTGTAAACGCCTTTGTTGACAAGTTGCCGTTGTTATCCACAGAGAGCGTATACAGCGTACCGTTCGGCGCGGCGATAAAGAGATTCTCCGCGTTTTGCTTGACTTCCGACCCAAACTGCATGGGTGTACCTACCCACACCTGCTTGTAAGCGATCTCCTCGTTTTTGGTGACAATAAAGCCGTCCGTGCCGCCGTTGCCGACGATGCGGATATAGGCCACCGCATTGTTCGTGATGTTGATCCTAAACCCCTTTCCATCAGAATCAAACGTTGCATCGTAGCTCGTCCCACTGGTGGCCTTGTATGTCACCGCGCCGGTGCTGACTTTGGAGGAGTTGTACTGTACGGCGATTGGCCAGATGCTGCCCGCGCCGGATTCAAACGTGCCGTTCGTGCAACGCACACGGATCACGTCACCGGATTTGCAGGCGATGTACCCGGTCGTGCATACCGTGTAGGTTCGCACATCCGTGGATTCCCCTCCGGAGCCATTCAGACGCGTTTGAAGCTTGAAATCTGCATCCGCCGTATTCGCTTGGTTCGTAAAATTCGGCTGCTGCTGATATTCACCCGCCGCCGGGGTTACAAACGACGTGTCCGCCGGTGTAATCGGCGTCGCCGCAGGCACCCACCACGCAGACCCTGCCCACCACTTGGGCTTACCGAGGGAGCTATCCCACACAGACATACCGTGGTAATACTTGTCTGCGTCCAGCGCGCCGCCCTGACCTGGCAGAGCTACCGTGTCCGCCAGATACTGACGGTTGCCGCTGGCATAGCCGTCGTAGGGCACAAGCCCCGCCGCAGTGGGGTAAAAATACCCGTTAAGGCCGTCGGTCGCCAAAAACACCTTACTGCCCGCCGCCGGCAACACGCTGAACAGCTTCGGCAACTGCCCCGTGCGCCCGGAAGATCTGATGATACTGAAACCAATCAGTGCCAGCGCCACCACCGCGCCCGTGCCGGTTGCGCTCACAAGCGCTGTATTGGTGTAGGTATCCGCGCTGCGTTCCAGCAACTGTAGCCCGCACACCGTCACCGTTGCGTTGTTCGCAAGCCGGATCACCACGCCGGAGGTCTGCCGCCAGCCGTAAAACCCGTTGACGGTAATGTTGCTGTCAGCTCCCGCTGCGAGATATACACTCGCATCCTTGGATTCCGCGCCGCAGCCCGAGAGCACCACGCCGTTGCCGGTGATGTCAAAAATCACGCCCGTGCCGCCGTCGCAGCACACCTCTGTCAACGTGCTGTACGCGGACTGGATGATATAGGGGTTAGCAACGCCATTGCAATAGATCCGCTCGATGATTGTGCTTGTTCCATAGTCGATGTGGATCGCGTTGGATGCACAAACCAAATACAAATCGGCCAGACGGTTAAAAAAACTGTGCAGCCGGATACCGTGACTGCCCGTGCGGATGTTGCAATGTTCAATCGTGCATCGGCTCCGGTCGCCGTAGATCGCCCAATGTTCTGCCGCCGTGGACGCGTTTTTAACGCTCAGTTCGCGGATGACGGGGCCGCTACCCTTTTCAGATCCATCGGTGCGCCCGAGCAGAATTACCGCGTCAATCGCGCCCCAGCCGCCCGACCAGCTATCCACCGTCGGCATGGTCTTAGTAGCCGTGCCGGTCTTTTTGATGATCGTGGTGGACTTGTTCTCACCGACCAACGCAGGCGCGCGGCCTTCCCACCACTTGACGCCGTCTATCGTTGTCACGGCGTCGCTGTACGTCTGCAATACCAGCGGCGCGGTCACGATGTACGTGCCTGCCGGGATATACACGCCCATCGCGAGCGTGGATGCAGCCGCATCGATTGCCGCTTGCAGCGCCGCCGTATCATCGGTGGTTCCGTCTCCCTTGGCCCCGTAGTCCTTGACGTTGACCATGTAGTCGGCGTGCATATCGGCCTTTAGTTCAGAGGGCGACCGCCAGTAGAGCCAGCCCGACGCGTCAAACACGGGAATCTTTGTCGGGGAGGTCGTCAGATGCTCCGCCTTTGTCGCCTGCAGCCATGTGCCGGACAGGTACTGGCCGTAGACATGCCCGGTCAGCGTGCCGCCCGTGAGCGGCAGATACTTCGCCGGATCCGCCGGGGTATATCCCATCGCCGCCGCGATGTTGTCCTTCGTGACGCTGGCATCAGCCCCCGGATCCCCCTTCGGCCCCTGCTGGCCGGTTGCACCGGCAGGGCCTTGCGGGCCAGTCGGGCCAGCCGGGCCGTCGAACGCGCCGGATGCTTTGGCCTGCGCAAGCGCCGCGTCCGTCGCGGCCTGCAGATCGGCTTGTGAGATAGCTCCAACCTCTGCGGCGGAGTATGTGGGCTTGGCCTCAGCTTTTGCCCACTCCGGGACGGTTGGGTCAGTTTCTTCGATTGGATGAGCTGCCAGATAATCAGCAACAGCCTTGGCGATGTCATCCGGGTCTACGCCGCCCAGTCCTTTGATAAGCTCCATCAGCTGGTCGTACACGCTCTCAGGCGGATCGTCAGGCGCGCCAGCCGCAGAGCGGACGGACGGCAGCGCGCGCAGGATTGCCACGCGCGACGTGCGGATGTCGCCAGCAAACAGGCCGATCTGCACCACGCCCGGCACGGTGCAAACGGGCAGCGCGATCGTGTCGCCGCTAAACACCGTATCCTTGAACGTGCCATCCATGTAGATCGTTCGCATGGTTTTGGTGTCGTAGGCGTTCCACTCTTCGTCGAGCGTCCAATGCACCATGTAGTCGCTGTTGTCGCATACGATGGATTGCGTATCAGACACCGCGACCTTGTGCGCCACTCTGATATTGATATCAGGCATATTGTTCCCTCCTTACGCCGTCCGTTTCCACGTGTACACCGCCAAATACGGCGGCATATTGTTGTGCGCCTTGCCCCCGCAGTTGCTGCTTTGCGGCCCCGTATATTGGTTGATTTTCCCATCGCCGTCATATAGCCGGATTGCGTCCGTGCCAATTACAGTGCTCTGGCCTGTGTACTGATAGCTCATTTTGATCTCAGGGATTTCGTCAGCTGTCAGCGTTACCTCGGATTCACCGCCGGTCGTACCGGGGCGATAGATCGTGCCAGCTGCCAGCAGAAACACGTTAGTAATGGCTTCCCACGTTCCCCCGAATAAATCTGCCGGATCGGTCGATTTTGTGGACTGGTAAATGCTCCCTACCGGATAGATCCAGTCGAGCAGCATCCGTCCGCCCACACGCAGCGACGCCGCCCGCACCTCTCTATGAAATTCCGCGTTCCACGCACACTCCAGCGCTTCCTTCTCGCTGTACTTGCCGAATGCCGCGCCCTTGCCGCCGGGGCGGAGATGGAATGCCACGTCCGCCGTCGGAATCACGGCGGAGAAACTCGCGGTGTTTCCGAGCTTGTCCGTGATCTCGATCTTTGCCTCATAGCTGGCCGTCGTAAGGATGTCCACACTCCCGGTGACGAGCGCCGCCTTGCCGCTTGTCATCGCAAGCCCCGCGCTCCATGAGCCTCCCACGGCTCTCCAATAGCCCTTGAGCGTGTAGGTGTTCTCCCCGCCGCAGTCGAAGTACTTGACCGTGGCCACGCCCGCAATGTGCAGCCCCGTGTTCGCCGGGAGCATCGCATCATCCGACCGGTAGATCTGTACGCCCGTCAGCGTCGGAGCGGCGTAGGAGTAGAGGTTGACCGTCAGCGTTTCCTCGGCATACATCCCGCGCGAATCCGTCACGCGGCAGATGATCTGTGCGCTTGTACCAAACAGTACCCCAGTCTTATACGGCGCACTCTCCGCGCTCACGCCGCCGCATGTAATCCTGTATCCGGCGATGCTTGCCCCGTACTTGGTCGATATCTTGTCCGCTGCAAATGCGATCTGCGCCCGCGAGAACCCGCTGATAAACCCCTTAAGGCTTGCGGCCTTGCCGCCGCTGTTGTCTGCCGCCGCCGCTGCCCAGCCGGAGGCCACCGTGGGCGCCGCATCCGCCGGAACGCGCAGCGTGAAGCTTACACTCTGCTCGTCGCCGATCTGCTCCGTCAGGCTGCCGTCGCTCCATGTCTTGAGGTAAACCGTACACGTCCCGCTTGCGGCGTTTGGGATCCTGCTTGCAAGCGCCTTGCGCGGGGTCAGCGCGAACCAGTTGTACGCCGTCTCCCCGTCGAAGTCCCCAGCGTAGCCGTCGCCCGCGAAGGTGTAGCGCACCGTGTGGACGAATCCGGTCTTTTTGCTGTTGGTGTAGATGATGATCTCCTCGCCCATGGCGATGGAACTCTTGTTGAGCGTCGGCACGCTGGCGCGCGGTATCGTGTCGAGCGTCACCGTCGCCGAGATCGAGGTCGATGAGAGCGTCGTGCCGCTGATCCGTCCATCTGCCGAAATCGTCACGTCCCGACTGCCGTCCGCATTGTGGTACACCCGCACCGTCGCGGAGACCGCCATCGTGTCGGAATTATAGGAGATCTCGATGTGACGGCTCCCCGCCGTGCGCTGTCCGTCGATCGTAATACCGCCCGACCACGTGCCGCTCGTCGTATAGCCACTGTTGCTGCGGCTGTAGTACAGCGTCGCGGTTACGTCGCTGTAGTTGCCGTCCTGCGACTGTGCCGCCGACCAGTAGATGTCTGGCCGGATATACTGGTTTCCGGTCGATCCGGAAAAATTGCCGGAGAGCGCCATGTTAACCTCCGATCCAGCGGAACGTAATCCCGCTTGTAAAATTTACGTCCCACTTGCCTGCGCCCGTGATCCGTTCCAGTTCAACGTGCGTGACGTGCAGTGCGCCGTTGGAGAAATACGCGATCTCCGTGCCCTCGACGTAAAACGACAGCTTTTTGCTCGTCCAGACCGACATGTTGTGGCTCGTGTCGATCACGTCATACACCTTACCGCCCACGCTCTGCGTGCCGGTTGTCTGGATGTCCTGCCCGATTGCGATACCGATGATCGGGACGGTATCCTCATACCCGACGATACCCTGCCGGATGTATCCGGTTGTCTCCGTCCTGTATGCCAGCAAGCCCTCGATGTCTCCGGCCTGTCCGTCGATCCGTCCCTCTAACTCGCTGACATACTGGATGCTCTGCGTCACATTCTCTGCCGTTGCCGTAAACTTTGCGTCGACTTGCTCCTTGTACTGGCCAAACTCGCTCTTGGCGAGGTAGCTGCTCTGCAGCTCGGCCTCGACGCGCTGCACCTCGCTGCGCACGGTATCTGCCGTCTTGATGATCAGGCTTTTAAGGGCGTTGGCACTCGCTCCGATCTCCTGCCGCGTCTGATCCTGTGCCGCCTTTTGCGCTCCGGATCCCAAAGCGGTCTTTGCCGCATCCGTCAGACTGTCTGCCTCGATTGCGTTGAGGGACTCGTTAAGCTGCCTCGACAGCGCATAAAGGTATCGCCGCACGCTGAGCAGCTGCTCGGTCTGCCCACCCTGTAGAGTCGGCGGAGTAGGGATAACTACCATCCGAGATCACTCCCCAACTCAAGAATTTTTGCGATGGAAAATACCCTCACGACGCCCTTGCCCGCGAGCTTGAGCCGCATATGGTCGCACCGTCGGGGGATCACTGGCACCGTAAACGTCCCATGGCCCTTTCGCCGCACTGTCCCCGCCTCGCGCCAAATGCCGTCGGAGTCGTACATGCAGTATAGACGCAACTCCCCGCCCTGCTCAATCTGGAGTCGGATGTTATAGCGGCTCAGATATTTTTTGTCGGGGTAGTCGTACCCGATCACGCCCGTCTCTGCAGACCACTCGGGAGCATCCTCCGGCGTGCCCTGCGTGCCGTTGACGCACATCATCCACTTGGTGTCCGCATCGATGTAAAACAGGTCATCGTCCATCCGTGCGAATACAAGCGCGTGTGTGTTGTCCTCCCGATGCCACATTGCCCGGTTTGCATCGTACACAAAGAGATGCCATGCCGAGCCGTCGTACATGCTGATGTAATACTTGCCGCCCACGCACCCCGCAGTCGCCTTGCTGTATAGCACATCGCCAAACGCCGCCCCAATCGACGTGGGAAAACTACCGTCGTACGCACATACATCCGTGCGGGACTTGTAAAGAAGCATCTCGTTGACTACGCACAGGCTGCGCCAGCTGCCGTTTTGCACGCCTCGCGCCGCCGTTTCAACGACCTGATGCCCGCCGGAGGATGCGACGGAAATCCGGTGGATCACGTCCTCTTTAAAAAACGTGGGATATCCTTGGTAGTTGATCGCGCCCGTCCACGCGCCGTCCGAACCAACAGATGCCGCCCAAGCGTCCGTTGACACGCCGGCATAAACTCGCCAGTTCTTGAAATCGCCGAGCTTGCAGCAGTACAGCTCGTTGACGGTCTTGCCGTCCACCATGCCGTACTTGCATCCCCAGATGCGGTTTTGCGCCTCGCAGACATAGTCCATGTCCGGCACACTGCGTGCCGCCTTAACCGTGCCGCTTTCCTGCGTGTAGGTCAGGTCGATCAGCCCGATGACCACGATCCAGTCATCACCCCTGCTCTGCACGACCTTTGTGCCGTTGAGATCCTCATACTGCGCCTTGACGGCCTCGCTGTCTCCCCCGTAGGCGATGCCGCTGATCTCCAGCCCGTCGCCTTCGGCAAAGGCCTTGCCGATCCCGTCTGCCGAGATCTTGGTGTAGACCGTCGCGATACCCATCCACATGCTCTGCGACGCGGAGTACGTCATCAGCTGGTGTGGGGTCTGCGTCGTATCGATCCAATACTCGCCGCCTGTCGGATTCTCCGGCTGCGTAAGCGGGATATCTCCCATCGCTTTGCCGTCCATTGTGCTCAGCGAGTACACCACGTTGCCGGTGCTCTCCCACGACGCCTCAAGGCTCCCGCAGTCCGTCACATCCTTGGTGTTGAGATACACTTTGTCCGGCCAGATCACAAGGTATGCCCCCATGCTCACCATCTGCTTGCCACCGTCGCTCAGCGTCAGCCCGGTAATCTCCTTGCCGTTGTAGTACAGCTTGCCACCGTCGACTACGGCCATTGCGTCCTTTGCCAGCATCCCGCCCGGAGCGGTCAGTTGCTGCACCTTGCCGCGTGCGTGTCTGCTCATCAGGAGCGGATACCCGCTCGACGTAAGGTTTGTCATGTCGTAAAACTCGCCGTCGCTGATTCTTCGGTTGTGGTTGTACCCACCAAACACGGACAGCATCTCGCGGCTCTGGCTCGTCTCTGTGAGCGTCGGATTATACATACGCCCTCCTCACCAAAACCGCACGGACGCGCTTACCGGCGTGTGCGTCCGGTTGTACCAGCGGCTGTACTCGTTGTACGCCGCCGTAAAGAGCGCGATGGAGTTGTTGTACTTGCCGATCTCCCCGTTGACGAGGTCGATCTGTGCCTCGACGTACAGCGGATAGAGCCGGTCATACGGCGCCGCCGCCAGAAGTTCTGCGCTCGGATCCGTGCCGCCGTTGACCGTCGGGATCTTTGCCTCCTCGCCGCCGGCGTGCGTCCTGATGATCTCATGGGTGATGATCCCCTCCAGCTCCTGCAGCCACGCCAGCTTCTGCTCATCATCGATCACGTTCGGCTTGCACGCATCGACGGTACTCAGCACTCGCTCAATTGTCATCGCGCGTCCCTCCTTCACAAAAAATGGGGGTCGCGCAGACCCCCATTACATCTCGCCGCCCGTCTCGGCGGCTTTCGCGGCCTGCTGCTGATAGCGGTATGCTTCTCGCTTCTGGTTTTCGCTCAGTTTCAGCACCTCTGCCACGCACTCCGGCACTTCGACTTCCTCGCCGCGCCGAATCAGCCACGATCTGCCGTTGATGCCGACATACTGCTCCATATCATGCTCGTCGATGATCGGGAGCGTCACGCGCACCATCTTCTCGCCCGTTTCGGGCTTTTTGGTAGTTTCAGCCATTTTTCGTCTCCTGTTCTGCGGGGGAGGGGCTGCCTCCCCCGCCGTTACTCAGTTTGCCTCGACCGACGCGCTCCACGCATCGGACACGCTCTCCACGCGCACCATATTCTGCTCGAGCAGGATTTTTGCCGTGCGGATACCCTTCCAGCCGACAGTCGAGCGCTGATCCAGCGGGTCAGCCGTACCGGCGCTGCCCTTGCCCTTGACGATGGTCTGCAGGCCGCCGCCGGTGACCTCGGTGACGCCGTAGGCGTTTTTGCCAAGGATCAGCGTGCCAAACACGCCGTAGTGGTTGTCGGAACTGCCGATCTTTGGGCAGGAGGCATCCTTCCAGACCTTCGCCTCGGTCGACTCGACAAACCGCACGCCCGCAATCTCGCCCAGTTCTCCCGTGTACAGGTTGGTAGGATTGGCATACTTGTGCGCGTCGACCCACTCCGGGTCGCGCATCAGATCGTACGAGACGTACGGGTGGATGATACCGACGTACTTGCCGTTGATGGTCGGCACGTTTTTGCTCTTGAGCGTCGCCACGGCACGCTGGATGGCCTTGACGGTCAGCTGGGACGTGTTGTCCAGCCCGGCGCGGGTGGTAACAGCCGTCTCCACGCCGGCGGCAACCTTGGGGCAAAACAGCACGTTGGTGCCGCCCTGCAGGACGTTGCGCACGATGGTATCCATCGTAATGCCCGCCTGATCGCCAAGCAGCTGCGCTGCCTCTACGGCCACGTTGTCGATGGCGGTAAGATCAAGCACGTCGGTAATGCGGACAAAATAGCCGTACTGGTTAACGGTCGCCGTCAGGCTCGTCACGTCCAGTGCGCCGCCGCTTGGGGTCACGCCCTCGGTCAGCGCGGTCAGCGCCTTGGGCAGCTGGTTAAACTTGCGGAACTCGATCGTTTTGCCGTTGCCGCGCGGAATATCGCGCTTCTGGCCAAACTGATCGTGGACAAGATGCGGCCCGGCCTCGCGCAGCAGCACCTTGTCGTAAAAGGTCTTCATCTCGGCGGACAGGTTGTTGCCGGTTGCCGCCGAGGTCGTCGCATTGGTCACATCTGCAAACAGCTGCAGATCGATGTATCTCAGGTCATTCATATTTCTCCCTTCCGGAGGGGTTAAAACCTGATCTTTTCGCCCCTCCTTGCTCGTCTGATAATCTCGTCCATATCAGCGTCGGAGAGCTGCGACACGTCGCTCTTGACGGTGATCGGAGGCTTCGCGCCGCTCTCTGTCGGACGCTTGCCCTGTGACTGGATCTTGTTGGCGATTTTGCGCTCGGTCTCCTGCGCCGTAAACTGCATGGCCTGTGGGATAAGCTGATCATGGTACAGCCCCCAGTAAGCGCCCTCGACGCTTGCCCCGTTCATCAGCGCATTGAAAAACTGCGGATTCTGCAGCTCCTGCTGGAGATCCAGCTGCGGGTACTTTGCCGCGATCTCATCGGCTTCCCGCATCCACTTGGAGATGTTTTCGTCCATCTTCCGGCGGTTCTCCTGCTCGGCCAGCTGTTCGCGCAGCTGGGCATTCTCCCGCTCCGCCTTGCGCATCGTCTTGACCTGCTCAACGCCGATGCCGAGCCGCTCAGCCTCCTGCTCGTAAAAGGCGTCATCCTCGGCTACCGCCTTTGTCAGCCCCTCCACGTCCGCAACATCGACGTGATACCGTTCCGACAGCATCTGCAGCAGCGGCTGTGCCGCCCTGTACTTATCTGCCGTCTCCCGCGTACCCTTCGTCCGCCGCTGAATCGTGTCCTGCATCCGCTTGTTGTACACGTCCTTGTACTCGCCCTTGATGAGCGCGTCAAACTCCTTGCCAAGATCCCTTGGGGGTTTTGCGTCGGCGTGATCCTCGGCGGCAGGATCCGTCTGCTGATCGGCCTGCAGGCCATAGGCGACGTTGCTCAGATCGCCCGTGTCCGCTGCCGCGCCCGTGTCCCCTCCTGCGGGGGCTGCCGCTGTGCCGCCCTCGGCAAAAAGCTGGAGGGTAAGCGGCCTTGCCATAATGTCCATAGCGTACTCCTGCCCGTATGGTGGGCGATCCCGTAATCTGCCCGTAAGGTGGGCGATCCCTTGTTATCGGGGATACTCCCCGCTATCAACTCTGATGCAGTCCGGGTACTCTCGCTGCAGGAGCCGCAGCCCCACGGCAATTGTCTCCCACGCCGCGTGGGCTTCACGCTGCGCCGATCCGCGCGGTCTCATCGCGATGGACGCATGGCCGCTGTCGAGGTCTACGATCGGCTTGCTCCTCAGCTTGCCCTCCGCATACAGCGTCCAGGCTCTCGCCGCGAGGGTATAGCATAGGATGCTCGCCGCCGCGCAAACAAGATCCTGCCCCGCCGGAGCGCTGCCCGCGTGGCCGTCCATCTCCAGCGTCAGCAGTCCCGCGCGCTCGCCCAGCCGCGCCGTAATCATCGCGGTGCGGCCCTGTCAGCCGCCTCCTGCCGCGCATTGCGCGTCGTGCTGCTCTCGCTGCCGTCTGCGGCGGCCTGATCCACCTTGCCCGGTGCCGCCTGTGCGCCGCCCTGCATCCCCGCCAGCATCTGCTGCGAGTAATTTGTCCCGCCGAGCGTATCCGCAAGCTGCGCCATCGCCACGGCCTGCTGCTGTGCCGCCATGAGCTGCTGGTACAGCGTGCCGTTTGCCGCGATCCGCTGCATGATCTCGTCCTTGCGGTCAAAGTCCATCATCTCGAGGCACGCCAAAGCCTGATCTGACATCTGCGGATTAAAAAATCCGGCGCCAAAAAACTGCAGTGCCAGTTCGTTTTGGCTCATGCGGCTGTAGGGGCTGGCCTTTTCCGCCGAGATGTCGATGTCAAACAGCGGCACGCGCGTACCCATGTCGATGCCAAAGTCCGTCCCCTGCGCCTGCGGCTGCAGTCCCGCGTTGGTGTAGCTGATAAATCGCTGCACACCGTTTTCCCCGATGATCCTGAACTGGCGGGGGAGATCGTAAAACTGTCGGATCAGCTCCACGACGAGAAGCACCACCTCGCGGAATGCGCGGTATGCCGCCTTGTTGCTGTCGCGCGAGAGCTTGCTCCCCGCCTCCTGCATCGCCGCGATGGCCGATGCAGCCGTAACGCCGGAGGCCGTGCCGCCGGTCGATACGTCGCGGTTGCCTGTGGTTTCCTTCAGCTCGTCGACCTTGTGCTCCAGCACCGACAGATAGATGGCGCTTAGGCCGTATCCGGTCACCGGGGCGATGGAGTCCGTCCCCAAGTTGCCGTCCGTGTGAACAAACGGCCTCGTCCAGTCGGCGTACTCCTCTTCGTTCACCGCGCCGTCTGCGCGGACGAAAAACCGAGGGGCTGCATTGGAAAGCATATTGCGCATGATCGCCTGCTCCCCGCGATCGATGTACTCCTGCGCCCCCTTGCCTACGTCCACATAGCCAAAGCCGCATGGCGTCCCCTTGCACCGGTACAGCGGGTCAAGCACAAACGGGTACTTCCCGTGGTCGTACCACCCGCGATCCGCCATGCTCCGCCCTGTCGCATCCGGCTCCCGCTCGTTTTCCGTCGCATAGAGGACCGTGTCCCCCACAAACTTGCAGTAATGCAGGATCATCTGCCCATCGACAGCGCGCTTGTAATACCAGTCCACCACCACGCTTTTGTCGCTGGTGTCGACGGCATCATCATAGCAGTACTTGCTGACGTCGATATTGCTGCCGCCCAGATGCCCGTCCAACTGCGGGTACATCCTGACAAGTGCGTCGTTATCCATCAGGCTAAGGTGGTACACGTTCGGCGAGTCCTGGATGTCCGTCACGCCCGGCTCCCAGAACAGGTTAAGGACATCCACCGTCTCGATGGCGATGTCCCCCAGCCCGCCCAGCTTGTGCGCGTCCCAAAATACGCCGTAGATGCCCGTGCCGCCGATCAGCTTGTCCCACGCCTCGTCGGAGTACACCTGCTCAAAGCCCTCCTGCGCCAGCACCACGGGGACAATATCGCTCAGCCGCTCGGCCTCCTCCACGTCCCCCTGCTCCCGCGGGAGGATGTTTGGCGCGGGATAGTTGTCCATCGCGTCCGCGTGCTTGTTGGCGATTGCGTTAAGCAGCCACGCCGAAACCGGCTCCACGTCCTGCTTGCGCCCCCGCATACACGCCCAGTGCCGGAGTCGATACCACTCCTCGTCGTCAATCACGCGCCGCTCCAGGTTGGCTTTGCCCTGCTTGTAGCGGTTCAGCGTGTCGACGGCCTCGCGGATCTGCTCCGCGCCAATCACCGTCTCCACGACATCCGCCGCCTTGATCGCAGCCTCGGAGCCGATCTGCTCCACGCCGCCGTTATCAATCGCCATCGGTTACCTCCTTGATCGTCATCGGCGCCAAATCCGGCGCTGGAAGGATGTCCTCGCGCGGGATATCGAGCGCCGTGTACAGCGGGCTATCCAGATACGGATCCCGCCCATGCTTAACGCGGGGTTTGATCGGCCTCGCCATGCACATATACCGCATCTCGTCAGCAATGTGATCCTCGCCGGTTGTGTCGAGATCCTCCACGTGATGCTCGTCGTACTGCAGGAGCGGGAGCGTCCGGATCGCCGCGCGGCAGTTGGAAAAGATGTACATCTGCGCCCGCCCGGCCTCGTCAAATGCCATGCGGTAATGCATCTGCATCCAGCCCGGTATGCGCTTGTTATCGCCCCGGCTGAAATACACCCCATGCCGCGCCGCGACCTCTTGTATGCTCTCCCCGCGCTCCGCGTCCCAGATGGCCGGATCGGCAACGCCCGTGATCATCTTGCCCTTCAGCCACCGATGCTCCGTCTCGATCCGGTGGATTTCCGCGAACACCTTGTCCGGCGGCCACTTAAGCCCGGTGTTTGCCTCCCGCGTGCACCCGTACAGCTCCAGAATCCGGTAGAGGCATCCGTCGTAGTCGACCGCCCACCACCCGCATGAGAAGGGCTTGGCATAGCCCCAGTCAAACGACCGATAGATCCGCCAGTCCGGCGGGATCTCAAACGGCGCGATGACGTGCGTATAGCGCCGATCATCATAATGTGCCGGCGCGTCCGCGAACTCCTCGAAAAATTGGCCCCAAAACACGTCCCAGTCCCCGTTCAGCCATGCCCGGCGCAGACGCTCTGGCAGAGCCTCCAGCTGCTGGATATACTCCGGGTCCCGCCGCATCAGCGCGGTGTTATCCGTCACCAGCGACTTAATAAACGCGTAATCTTCGGGGTTTTCCCCCGGCAAGAAGTGCCTGTCCACAAATAGCCGCTTTATGTACTGATGGCCTTGCCCGCCGGGGTTGCAGGTGTAGTACACCCGCTTTGGAAAGGCGTTCACGCCGCGGAGACACGCCGTGATGGTGGTCATCTGGTACTCGCTTAGCTGCGTAGCCTCGTCTAGGAAAATCACGTCATATTCCACGCCCTGCAGCCGATCCAGATCTCCGTCCTTTGCGCAGTACGCAAAAGAAATAGAACTGCCGCCCGGCATCATCAGGATCTTGTCCTTGTCGTTATATCGCGCAACACCGGCCAGCTCCTGCCGCAGCTGCCGGATGTGGTTGTTGATCAGTTCCGGGTACGTCCGGCGCACGATCAGACACCGTATGCCGGGATACCGCAGGCACAGCAGTTTGGCCTTGGTGCGCACCGCCCAGCTTTTGCCGCCGCCGCGCGCCCCGCCGAAGGCGATGTACTTGTGCCGATCGCGCAAAAACAGCTCCTGCCGCGCGTTGGGCTTGTCGATGTGGATCGTGATCATCCGCTGTACTCCTCCGCGCCGCCGAGATCCACCTGTACCCCGCTTTGCGTCTGCCGGTCGCGGACCATCGTCCACTTGTCGATCAGCGTGCCGATCGCCGTGGTGATCTGCGCCGGGTTGGCCGCTGCCAGCTTATCATCAGCGGCCAGCGCCGTCAGCCCCTTGCCGATGATATCGCATACAAGATCGGACTGCTTACCCATGTACGCCAGCACGTCCTGTGTATCCTGTTCTTTTTTTTGTGCGCAAAGCCGCGCGATCTCCGGTTCCGCCGCCACAATCCGCTTAACGCTGTTGGGCGCTACGCCGTTGATCCGCGCCGCTGCCGCGTATGATCCCAGCGCCACATAGTCGGCCACGATTTTTTTCCGCTTGCGCGGATTAATCACCTCGGCCACGGCGTATCCCCCCCATCGTGTGTCTGTTGTATTGATCTGCCAGCTCCCGCCCTTGCATATCGGCAGATAGTCCCCAGCCGTCACCGGCTACATCCTGCCGCGCTTACGGGGGCGGCTCCCCGCTTTGGCAGATGCTGCTGAACGCCTGCCCGTCATCCATGATTGGGGGATGATCAGCCCATCCTGACGCGGCCCCGCGGAGTTGCACCGCATAGATACTCTTGGCCGCATAGCCCCCCTTGTGGGGGGCGACAAAAAGGAGAGTGTGGAGCCCCAAGCCATAACCCACGCATCTATTATATCCCTGATTTTTGCCAATGTCCCACGCCCAGCCCCGTCAAAACACGCAATTCCTAATGCAAATCTTTGTGCAGTATGCCTGTTGCAATATGTTAAACATTGTTGTACAATATAGGCAAGATCAAACGATAGACACCCACCCATTGGACAGGCCTTTGGCCGGAAAGGATTGAAAAAACATGAAGTATGAAGTAAGCCTGAGCAATGATAGCTGCATCTTTGACAGCGAAATCGGATTTGACACGATCGAGGAGGCGATCGTGTGGGGTCTGGGACGTGGGCACCGCTATGTGCTCCAGGTCGGCGCGCAGGACGGCTACACCGTGTCGCTTGGCGTTGCCGGCAATAAGGTCGTCGCCAACGTCGGCAGCCCCTGGGAGTGTACCTTCTCCATCAAGTCCCTTGACAAGATTGTCGACCACGTCCTGTGCGAGATCGTCGCCCACATCGGCGAATACGGGATGGGGCCTGATTGGGACGAGGTCACGGTCAAGGAGGCTGTTCAGGCGTTTAGGATCACGCGCAAGGATGACGGCAAACTTAGATACACCATGTGGGACGGGCAGGAGGGCGCAACGCGCGACTACATCAAGACGCATCGCGCGGAAATCATCCAGTATCTGGACGCGCAGGACGGCGTAAATAAGTAAGCGGACAGGCCTCTTGGCCGGAAAGGACTAAAAAATGAAGTATTACTACTACACAGCAATCAAAAACGGACGCCCCGTGAGCGAGCGGATCCGCGCTGAGCATCTGTCTACCGTTGTCAATGAGCTGGATAATCTCGGCTACACAGATGTCACGGTGGTCGCGTCGGAGCCTATCGAGGATGGTGCCACGCTGACTCCTCGAGGGCTGATCTATGCGTATGACATCACCCTCGCTACCGACCTCATCCCCGGCAAGGGGTTTGTCCCCAACGGAAAGCTCCGCATCGGGCGCGGGGCTAATGCCAAGCGGGACGGCAACTGGGATGCCATCGTCGCCTCTAAGCCGGAGATCATCGAGATCCTGACAGATGATGCCGATGCCCAGCGGAGAGCCGCCGCTAAGCGGCAGGCTAAGATCGACGCCATCCACGGGCTGTCCGAGATCCGCGCCGCGATGGCCGATCTCGCCGCATGGCGCGCTGAGTTCGAGCGCAGCTTTGACGATTGCGGCGGGCTGGGCGTGCGCCCCCGCCCGCAGTACGATATGGACGCCCTGTACAAGGCGTACCCCCGCGCCGCCGCCTACCTTGAGGCCGAGGCCATGGCCAATGCGTCCCACTACGCTAAGGCCGCTGCTGGCCAAAGAGCGCTGGAGCGCATCATCAACGGCGAGGACGCTGATGCGGCGCTGTCGGACGCGCGGGCAGAGTGGGGCGCTCACGCTGTTGATCACATGTGGGATTGAGGAGGCGTAACCATGGCTAAAACCGCAACCGTCGGCCTACGCATCGATGCTGGCTTAAAGTCCCGTCTCGAGCAGCTGGCCGCTGCCGACGGCAGATCGCTCTCCAACTACATCGAGCAGATCCTGCTCAAGGCCGTCAACGACGGCCAGAAAGGAGCATAACATGATTATCACCACACCCACCCGTACCGTCACCGTTTCCCTCCGCCGTTATACCGGCGGCTGGGACAGGGGCTGCGGTCCCGATTGCCTGCAGGATCTGGAACCCGATTTTCCGCGCACCCACCCCGATCGTCTGCCCGGCTCCGATGTCATCGTCTCCAGCGATGATGATCTCGACGATATGCTCGACTTTTGGTACACGGCCGTTTACGCCGCGAACCACGGAATCGACAACGACGGCCTCCCTGGGCTTAAAGCGAGTGAGTTTGAGCGCGGCGACCAGTGGGTCCTCGATGTCATCGAAGGAGAGTAGCGCATATAGCAAACAGCACCCAGCGTGATTGCTGGGTGCTTTCTTTTTGCTTTCCGTTTACTTGCTCGTTGCTTCCGGTTTGCTTTCCGTTTGCTTGCCGTTTGCTTTCGTTTTGCTTGTAGCTTGCTTCCGTCTTGCTTATGATCTGCTTCCGCTTTGCTCCATCCCTCCGCGCGGCAAGCTCCTCGCCGCCGCTTATTTCCCGCGCGCCGTCTTGCCCGGTGCGGTGATCCGATCTCGGCAAAATCACCAAAACCGCGTGGATGCGCGCCGTGGATCGCCGCCAAGAGATAGGCATCTTGCACAAAATATCCGTCAGGAGGGCTTGTTTTGCGCTTGCCATCCGATCCCCATGCCGCCGAGAGAAGCCATGCAC
>ERZ1023977.16-NODE-16-length-22866-cov-17.544518_pt1 | contig 22866 bp, 36 predicted proteins | sample MGYA00380433_ERZ1023977 | MGnify/ENA primary metagenome ERZ1023977 (study PRJEB33179, sample SAMN07449059) | human gut metagenome | biome: Human-gut; feature: Human associated habitat; material: Faeces | host: Homo sapiens | place: India:Kasaragod | collected...
TGTCCTGCCTTTTAAGCAGGGTGTCCGGGGTTCGAATCCCCGACGAGGCACCAAAGAAAAAGTACCGATATTGCTCAGAATTAAGGCGATATCGGTACTTATCTTATTTTTGCCGCATAAACCGCAAGACAAATTCTTGCAAACAATGACAACCAAAAACAAAAAAATGATTGCAGATTTGAGTGCAAAATTCTGCGTTAATTCTTGCCTTTGACGATGCCGCAGTAGTATGCCGACATCTTAGGCTTGGGGCCGGGGCCGTCCTCGTCGAGGAGGAAGGCACGGGCAAGCTCCGCAAAGAACTCCGGGGTCGCGACGCCGAAGTGAGAGGCGACGCCGTAGTAGTCAGAGTACATCATGTTCACGGCGATCCACCAGCACCACGGCGAGATCTCGTCGCGGCTCACGCCGAGGTTCTCGGCGAGCGAGGTGGTCTGCTCCATGCTCCAGTGCGCGCCGGTGCTGCCGTCCGTGTTGCGCATGTGCTGCGCCCACTGCTCGGCGTCTGCCTTGGTAAATTCGCCGCAGGTGCCCGCCTCCGCCGCCTTGAGCATGGTCAAACACTCCCACATCGCCATGATGCCCTGCGCAGAATTGGGCGAGGGCGGCGTCTGCGTCATGTAGGACTGGATGCTGCGCTCGAGCTTGGGAATATACGCCTTAAGCTGCTCATGCAGATTTTCCATCGTCAGCCTCCTCTCCGGCCGCGGACGCCTGCACGGCGTCCTTGACCTTTTTAAGCGCCGCGTCGCCGATCTGGTTGCCGATGCTGCGGCCCGTTGGTGTCGAGACCATCGCGCCGAGCAGCATACCGATCAAGAGCTGCATCATAGCGCACCTCTTAGATCCGCTGGACGCGCAGCGCCACATTGTCGACCGACGCGGCGGCGCCGGTGAGCACCAGCGTCAGGGCGGAGCCCGCAGCGCAGCAGACCTGCCGCACAAGAGCCGTGATGTTGAGGTCAAGCGCATCGTTTGCAGCGGCGGCAGTCGCCGAGGCGGTCGCGCCGGGGACAGCCACGCCGTCCTTATAGAGCGTGACGGTGACGGTGCCGACCGCGGCGGGCGCAACGGTGAGCGAGGCGTCGACGTCGTAGTAGCCCGCGCCGGTGATGTTGACGGCATTGCCGTTAAGGCTGATATCGCAGCCGTAGCGGCGGATGAGGCTGCCGAGCGGGATGACGCCGCCGACCGCGACTGCGGAGGGCGTCTGCATAGCAGCATAGAGAGCGGATTTACAAGACATTTCGGTGTCTCCTTTCAAAATAAAATAGGCGGGGCATTTGCCCCGCCTGCTTCCCGGCCTGCAGGGCCTACCATATTCCCCGTGCGGGGCGGATGGTTTTAGAGGTTGGTGCTGCCGTTGCAGCCGCAGGTCGCAGGGATGATTTGCCCCGCGCCGGTGGCGGCCACGCCGTAGAGGTTCGGCTTCGTCAGCATACGGCACTCGATCGCGTCGAGGCGGCGGTTGAAACCGCAGCAGCAATCGGAGATCTTCGCGGCCAGAGCGTCGGTCTGCTCCTTGGTAAAGATGCCGTTCTTGAGGCTCTGGTTCTCCATCTTAAGGTCAAAGATGGTCTCCTGCAGGCGCTGCTCGTAGATGTGGCTCGCCTGCGAGGTGATGGCCTCCGTGCTCGCGTTGATAGCCGCGCGGGTGTTGTTGCTCTGCTGCTCAATGAGATACTGCGTGCGCGCCGCGTCGACGATCCCCTGCTTTTCAACCTGGCAGTTGCTCACGCGGTTGCAGCCGCCCTCCTGCGCGGGATAGGGGTTTCCGCTGCGATTCCAGCCCCAGCCGCCGCCGAAGTTGCCGCCGAAGAGTGCGACGACCACGATGATGACGAAAAGGACTGCGATCCAGCTCATACCGGTGCTGCGTTCTTCCATGTGTTCGTGCTCCTTTCACAAAATATTTATTCCTACGGCTGCTTAAGCCGGGGGAATTTTGTGAACTGCCCCGCTTTGCCCTTCTGCGGGGCCTGTGAGGCGTTTTGCGCGCCGCCGAGTATTTTATTGGCGTCGGAGCGCAGAGCCTCCGGTGTCGTGCCGAGGAGGCCGCACAGGGCCTTTGCCTGCATCGTGCGCCCGTAGCGCGCATAGAGGCTGTTGGCGATGTTGGGGTCAATGCCGAGCCGGCGCGCCGTGCTCTGCACGCCCTCGAGCGTGTCAGCCGTCCCGCTGATCGCCTGCTCCGCTTTCGCCGCCGCGCCTTGCAGGTCGGCGCTGGGGAACATTCTCGCCGCTGCCGCTAAGAGTTGTTTGAGGTCCATTTTCCTTCAGCTCCTTTACCTGGGCCGAGAGGCCCTTGATGATCTCCGCCATGTCGCTCATAGCCGACTGCATTTCGCCCATTAGCTCCTCCTGCGTCTTGGGTGGAGTGATGACGCCCAGCTCGACGAGCTTGTCGTAATACTCCTGCGTGGTGGCCTCCAACTCGGCGTATGCCGAGGCGGTCTTGCCGATGAGCTGCTGACGGTTGCCAAAATAGTCGGTCTGGAAAATATCACCGTTGTCGATCACACACATCATGCAGTTTCCGCCGCTGTATCCGGCGATTGCAAACTGATCCATGCGCGCACCTCCTTTTGTTGCCTCAATCATACCGTGGATCTCGCCCTACAAATGGTCATCGTTTGGTCATTATTTGGTCAAAAAATATTTTGCAAAAAGCTCAAAAAGCTCTTGACTTTACGCCAATATTGGCGTATACTAAGCACATAAAGCAAGAGGGAAACCTCAGGAGGAAACGAAAATGAAGTACAATTACAGCATTTATGAAGACAATGCCGGCCGCCTGCACCTCGCTGTCATGGACGAGAACGGCTCCTGCATCTACTACCTTTGCGACGAGGACCGCGCTCTGGTCGTTGGGGCGCTGGACGCGCTCAAAGCGGGCGGCGACCCCATCGCCGACGACTGGGAGGGCGGCGAGCCGGACCCTGCGACCTGCTACGAGGAGATCAGCAACATTGTCGACGCCCGCAACGGCGGCGCGACCATGCTCGATTTATAAAACTTACAGGAGGAAGAACATCATGAACGAATACAGATATGAAGAACTTCGCGAGGCGGCCACTAAGAACCCCACCGGCGAAAATCTCGCCGCTCTCGGCGAATGGCTTCAGCAGTACGGCAGCGACTGCTGGAACGGTGAGGAATGGGACATCGACGAGGGCCGCCTCTTACGTCCCGTGTATGGTCAGGAGCCAGACGAATACGGCGATTTCCCTCTCGTGGGCTACGATCTCCTCTAAAGGAGGTGGCGGCTATGAGACGAAAGTACAACGACTGCCAGCGGGCGGACGGCGACTGCACCGTCTGTTCTCTGGTCAACTACGGGCGGGACTGCCACAACCGCCCCATCACTAAGCTTGAGTGGTCCCGCCGCATGGCAGACATGACGCAGTCCGAGTTGGCTCAAAAGTCCGGCGTCAATATCCGCCGGATCCAGAAAGTTGAATCCGGCGAGATTGAAACCGGCAATATGGCTGCAAAAACCCTATTCGCGCTTGCCGACGCTCTTGGCGCCGATGCGAGGGAGCTGCTGTAATGGGCATATATGACCTAACAGGGCAGACTTTTGGGCACTGGACTGTGCTTGAGCCTGTGGAGCCGGATAAATACGGTCGGGCAAAATGGCTCTGCCGATGCGATTGCGGCGAGGAACGCGTCGTGACTGCCAGCAATCTCCGTCGGGGTGTCAGTACGTCATGCGGCCATACCAGGGGCGAAAATCACCGAAAGAATCTGATTGGACAACGCTTTGGGCGGTTGACTGTGACGCGTTATGTGCGCTATTCTTCGACCGCGAATAGCTCAATATGGCGGTGCCGTTGTGATTGCGGCAAAGAGACCGACGTATCGGGCAGGAATCTTATGACCGGGCATACCACGTCCTGCGGCTGTGCTATGGCAGAGGCCCAGCAATCCCCAGCCGCTCGAGTTAAGGCGCTGCTGGAATCCCCGTTGACAGGGCCATATGAGACCAATATCCGTGCAAAATGGTATCGAGTATCAAACGGTGCTCGTGAGTGGGAGATCAAAAACTTATCGAAATTTGTCAGAGATCATGTGGAGCTGTTTGGCATTGACCCAGAGGATAAGTATGAGGCCAAGCGTACGGCCAAGATGCTGTATGCCGCGTCATACAATCACTGTCGGTGGCACGGATGGACGGTCATCCAGTTTAAACCGAACGAATAAAAAGAGAGCACCGATTAACCTCGGTGCTCTCTTTGTCCATCTGCGATTTTTTCATATGCCCGCCTGCGGCAGCGGTTGACCGCCTCCGGTGACAGGTGCAGCGCCTCGCACACTTGCGCGTAGCTCTTGCGCCGCACGTCACACTCGATGAGGCATGCCATCTCATCGGGCGGCAGGTCATAGGCTTGGATGTATGCTATAGCCCTGCGCGGGGCCATAGAGGATAATTGCGCGCGGATCGCTCGGTGCTGCTTGTCCATGCTGTGCGCCGGGGCCTGCAGAGCGCTCACGCGAGGGGAGACGTTGCAGGTCTCCCGCCCATTTCCCTTTCCGTGCCCGATTCGGGCACAATTATTTCATCATTGCCAGCTTGCGGATCAGGTCGCTGCCATACTTGTACGCCGCAAGGTAATCCATCGTCTTGTCTTCCAGCCCCGCGCGCGCCTTGAGCATCGCGCGGTAGTCCAACCCCGCGAGTTTCCCGTGAAACTCACTTTCCCACTTGCCCGCATTCTCCCTGCCCGACCAGTAGGCGGGGCAGAGCTTGCCAGTCACGTCGAAATGGCGGATGACGTTGCTCGCGGGGATGTTGTACTTCTTCATCAGAGCTTTCGTCAGCTCAAGTGCCTGCGCGACGGTCTTCGCGCTTGGCGCGTACACGCCGTCCTTCTTCGCGTCGCACAGTTCAATGCTGATGCTATTTGCGTTCAGGCAGCGGCCGTGCAGCGTTCCGCCGCCCGTCTGCGGACAGGACGGGTACTTCTTCCCGCCGACCGCCCACGCGATGCGCAGGTCGTCCACGCTCTGGATGACCTCCTTCGCGTCAACGAAGTAGTGCGCGCTCGTCTTCACCACGTTCGATGCGTAGTATTTGGCGTTGTTTAGCGCCGTGTCGCCGTCGTTGCCCGTGTAGTGGATGACGATGTAGCGGATGCCGCTCGCCGCGCGCGTGCCGCCGACGTTGCCCGCGTTTGCGGGATATTTGCGGATGTCCATGGCCTCACGCCCCCTTGTCAATGGCGTCCTGATTCTTCTGCGACTGCGTGCCGAAGTAGAACGCGATGATCGAACTGTAGATCAGCATAAGCTGCTCGCCCGTGATCTTGTCAACGACAAATCCGTAGATCACCGCGCCGGTTGCGGCGATCGTCACAATGCTCTTCACGCTGCACAGGTTCGCCAGTCTCTTTTTTAGCAATTCGTTATTCATAGTGTCGTTTCGTCCTTTCTAAAAATCTTGATGCCCGCCACAACGACAAGCTCCGTCGTCCAAGCCTTGAACCAGCGTTCCGTCAGTACGTCCGGCGGCGGCACGCCGAGCGCCGTCATGGTGAGCGACGCCACGGTATACCAAGTCAAGCTGAAAATAGCGATGGATATGTACCTGTCCCGTTTTTTCATTCTGCCCCAGTGCTCTCGCGCCCCCGTCCACGCCTTCCTCACGATCTAACCTCCCACTCGTCGATTTCCGACTTAATGCGGTCGATAAAGCTGTTGCCGCCAAGAGCCTTGTAGCCCCGATAAAGGTAGATAAAATCCTCAAGCTCATACTGGCGGATTGTCTGGCTCTCGCGATTCTTGTAGTAAGTATGCAGCATATCGTGCCGCAGCCCGCACTTTAGCGCATCTTTGAGCTTGTCAAAGCCCAGCACCCGGTCCCGCACGGGCTTGATGAGCAGCGCCGCTGCCCCGAGGATGACCGTTACCTCGGAGCACAGCGCCGCGATGCTTGCCAAATCTCCCATATCCCGCTCCCTTTCTCCTTTACTCTTCGATCTTTACGCCATACCGCTCAAACATCGCGCGGATGGTGGGGTTGCGCAGCAGCTTTTTTCGCTGGCCTTGGTTGAGGTCGTTGTAGACCGCTTGCAGTGCGGCCTTGACCTCAGTGTTATAAGCGACGACGCGCTCTCGCAGCTCGCTCATGCCGTCACCCCGCTTAACAGTGCCTCTATTGCCTCGCGCAACTCGGCGTTGTCTTTTTCCAACGCCGCGATACGTTCCTCGGGCGTAGGCTCGGGCGCGGGCATTTCGATTGTAAGTTTTTCAAACTCCGCGACTTCTTCCGCTGTCATGTCACGGATTATGCCGTTTTCACAAATTTTCATGCTCGTCATTTCCTCCCATACAGTAATATCTTTCCGCCTGCAATTTTGTATGTCGCGTGACCGGAAAGTTTTACACTTGTAATACTGTCTCCGTCAAACGGGATTGCGTTATACATCGTCAACAAGGCCCCCATAGCATAGTTTGTTGGAGAGTTTGCATTAGGGGAACAAACGTGAACCCATCCGAATGGAAGCACCAAAATCTTTCCCCAACCATTATATTGCCCGCCTTTTTTGGAATACTCCATACCACTGTATTGCGGAAGGCTATTATTGATAGAAATTGTTATGCCAGAGTTAGTCTCAGTGCTGCCAACCAAGCTTACTTTTCTGTACAGGAGTTCTTTATAATTTGGGAGGTTTTTGTATTCCCACACGAAAACATCGTTTGCGGCATCAACATCGACATCGATTTCCGCGATCTTTTCCCACGTTTCGCCTCCCGCCGCATCCACCGCCTCCCACTCCGTCGGCTTGCCGTCAGTGTCAACGGCCTTGACCTTGATGGTCTGGCCCACTGTGGCGGCGGTCAGGCCAAGGGAAATATCAGTACCGCCAGACGGGATGCCCCTCACCGCCTCAGCCATCCCCGCCGGGAAGCTCAGGGGCGCGGTCGTTCCGCCCTTTTCGCGGATAGCGTCGGCAACTGCCGTCAGGCTTGCGCCCTGTACTAAAAATTCGGCCATCAGAATGTCCCTCCTTCCGCCGCGGGCACGGTTTCCGCCACCCATTTTTGCTGTTCGACGCTCCATCGCAGAAACGCCCCGTCGTCAACCGCTTCTGGCAGCAGCGGTTGGTCGATTGTGCAGAAAGAGGATATTATGGTCTTGCCAGTTTGCAGACTCACTTCGAAAAAGATATTGACGCCCCACGATTCGTAAAACGCCTTGCCATAGAACTGGTACGTTTCCACGCCTTCGATCATGATCCCAACAAAATATGCCTGTACCGGCAAGCAATCTTGATTATCCAAAAACCCAAATTTGAGCAGCGCCCCACCGTTTTTGGCAGCAGCCACAAGCTGAGTCCCGATGTCTGTAGATACATCGAATGAGAGGGATGTCCCAGGCGGCAATGGGTCTGCATTCACACCCGCGGCATACAGGTCGATGAGAACAGGTGATTTTTCCGCCACCCATTTCTTATCCCGGACGCGGAGAAAGGCACCTTCTTCCGCGCCATCAGGCTTTGGCAATCCGGATTCCTGCCCCACATATCTGCGCAAAGTGTCACCGGACACCTTTTTTGCCGTCGCATTTTGCTGCACTACAAAGAGATCATCCGCCGTTACATCTTCCGCCGCAAGCAGATCGTCAATGGTTTTGTCCATGTTGCCCTCCTTTATCGTAAAATGTTGTTTATTCGTTTAGTTCCCATGATACGGAATAATAAATACCTCTGTCGAAAGCAGAGCAAGCAACCCAAATGCCGTTGGCATTATAAACTGAATACACTGTATCTTGTGTAATATTACTTTGCACCCAGGCTTTCCCATCAATAGAGTAATAGACCCCACCTTTGTACGACGAGCCAACAACCCAAATTCCATTAGCGTTATAAACTGCGTAAAACTCGCCACTTGTAATATTACTTGGCTCCCAATTTTTCCCGTCTGCGGAATAATAAAGGCCGTGGCTATAGCTGCAAGCAACCCAAATGCCGTTGGCGCAATAAATGGAATTTATGGGTACATTTGTAATATTGCTATTCTCCCACGTCATACCGTCAGTAGAAAAAAGAAGTCCTTTACTTTGAGTCCCAACGACCCATATACCATTTGCATTATAGACGCAATTTGCGTAAGTATTTTCTCTTGTTTCAAGCCATTCTTTGCCATTTAGAGAATAATAGAGCTTTCCGTAATAGTTAGTACCGCAGCCGACCCACATCCCGTTAGCATAATAAATTGAATTAAAACGAACGCGTTGTGCAATTTCTTCCCAGTTTATCCCATCAGAGGAATAGAAAAGGTTATCGTTATCACTAAGAGCAATCCAGACACCGTTTGCGTGGTTAATTCCGCCACTAGATATTGGGCCTTTTGTAATATTACTTTGGCTCCATGTTTTCCCATCATAAGAATAATAAATTCCTGCCCGGCCGATGGTGCTCCAAATTCCATTTGCATTACAAACTCCAAAAAACCAGCCACTTGTAATATTACTTGGCTCCCAATTTTTCCCGTCTGCGGAATAATAAAGGCCGTGGCTATAGCTGCAAGCAACCCAAATGCCGTTGGCATTGTGGACATGATTGACATTTATTTTTGAAATATTGCTTTGCATCCATTCTGTCCCATTCGGGAAATCACAAGAGCCGCCTCCGCTGAATCCCTCGCTGCCACCAGCCCAGCCTTTGAGTGTTCTGCCGACCGAGATTCCCGCAAGAAAGCTGTTTTTATCGTAGTTCACGCGCCATCCCTCCTCACCAGCGGATCAGCGTCGCGTGTCCGCTGTTGTCCGTGATTTTGATCGGGCGGCGCTGCTGGTCAAAGGTCACCGTGTAGCGGTACGGCGTCTTTTCACCGTCCACCAGCTCGGCAAAATTCCCCTTGTCCCACTCCGAGAAGTCCAGCGCCGTGCTCTTGCGCAATCCCATCAGATCCATATACCCATCGTCCCGCGCGGCGAGGCCGAGCAGCTTGCCCAGGCTCGTCTCGTACGTCAGCTCCAGCGAGTTCTGCCGCTTGACAAGGTACCCACGCTGCTTTCCGTTGGTGTCGCCCGCGCCGAAGACGTCCACAGGGTAGTAGTATTGGCCATCCGACTGGAACGAGATCGCGCGTTTGACCTGCTCCTCGTACTGATAGACCAGCACAGGCCAGGTCGTCTGTTTGGTGGTGGTAAAAATGCGCTCGCCGTTTGCGTAGGGGTAGCCGTCCGAGCCGATCGACGCGCCCGCGGGATCTGCCTCCCAGTAGATCAGCTCCCCGTTGGGGTTGCGCGCCTGCTCCGTCGTGCCCTTGGAGATGCCCGCGACGAACTCAAGGCTCTGTTCTGCCACACGGATAAAATTGTCGTCGGTTGTGTCTCCTGCAAGGTACTTGACCACCCGGCGCGAGGTCGACAGCCGGTTGACGCTCAAGTCCGCAATCTCGCCGAGCGCGGAATACAGCGCGTCTGCCGAAAGCTGCCCGGAGACGTCCACGTTTCCGTCGAGCTTGATGTAGCCCGTGTAGTTGTTGGGGCCGACCTTGAGCGTGATCGTCGCGGTCGTCTGGCCATCCGGGCTGGACGCTGACGTGACGGATAAGCTGATTCCATCGACCGTCTGCGTGATGTCCGATACCCGCCCGTCGATGCCCTCGACCTTGAGGTTGATTTCCTCGCTGGTCTTGGTGATGAGCGACCGCGTCTTTGCCATGTTGCGCTCGATCTGCCGCTGCGTCGGCGATTTGTACGGGTATTCGTCGTCCAGCTCATCCGCGTCCGGCGCGGAGATGTCCGGCGCGAGCAGCGGATCAAACGTCATGTCCAGCGCGATGAGCGGCACATAGAGCCCGTCTACCGTCACCGCGTCGCCAAGCTCCACCGCAGGATCAAGCAGCGCTTTGCTTCCCTCGTATCCGATGTGCTTGTAGCCGGAGACTTTGGCGAGGATCGCCGCCGCCATTGCATTTGTGCCGTCCGGCTGCAAGGCCGTCAGCGTCCGTCCGGTGTCCGATCCGGACACACCGACCACATCGCCGGTATCGTTCAGCAGCTCCACCTTGGAGATAGGCTGCGACGCAATGCCGGGGGAAAACTTCGCCAGCCGCCGCCCTAAATAGGTTTTGTCCATGTTGCCCTCCTCACACAAGGATGCGCACGCCGCCAAAGGTGATGGCGCTGCCGGTCTCCGTGATAAGATAGTGGGTCTCAGCGGGCATGGAGTTTAAGCCCACCAGCAGGAGCTTCCCCTCGTCCGTGATGGTCCAGTTGCCCGCGTTGGCGACCGCAATACGCCCAAGCGCCTCGCGCATCGTCATATCTCCTTTGTCGTCCACCGGGTACTGCACCGGGAACGCCGCATCCAATACCGTGCGGCTGTCCACTGCCACCCCCATGCGCGCCGCGATGTCGGCGACCGCCGTCGCCGCCGGCATCGGCCAAGTCTTTGCGTCATAGCTGCTGTCGAGCCACGTCTCCTCGGCCTTGAGCATCGCATCATACCCGTGCACGCTCAAAACGCCCGTGATCCGGTCAGTCTTGCGCGTGGAAAAGAAAAACACGCCCTTGGGTATCCACTCACTTACCTGCTCGCCAAGCCGCAGCCGCATGTAGGCCTCAATTTTCGCCTGCCTCGGGATCGTCCCCTGCGGATAGATCTCAAATTCGATCTGCCGTGCGCAGCAGTTGCCGATGCCAAAGTCGGAGTACAGCCCGCCATAGACCATGAGCGACTTGTGCACGATCTGATCTTCTCCGTACTCTACCCCTGCTATCTTGAGTTTTGCCTCCACGGCGTGTGCCGGATCGGCAAGCATCTGCTGCCAAAGATCACTCACTGTATGCATGGTGTCACCTCTGCGTGAAGCGCAGCGTCTGCCCGCTCCAGAATCGTCCGCTCACATCCCGGAGGAGGAAACCAAACTGCAAATCGTCGATTGTCATATTCTGTGTGACGGGCTCACTGCCAAACCACGGATTGTTGTAGGTGATATTAAGCGTGCCGGCAGACAGATCCTCGGCAAGCTGCACAGCCTCGGCGTCTGAAATGTCATTGAGCGGCGCGATGCAATACCCGCGCCGGCGGACGACCGTGCTGTGCCGCACACGGTCCATTGTCTCGATCTCATCGCTGTAAACAGGCGTCGCACCCGCAAAAAACTCATACTGGTTGAAGCAATCGGACCGGTCCTTGCCGTTGATTTTAAAAACGATATCTCTCATTGCCTTGCCCTCTGTGCCTGCATCTGGTATTTTGTCACGCTGCGGCCGACCTCTTTTCCATCCAGCACGACGGTTGATTTCAAGTTGATCGTCTGCGATGCCGAGCCGGTTCGTCTGTCATTTGCCCTGGACTCCGCGAGCCGCGCATAGCCCGCAGAGCGGGAATTCCTCGACGGGTTCGCGTCATACGCGGCTTTCGCCTTTGCCGCGCGATCCCCGATCTCCTTGATGACAGGGATTTTGTTGGCAACATTTCCAAGCCAGGTCACCGCGCCCTGCAGTGCCTCGATCCAGCCATCCACCGTATCAATGGCAATGTTGACAGCACCGGCAAAAGTATTTTTGATTCCGGCCGCGACCGGGGCAAGGCGCTCACCGAGTTTTGCCATCGCGTCGTCCAAGTTCTGCTGGCTCTCGTTGTACTTGATCACGTCTTCGTTTGCATCGCGCCACGCCTGACCGGCGTCCGGAAGGTTCTGGGACGAGAGCTGATCCAGTACGATCTGCGCGCGCTCTGCGGTGCCGTTGGCCGCCGCGAGTTTCTCGTTAAAATCGTCTTCGCTCTCGCCCGCCCAGTTGAGCACGTCGGCAAACGTGCCCGTTACCTTGCCGGTCTGGATCGTCTCGTTGATAGCCTCGGCAAGCCCGTCGATTGGGATGCTGTCGCCATAGGTGGCCCACGCGCCCGTCGCCGCGTCAATCAGCGTGATGAGGTCGCTCTGGCTCAGGCCAATGGCCTGCAGGTTGGCAACGGTCGTTGCAGCCGTCTGCGTGTCGCCGAGCACGCCGTGGAGCCTTTTATATGCTTCCGCCGTCTCGTCCGCCGTGTATCCGGCCTGCTGCGAGCTGATCTCCAGCGTACCCATGATCTTGCGATACTCTTCCGTGTCCTCCACAATGCCGATGATGGCGTCGCCGACGGCTTTCGCCCCGGCGACGATTGCGCCGCCCGCAAGGAGGCCCTTGAGGTCGCCGAGTTGGCTGAGCAGTCCGCCTCCGTCGCCGAGATTGTCGCCCGCATCCTTGACTTCGCGGCCAAACTCGTCGATGCTGCTTGCGCACTTGTCGGCGCTCTTGCGCGCCTCGTCGAGATACTTCTCGTTTTCATCCAGCGCATCGTTCATGTCGATCAGCTCTTTTTTTGCCCGGTTGAGCTGCTGGCGGTAGTTGTCTGTCCGCTTGTCGTTCTCTCCGTAGGCATCGGCCGCGTCCTTGACCGCGCGCTCCAAGGCTTTGACCTTCTCTACCTGCTGCTCCTGCTCGCGGCGCAGTATCTTATTTTTGGCGGTCAAGGCGTCCATACTGTTCGCCTGGCCTTTAAACTCCGCATCGACAAGGCTCATCTCGCTGCGCATCACCTTCAGATTGCTGTTCGCCTCGCTCAGCGACCGCTTGAATTCCGTTTCGCCGTCGACCGCGAGCCTCGTCGTGATTGTCCTTGTTGCCATTTAGCAGTTATCCTCCTCCCTGTGCAGTCCGCGCCGCTGGATCTCCAGCTCCTGCAGGTCAAGCACCTGCCCCGGTGTCAGCAGCAGTCCCTCGCGTACACCCAGACGCAAAAACTGCGTCAGCAGATCTAACCACCACGATCGTGTTATTCCGCTTTTGCCGTTTTTTTTTGCAGCTCTTCAAGCCCGAGGTCGCGGACGCGCTTCTCGCGTTCCTCCTCGCGGGAGAAACCGATGGTAATCGCTTCGCGGATAGCGTCCTTTGCGCCCGCCACGTCCAGCGGCTTGAGATTGACGCGGAAATACTGCTCCGGCGCGATCGGCCCGCGCTCAAGCCCCTGCCACCGCCGCACCAGCTCGCCCTGCTCAGCGAGCTTTGCGAGCAGCCAGCACGTATTCTCAAAGCTCTGCTTGTCTTTTCCCTCGATGTGCTTCGTGAGAAAGTCCTCGTAGCCGAATTTATCGTAGGCGTCAAAAAGCGCCTGCCCGTTCAGGCACAGATAAAACGTGTGCCCGTTCAGTTCATAAGGATGTGTCTTCATTTTTTCCTCCAAACACAAAAGAGACGCAGCGGGTGCCGCGTCTCTTCGCTTCTCAGCCGCCCGCTGCGGCCTTGATTTTTTCGTCGACCCACGCCGCGGCCTTGGCCTCGGTGTCGAACTCCTCGCTCTTGTGCTTATACTTGCCGTAGAGCGGCTCGAAAATGGTAAATGTAAGCTTGGCATTGCTCAGCACAATGCTGTCTCCCTTAGTTTCGTAGCTCTCGCCCTCCATGTTGGCCTTGACCTTCGGGTAGAAAATGCCCTGATAGTATTTCGTCCCGTCGTCCCTCATGTGGTTGGTGTAAAAGGCAAGGCTGCCATAGGGCGCGGTGTCATTGCTGCCAAACTTGAGGTCTTTGTCCCCGTCTGTCGTGCCCAGCTCCGCGCCGGTCACCGCCGCTGCGTTCGCGTTCGAGAGATACAGCGTCTCCACAGCCAGCGAGCCGTCTTTGAATTCCACGATCTCAACCTTTTTCACGTTGTCGCCGAAGGCGCTCGTGCGGTTGTAATTGATCGTCTCCGTCACCTTGTTCAGCGCGCCGAGGTTTGCCGGCGTGCCGAGCTTCGGGGGCGCGGTCGTCGTCTCTGGATCAGTCGCGGCGAACGGCGCCCACTGGATTTTCTTTGCTCCGTACAGCATAATAGTCCTTTCTACAGCCCTTTTTTTTCGAGGTAGCGGCTGTACACCTCAAACTCCGCCGCCGTCGCGGCGTCCGCGCACGATTCGTTCGCGGTTCGAATGAAATTACGCGCAAGAACGCCTTTCTTTCCGTATTCGTTCTCATACGCGATCTCGGCGTTGCGCACGGCCTTTGCTTTGCCGCGCTTGCGGCTGCCGGTCGGCGTCACGTAAAGAACGCGGTGTCCGTCGCGCAGCTTGGGCTTGCCCTTTTTGATTGACCGTGCGGTCTCACCGGTGACATACGGGCCTTCGAGCATTTGCTTCGCGGCCTGCCGCTGCGCCGCCACAACGACGTCGGCGCGTGCATCGAGCATTGCGTCAATGACCTCGTCGGGTAACTCCGCGACCTCCTTCAAGGAGAGCGACAGCTCATCGATGCCGGAAAACTCAACTCTAGCCATCGTCCTCCGCCTCCCAGCGTCCCACGGCGTCAAATTCCAGTACATAGTGTTGTCCCGTCTCGTCCGTGGCGTTCTCGATGCTCGGCAGGGTAAAATTATCCACCGCCGCGATCGCGTCGCGCAGCGCGTGCCGCGTTTTGATCGTTGACTCCCTGAGCGGCGCGAAGTAGTGCACCTGCACAAGCGCCCGCGTCAGATGAGCAGCGTTGTCCCCGATTCCCGCTGGCATCTCCGAGTAGTTAAACGTACAGTACCGCTCCGGCGGCGTCTCGTCCGGTTTGGTGACGAGGATATCCGGCACACATACCAAAACGATGGGGGATACGACTGCGATGATCTTTTCGTTCAGCGTCATACCGTTCCCTCCTGCGTGTGCCGCTCGCACCAGTACTCCGTGTAAGTCTTTTCGTCGCCGTAGGCGTTGAGATACAGGATGTCATAGTCGCGTCCGTCATAGTGGATCGTAAGCCGCCGGTCCTGGATGTCGGCGTAGTAGCGCACCAGGAATCGCGCCTTCGCCTCGCCAAATTCTGCGCCCGCGCGCACCAGCTCCGTGCCGCTTGTCTGGCTGTACTGCGCCCAGGTCTCGCGCACGAGCTCCGGCTCGCTGGGGACGTCGTAGCCGTCGGCGTCTTTTGCCGTCGTTTTCCGCAAAAACTGGATGCGCTTCGAGAGCTTCCCTGCGTCGACGTGCATCACGCGCCTCCCCCCGCTCCCTCGCCCGTGCCCGAATCGGGCACCGGGGAAGACATTTTCAGCTGATTCAGCATCTGCCGGTATACGGGGTTTTCGCTCACCGTGCCGTCCACCGTCCCCTCGCGCCTGTCATACATCGCAAGCACCTGATACTTGATACATTGGATGTAAATCTCTGCGCGCGGTGTGCCGGCCTCCGGCTCGCTGACCCCTGCTCCCTGCAAATACCCCTGCGCAGCCGCTGCAAAGCCGGGAAGTTGCGCGTCATCTGCATCAACCTTGCAATAGTCGGCAATGTCCGCCAGCCTCTCGCTTGTCAGCATGCCTTAGCCCTCCAGCGGCCAGTTGTTGACCGCCGGATGATAGATGTCGGCTGTGGCCGCCATCACCGCGCAGATGACCGCGGATGCGGAGTCGTGCTGGAACTTGACGCCCACATAGCGGCCGTCAGCGGCATTGGGCTTATAGCTCACACTTGCCAGCACCTTGGTCATCGCATCGCCGGACTCGAATACTTTTTCCGCCACCTTCTTCGCACCGGTGCCGTTTGCGTCATTGCCGGCATAAACGGCGACGGTCAGTTTTTTTCCGTTGGCAAGCGATGCCGCAGAGACGAGGAATGCAACCTCGCTCTTGCCCTTGGCATCGACAAAGCCGCTCGTCGTCTCCGTCGATGCCGCGACGCTTGCCGGTGCAGAAACGCAGCTCAGCTCGTACAGATCAGTCAGTCTCTTCATGGCTCATTCCCTCCTATCAGGTGCGATCCGCAAGACCGACAAACGGGCTGCGGGTCTTGGTGCTGTTGCGGATGGTCAGCGGCGTCGTGACCTTGGGAGCGCCGTTGCAGCGGAAAATCATGCGGAAGCAATTCTGCGCCGTCAGGAACTCGACGTGCACGCTCCAGTTTTGCTTGGCCGTGCCCTTAACGAGCAGGATGTATTGCAAAGGATCGATTAGCAGCACGTCGCCGGCCTTGCCGAGCGCCGAGCAGCTGTCCTCAAAGAGCACGGGCTTGTTAAGCACGCGCTGCGTGTCAAAGCCGCCCAGGCCACCCTCGGGGTTCCACAGGAACTTCGCCGCGTCGCCGCTCTTAAGCGCCAGATACGGCAGCTGCTCCTCAAGATCGGGATGCATCACCCACACCAGGCGCTCGCGGCCGCGCGGCATGCTGCGCGCCTGCATCTTGATCGCGTTGTCGCCCGTAAAGGTCGCGGCCGTCTGACCGGTTTCCTTGGCTACCTTGATAAGTGCGCCGGAGTTGAGGATGCCGAGCGGTTTGCCCACGCCGTCGCCGGAGATCACGCTGTCTACCAGCAGGCGATCCGCCGCCAGCGAAAATGCATTGCCGAAGAAGCCGGACAGAAACGATGCATCCTCCAGCATCTCGTCCGTGCAATAGGCAAAGCCCATCATCTTCTCGAGATCGAGTTTCATTTCGCGGAACTGCGGCTTGCTGGCTGCCACCGTCGCCGCCTCAGACGCCCAGTGCATCTGCACGCCGCCGAACACGCTCTTGGAAACGTCCGTCTCGTCGGCGTAGAGCCAGCGCATTGCATTCGCCGCGCTCGAGCAGGTGTAGCGATCCAGGCGGTTGAGCAGCTCGCTGTTCTGCACTGCGCTCTCAAGGATCTGCTCGGCGAAATCCGTCTGCAGCAGGAAGCCGCCGTCTGCGCCGGTACCGCCGTTAGTGCCGAGCGCGGCGTTGTTCACCTTGTCCAGGCGCTCGTCGCGCTTGCCCTTGCTCGCGGCATAGATGGCCTTCAGCTGCTCGCCGAGCGATGCGAACGGCTTTACCGCTTTTTTGTCCTCGGCCTTGCCCTTGCCGCTGTCGTGCAGCACACCGTCGTAGCCGCCGACAGGCTCGGCAGCGCCGGCCGCCGCCGCGTGCAGTTTTTCAAGGCGCTCGATATTTGCGTTGATCTTCTCCATCTCTGCACTCTTGGCGTCCACCTCGTCAAACTTGCCCTCAGTGACGAGCTTCTCCGCATCCGCGGCGAGCTGAGACTTCTGGGCTCTCAGCTCCGTGATCTTTTCCATGTAGTCCATTGCTTTTTGTCCTTTCGGTTAATAATTTGCAAGCGCACGGAGCTTTGCCCGGGCGCGTCTTGCCTTTTCTTCCGTCGCGGCGCGCTCGCGCTCCGCCGCAATATGTGCCTGGTATTCCTCGCGCATATGCGCCGTCAGCCGGATGCGGCCATCTGCCGCGGCAACAAATGCCGCCGGATCTCCGCCCAACCCTTCCAGCGCAACGATCTCGTCGATCAGGCCGTACTCTTTTGCTTCCGTCGGCGAGATCCACGTGTCGCGGTCCATCAGCTCGATCAGCTCGTCGCGCGGCTTTGTGCCGCCGCGCGCCTCATACATTTCGAGAATGCAGTCTCGCGCACTCAGCAGTCCCGCCGCCGCGCGGCTCATTTCGCGGTGGTCGCCCTCCGCGCTGCCGCTTGGGTTGTGATAGCACAGCAGGGCTCCCGGCTCGCAGCGGATCGTACGGCACGCGGAGATCGCCAGCGTCGCCGCGCTGGCCGCATGGCCCTGGATCAAAGCGGTCACATTGCCGCTGTACCGGCGCAGCATCGAGCGGATCTCGCCGCCCACTGCCATATCGCCGCCCGGCGAGTTGACCAGCACCGTCACATCGTCGCCGCCCGCATCGCGCAGGGCCTGCTCGATGTCCATCGGGGCCGTAATGTCGCGCCAGCCCCACCAGCGCAAAATGTCGGAGCTGTCATTGTCCCACAGCTCGCCTCGGATCGGGATATCAACCATTGTTTTCTCCTTCCAGCACGGACTCGAGCGAGCCCAGATTTTTTGTCACCAGGAACCGTTTACCCGCGCCGCCGGGGATCGCGTTACGCTCCTCCAGTGCGCGGCACTCGTCTGGGTTCATGATTGAGAACGAAATCATTTTTTCGTAGAATGCCGCGCGTGCCGCGTCATCTCCGCGCATCAGCGCCGCCACATTGCCTTTGAAATAAATGCCTTTCTCTCGCTGCCCCGGCAGCAGCGCCTTGTAGGTGTTTTCCTGTTCCCACTGCGTCACATACGGCACCAGCGTATCCGTCACAAACAGCAACCGCTGCTGCTGATTGCTGTTATATGCCTCCGATCCGCTCTGCAGCATCGCCTTCGGTATGCCGGAAAAGCGCGCGATCTCTTCCACCGAAAACGAGCGGCTTTCGATAAACTGCGAATCTTTCTGATTCAGCCCCAGCGGCGTGTACTTATATCCGCGATCCAAAACCGCCACGCGGAACGCATCGTCGCTCAGCGGAGTAAACTGCCGAAACTGCTCGCGAATTTTATCCTTGTATTCCGGCTCCAGATCTGCGTCGACCTCCACAATGCCGGAGATCATCGCGCCATTCTGATAAAACTTGCGGCCGTACTGCTGCGCTGCTCCTTCCGCGCTGATCGTCTCGCGCGCCATATCCAGCATGCCGCGTCCGCGGATGCCGTCGTAGCTCTCAAAGTAAAGGAAACTCAGCTCATATCCCGAAAACGTCCGTGTCACGCCGTCCACGTTGTATGTCCAAAAATACTGCTTCGTTTCCTGATCCTGCTGGATCGTGCAGCAGTCGGTCGGCAGCGGGATGCGCTCCACGATCTGGCCGCCCTCGCGTCGGTTCCACACCGCGCCAAATCCGTGCCAAAACGCATTGCTCATCAGTGTCCGCCCGCACATATAGGGCGTCATATTGTCATTGGGGCGCACCTTAAAAACCTGCTCCAGCTCCGGTAAGCTGACCGGCACACGCTCTTCTCCATTTTTGCGATAAATCGAAAAAGGGATCATGCCGAAGTCGTTGCACAAAATGCGGTGCGCCGCCGCAATCGGGCTTAATTTCTCTGCACCGCTGCGTCCGGCATCATATTCCGTGCCGGAGAAGAACAGGTTTCGAAATTTTTCCTGCATCTCATCCCACGAATGCACCGTGTACGCGGCTGCACGCGTCGTTGCCGCCTTGCTCAAAAACATTTCCTTACCTCCGTCTGCTTCTTGCGATCACCATCGCATAAGCCGTCAGGCAGACGCCCGCAGCTGCATAAGCCGCCGCGTCTCCGATCCATAAATACGCCGCGCGAACAAAGCACGCGCCGCCGCCAAGCAGCAGGAGATCGTCAATATAAAGCGAAATTGTCTGAAAAAAACGTTTCATAATGTCCAGCCCTCGCTCAGCTTGCGCGTATCAAAGTCCTCTGTCGTCCGCTTGATCATCCACACAGCCATCACAATAATGCTGGCAACCGTCGGGTCAATGCGTCCTCTCGATTTGTTCTTCAGCGGCTTAATGTTTCCGTTTCCGTCCTCATGGCATCGCACATTGCCAAACGTCCAGCGGAAACACGTGTTGTGCACATGCAGCAGCGTGTGCCGCTGCATCATGTCGTCGATCTCCTTCATCGCCGGACTCATGTTTTTCAAGTCCTGCGGGATCTCAATGACCTGGGCAATCGGGGCGAGCCGCTGCGTAATCGTGCGGCTCAAGAAAGGGTCGAAGCCGACCGCCCGTAGATCATACCGCTCGCTTGCCTCTCGTATGCGCTCCTCGATGTCGTTGTAATCGTTTACCTCGCCTGGGCACAATGTTAAAAAGCCCGCACGCTCCCAGTCCCGATAGGGAACATGATCGCGCCGCTCCGCTTCATCCACCGTGCCCTCCGGCCTCCAGATGCCATACGGCAGCAGTACCGCCACATCAAGCCCTGGCTGAGGTGGAAACAGCAGCACAAATGCCGTCAGGTCTCGGCTGGTCGACAGGTCGACGCCGCCGTAACACTTCATCCCTTCCAGCTTCTTGAGCCACTCGTCGCGTTCTTTCTTTTTGCTCGGCCCCCACTGCGTCTTGTCGTAGAGATTCAGCGAGATCCAACCAACAGTTTTTGTTGTGATCCATTGGTTCAGCCGCAGCCAGCGGAACAGACGCTCGCCCGCCTCGCTTTTCTTAGCGGCCATTGCTTCCATGCGGATATTGCGCAGGCTTAAATGCTCACCAAGCGACGGATTGCACAATTTCCACAGGTTTTCATCCCAAATGTCAAGGTTTGCCAGGTCGTCCGGATCGTCGCCAAACATGGCCGTAAGTCCGTAAAGGATCGGCAGCCAGTTTTCCTCGTCGCGTGCAAGCAGTGCTTCCTCGGCGTTTGCAAGGTCTTCCTCCGCTGCATGCCGGAGCGAAAGGATCTTGCGCACGTCGCCGCCCTCTGCCTGCACGCAGCGCAGCAGTCGCGCATCGCGGATTGCCACCGCGCGCTCATGGATTTCCCAGCCGATGGAGTTGCGGTCTGGATCGTCGCCGGCTGTGGTCAGCACGATCCACGCCGGCTGCCGCCTGGACGCGCCGGCCGCGCCGGTCATAACGTCCCACAGCTCGCGGTTAGGCTGGGCATGAAGCTCGTCGAAAATCACGCAGCTCGGCTTGTAGCCGTGCTTGCTGTATGCCTCGGCAGATAACACCTGCATCACACCGATCGTGACCCATTTGCGCCCGCCGTTTCCTGTCTTCATGCTCTGCCGGTATTCAATGCGTTTCCGGCTTTCCGTGATTTTGAGTTCTCCGCGGGCGATCATCTTAGCCGTCCACGGCGCACTCGTCGCCATAAAGACCGCCGCATTGTATACGATGGATGCATTGTCTTTATCCGCCGCGCAGATATAGACTTCTGCATTGAGCTCGCCGTCGCCGAACAAATGATAAAGTCCCAGCGCCGCTGCCAGCTCGCTTTTCCCGTTTTTCTTTGGAATCTCTAAATAGAGATACCAGTATTTTCTCAGCCAGTTTTCCTCCGTGCCCAATTCGGACACCTGCCGGCCGTAGAATTCCCCCATCGCTTCCTTCTGCCAGGGATAGAGCTTAAAGCGCTCGCCCGTGCCGGTCGTCGGCAGTCTCTCAACAAAATCGCAGACAAACTGTGCCGCGCCCCGGTCAAACCGTTCAGCCATTGCCTGCGCGGCTCACTGCCGCTTCCTGACGCTTCCGCAGGATCTGAGAGAATTCATCCTCGCCGTCGTTCGGTGCAAATGCCGCAGCCGGCAGGGAAGAAGGAAGCACCAACCTGCACCGGCTCGAAACGGTAAGGCCCATGTCATTGGCGCAGTTGCGCGCCTGCTTAAAATAACGATCCTGCACACGTCCCCAGCTTTCCGCGGCCTCAAGGTCGCGCCCGCGTCCGGGAACCGGCTCCAGCGCCCGCTGCACCTCTGCCGTGGCGCTGATATACTCGTGATGTGCGATCAGGTAGCGGCCCAGATTGTCAGCATCGAGGTCGGTGTAAAGTCCGACGTCAAGCAGTTGACGCCCCAGCGCGCGGAACTCCTTGTGCAGCGGCTTTGGCAGCCACTTGGGCGGCTTGGCCCGCTGCGGAGGCGGCACAACGACTTCGCGGTCGCGCCGCGCATCCTCTTCGGCTTTCGTCATGTGCTTGCGCCCCTTGGCCACAACCAAATCGGTCGGCTGTCTCGCTCCCGCCATTGCTCCGCTCCTTTCTGCGTTGCCGCTGAATAAATCGTTTCATGTCCCGCTTAAGATACGGGCTCGCCGTACCGGCAATAATCGATTCCGCCTCAACAATCGTCATTTTCCGAGTGCTGCGATCATTTCACGTTCACGTTCGCTGAGGTCCCATATCAGTTTCCCATCCAAGGACAAGCGCCCCCCCTCCACGGACTTCGCGCGTTTTAATGCCTCAGCAGCTGCTTCTTGAGCCGCTTCCGACTCTGCCACAAGTTTTTCAGAGGTCGCGCGCTCAGAGAGGAGAAAGCCTCCGCCATAAATTGCTTGTTTCAGCTTTCGCTGTGCATCCAAAGCACGAATAAATAATGCATCGGATGCGCAGAACTGCAGAGCCTTTCTGCGGCCCGTTTTTACAATAGTCGCTGGGGAAATTACATTTTCGGGATAGACATATCCGGGTAATTCTTTCGCCGCTTCATGACGGTTGCTGTCATCAACCTGCTTAATCTTGGAATAAAGCTCGGGTGATGTTTCGATTTTCCACTTGCCCAGGTTTGTCACAAATGACGTCAGCACGACCGCGTCATTTTCGTAAGTTACATTCGCGCCGATTGGCAAGTAATTACATGATCCCGCTGCAATAGAAAAAAGCGTCAGCGCCGGTGCAAACAGAAAGAACCGAACGCCGTGCTCCATGTAAAACCGGCAGATCTTTGAAAGAATCGAAAACGGCGGATTGTCGATCACCACGCATCCGTCTGGATAGGTCTCACGCTCATAGTCGCCGCCTGGATAAAATGGTCGAATGATCGGTGCGTCTTGCAAACCGTAGTGCTCCACCGCCCAGTCGCGGATCGTCTCGTAGATGTTCTGCGGCGTATAGCAATCGTCGGTGGTGAGCTTTGGCTTGAACTTCTCCACAAAGGCATCGTATTCCTCGGAGCTTTCTCCTTCGGTTTCGCCCCAGAAATGATCAGCCTTTGAATCCGGCTTTGACCGCTCGTATGCGCTGACAGGGATCGTCTCGATCTCATCCATAACAAAACCGGTCAACTCGGCGTCAAAGCCAAAACTCTGCAGCTCCTGCATTTCAAACTTGAGCCGTGCCGCGTCCCACTCGCCAGCCTCAGCCAGCCGGTTATCAGCAATGATGTACGCGCGCCGCTGCGCCTCGGTAAGATCGCTCACCAGCACATACGGCACCTCGCTCATGCCCTCGGCCCTCGCCGCCTCGACGCGCCCGTGTCCGGCGATCAAGTTGTTATCCTCGTCGATCAGCACGGGAGAGACAAATCCAAACTCGCGCAGGCTTTTACGTAGCTGCTCGATCTGCTCCGGCCCGTGAATTTTTGCATTATTCTCATACGGCTTGAGCTCGTCAATGCGAACCATCGGCAGCCCCTTCGCTGCCACGCGCACCGGCTCAGCCGCCGTATATGTTTTAGCCCTGTCTCTGAAAA
>ERZ1023977.26-NODE-26-length-18660-cov-8.550013_pt1 | contig 18660 bp, 29 predicted proteins | sample MGYA00380433_ERZ1023977 | MGnify/ENA primary metagenome ERZ1023977 (study PRJEB33179, sample SAMN07449059) | human gut metagenome | biome: Human-gut; feature: Human associated habitat; material: Faeces | host: Homo sapiens | place: India:Kasaragod | collected...
GGCTTAAGGAATGTATAGCAACCATGCTTCATAAAGTGAAGTGCTGGCTGTCTGAAATAGTCCATATTCTCAAGTATATGTGGGTTGGCAAGGTCTACTATAATTTTTCCCTGTTCATCCCTTGGTCTATCCTTGGCATATTTCCTTGCAGGAGATATAAGCCTCTTTATCAAAGGTACACTATTCATAGTTTCCAGTAATTCCTCCTTGACCTCCTCAGGTAAAGACCCAAGGAGTTCATCAGTCAAGGGGGTCTGGTACTCATTCATTACAACAGCTGGGGTATTCTCCATAGATTCCATCTTCAAGAATTGTTCTATCTTTATTATTCAAGGACTTAGTATCGAAGAGTGCCTTAAATAGGTCTGTAAGGAAGCCCATCTCAAAGTCCTTTATGACAAGTTCTTCATAGTCAGTAGGAATTTTAACTGTGAGTTTCTTAGTAAAAAATCTGTACTTGTTGCTTCCCTTTACTACCCACAGAGTATATTCAAGTACCTTATATGTCTTGAATGTAGGGGCGGGAGTTATAGATTTATGAAGCACAAAGTGTTCTATAGCCTTTGCACACTTCTCATCATTATATCTTCTGCTCTCCACATACTTATTTAATGATTCAATTACGTCTTCAAGTATCATATTACAAGTCTTCATACATTGCCTTTTCCTGTGTACCTCTTACCTTGTTGCTTTGTGCAATCTCCTTGGCAATAGCTGCCTCAGCCTCATTAAGGTCTTTTACAAGAGAAGGAATCTGCTTGATAGTAGCTGTAATGGTATTGAGGGTATATATAGGCTTACGCTTGTCATCAACTGCACCAAGGTCAATCTCTCTTAATAGAGTCCTAAGTTTATCTACTGCTACTCTTGTATCCTCAAGAAGTAGTGCAGATGCAGGCTTGAAGGTTTTATAAAACTCCATTGCCTCAAGTACAAGATTATCAGGTTCCCAGTCACTAGGGAGACCTTCTCCTTCCTTAATGGAAGTCTTTCTGCTTTCCTCATCTATAATGTACTGATAGTCACTTCTTGGGTCAGCCATAAAGTAGATGAAGCCCAACTCTGATATAGCTCTGTTCTTACTGGTACTCTTATCTCTAGTCCATATCTTCTTGAAAGGAGCAAGTGCCAGTGCTTCCTCAGAAATAGTTATTTTATATCCTTCATATCTGAATAGTTTCATATCTAAATAGTTTCATATAAAAAAATAGCCTGTATGAAACTTAATCCATACAGGCTTATATTATTAAATAATGATTGAAGGAGGTTGTACAAGACTGGATTGCTTGGGTCCCTCAACTTCCTCATATTCCTCTATGATAAATTGAATGTCCCTATCCTGAAGAAGCATATAGTTCTTACCATCCATCTCTACAATGTCAAACCTGTATTCAAGGATTGGGTTGCCCCCCTCAATATCAGTCTTTATTGAATTGTCCTTATGTTTTCTTACTGCAAATCTTGTTGCATCTATACATACCAAGTCACCTACCTTGATGCCTCTAACTGAATCTCCTACTGCAACTACCTTCTGGTATTCCTTTACAGTGCCTTTCTGCTTTGTTGAATCAATCAAACCTCCTTTGGTAACACCATCCACCTCATAGAGGTCCATGGTAGTTATAAGGGCGGTGAACATTGGCTTTATTTTCTTTACTTTAATCACGTTTTCTCCCTTAAATTTTTTATGTATCTATATCTTTCCTTTACCCTTTTAACTCTATCATAAGTACATGATAGCTTGCCAAGAGAAGGTATATTGAAATTTGTTCTTAGTTTCTGGAACTCCTCCTCTGATATATCATCTTTGAGAGGAAATGCCTGAATAGTGTTTCTTATTGACCTCCAATAAGATTTATACACTTTATCCACCACTCTAAATGGCAAGTTCAGTTCTTTAGATACTTGAGTTACAAGGCTGTTATAATCCATCAGTTGAGTTCAAAGTTAAGAAGTAATCTGAAAGAACCCTGTTCCTCTGTAAGATTAGGTATGAATCTTGGATTGATTCTGCCATCAAGGATGACCTTGTTCTTTCTGAGTTTGCCCATTATTACTTGAAAGTGAGGGAGAGAGATATTACATTCCTCTCTCACCACTTTCTTTGTGTCTTCACTCATCACAACCTTATCGAGGATAACTTCATCCTGTATGACTTTGCTAAGCTCATATCTCCTCTTGAGTAATGAGGAGGCTACTTGCATCTCTCTGTCAGTGAGGTTATGAAAAGGTCTAAGGAACTCAAACCAAAACCTAAAGAAACTTGTGCTTATTGAAGTGGGGATTCTAATCACATTGTTCATCTTCCCCATCATATCCTTTACTCTTTTTTTGTCTCTTCTTCTACAGATGCAGGAGGAGTCATGAGTTCCTCAATCTCCTTTGCGCATTTTTCGACAAAGCCAGGACTGAACATAGTAGCAGAAAGGGTAGGAGCTACTTCAACTACTTTAAAGCAATAGTCAAGCCTCTTGAACATGTTGAACATATTAGCTTCTTGAAGTCTAGCACTCAATTGCTGTACCTGAGTGCTTAGATTGCCTGCAATCTGTTCAAGCTGTTCATAAGTAAATCTTGTTGGCTGTTCAGCCACGTCCTTTTTCTCTTCCATTTTATCCTCTTCCATTTTATTTTATATTGTAGTTTTTATCTAAAAATCTAAACCCATGTCTCTCAATATAGAGCTTCTCCCACTCTTCTATGCTTGTTGAATAGATGTCAGCTGAGCCACAATCATCACAGTAAAGTAGGTCAGGAAGACCTGCATCCCTTATTTTGAGGGACAGACAATGCTTACAGTAGAAGACTGGTTCTTCATTATAGTCATTGTGCGATTCTGTCTTTACTTCTGAGTTGCCCATATATTACCTTTCTAAGTTCATTAAAGGGCCTTGTATTCTTTTTTGAAGTCCTATTGTTGAAAGGTCTCTTTGGGTAGATAAACCCATAGTTTGAGATATGACCTCTTCTCCAAGCCCTCTTGACTGATTTGAACTTTGATACTGCCTCGAATCTAAGCAGCATAAGTTCTTTTATTTTCTCTTCCTTATTCTCTCCCATATTGTTCAGTAGTAGTAAACCATTATATAACCTTCTTTCGAGGGAAGAATTGAGACAACATCCTCCCTAGGTATCTTGCAGTCATTAACAAGGTCAACTAACTCTCTGATAGTCTGTGCTTCAGCAGCAGTCATTATCTTGCCATTATTAACCATAACTTCTCCCATATATTTTTAAATTTAGTTGCGGGAGGGAGATTCGAACTCCCGACCTTCAGCTTATGAGGCTGACTAGCTACCGCTGCTAACATCCCACAGAATAGAGCAGATAATGAGAATCGAACTCACATCTCTAGTTTGGAAGACTAGAGCACTAACCATTGTGCTATATCTGCATTTAGTTGAGCTTCCTAGAGGACTCGAACCCCTGACATACTGAGTACAAAACAGTAGTTCTACCAACTGAACTAAGGAAGCATCTCTTAGTTTGATAATGCAAAGTTAAGTAAAATATTTAAAACTACCAAATAATTTGATGATTATTTTTAAGATGAATGCAAATAAAAGTGAAGAGAAGGAAAGATAACTAATAATACCTCTTCATAGTACCCCATGTAGGACTCGAACCTACACACCATGTGGCATATGCTCCTAAGGCATACGTGTCTACCATTCCACCAATGGGGCATAAAGCTCACTAAAGTGAGCTGTATTCTTTCCTGGCATCAAAACTAGGACATGCTTTGTTTGCAAATTCCCTATGCCCATGTATTGTGGCATTGGGGTACTTGACCCTTAATTCTTTAAGCAGCTTTACTAGAGCAGCTTTCTGAGCAGCAGTCCTTGTGTCTTTGGGAGTCTTGCCATCAGAAGCACATCCTCCAATGTAACACACTCCTATAGAGTGTGAGTTATGACCTGTACAATGGGCACCAATCTTTGATTCATCTCTACCCTTATTTATGGAACCATCTCTATATATTACATAATGGTAACCTATGTCAGAGAATCCTCTTGCCAAGTGCCACTTCTTTATATCAGCCACTGTAAAGTCTTTACCTTCAGCAGTAGCACTACAATGTACAATAATCTCATTGATATACCTGCTATTAGTAACTCCCAGTTTATCCCATGTACTAGGACCAACTACTCCATCAGCAGTAAGACCATTCTTCTTCTGGAAATCCTTAACTACCTCTTCAGTTATAGGACCAAAGATGCCATCAGCTATAAGGTTTAACTTACTCTGTAGAGTCTTTACTTCATTACCTCTACTACCTAATTTTAATATAGTCATATCATAAAATTTAGTGGAAACTCAAGGAATCGAACCTCAGCCTCAAGAGCTTCAATCTTGCGTGACAAACCAACTACACCAAGTTTCCATATTTTAATAGTGGGAGCAAGAGGACTCGAACCTATGAACTCTAATGAGGGCTGATTTACAGTCAGCTGCAATTGCCACTATGCGATGCTCCCATATCATTTAATCTAATAAGGTAAAAGAAGAGGAACTATCCTTAAGGAGCAGGAATGAATACATCTCCTGTACACCTTATGGAATAGTTCTTAGCAGCCACTCTGAAATAAGCTTTAGCTGCTTTCTTAATAAAACTAAGTACTCTCATAACACTTTATTAATTTGGAGTTAAAAATGTTATGTCTTCCTACTAGGACTCGAACCCTCTTCTTCTCATCCACAGTGAGACACTTTACCTATAAGCTAACAACACAGTTGGGATAGTAGGACTTGAACCTACGGTCCTCTGAATATCAGTCAGATGCTTTGACCATCTAAGCTATATCCCAGTATGGCAAAGGTGGCAGGACTTGAACCTACAACCTGTAGTTTTGGAGACTACTGCTCTACCATTGAGCTACACCAATGTATGCTACCTTTAACCATTCCCTGTAGCTAGGATGAATAATACGACATTCAAAAGGACTAAACTTACATTATATTTCACAAAGCCTTTAAGTTACGTTGAGTCTTACACTAGTACTATTCTCTTTATTATGCTGGGATAGAGAGAATCGAACTCTCACCAAGAGATTAACAGTCTCACGCTCGACCTTCGAGCTATATCCCAAAATGGGCAGTTTCTTTAGCCTCTAACTACCGAAAAGAGGGACTAACAATGGTCATACATTTTATGAAAACAAGAAAAACAAAGTGGACTAACTGGGACTTGAACCCAGGACTCCTGCTTGCAAGGCAGGTGTTATAGCCAGCTTAACTAAAAGCCCATTTAGTATAGTAGAAAGGACTCGAACCTTCAACATCTAGGTCCCAAACCTAGGACTCTGCCAATTGAGCTACTACTATATGTAAATTTACTCTCCAAGTTTCTTATATAGACCACAGCAACAGTGGTCTAGTACTCTGTAATTAGAACATGGACAGTGCTTGTCCTCAGAATCATTCTGACAGGGACATAATCCATTGTTCTGTTCAACTCTCTTAAGTATTGAGTTGACTACTTTATCATTAGGGTTGAGTACCCACCCTTCTTTTCTTAGAATTGTTATCATAGAGGAAGCCTGAGGACTCGAACCCCACCCACTTTCACATGAGCATTCAGTTTTCAAGACTGCTTCTATCCCTGATAGATTAAACTTCCAGTCGGCTCCTCTGAGCCTTTGTCACATAACCAGCAGCCCATGGGGGAATTGAACCCCTTCCCTCACATTGACAGTGTGATATGCAAAACCATTACACTTCATGAGCTATATATGTAATGCCTATGGGACTTGAACCCATAATCTTCACCTTGAAAGAGTGACGAGTTGACCAATTACTCTAAGGCATCATGCACCCTACTTGCACCTTCTCAGGCTGGGCAGGTTAATGAATTCTTCGTTACTTTGCATCAAAATTTAGACTATTACAAACAACTTTGTACTCCCTAAAGGAATCGAACCTTTATTCATAGTTTAGAAGACTATTGCATTATCCTTTATACTAAGGGAGCATTTGTTGCCACTAGAGGGGTTGAACCTCTAAACTCAGTGCCAAAAACTGATGTGTTACCATTACACCAAGTGGCAGTGATATATGAATTATGGTGCAAAGGTAAGTAAAATTTTTGACATATGCAAATCTTTACTGAATTATTTTTCCTTAATATCTTTAGCTTGTTCTATATTAAGAACTTTTTGGTCCAGTAAGTGTTTAGTACATCTTGCCAACCATTCTACAAGTGGCTCATCATCGGAACATGACAGGTACTGACCTTCTGCCAATATTGCATGAAACAGTTCATGTAATAGACATATTTCCAATTCCTGTCTTGGTATAGGATGACCTTCCCTATCCAATACGCTAATCTTTATTGTCTTAAGATTGGAATCAGTCTCTCCCATAGTAGTTCTATTAGGATTTTCTGTCTCAATACCATTGACATAAAGTATCTTATAGGGAGTGTTAAATATCTTTATTGTTCTGTTTTTATACTTCATAGTTATCTTGATTCCTAGCTAACATAACAACCTGTTTAAGTAAGAATATAAAGAGACCTAGAGCAATTCACCAATTAAGCTCTCCGGTATAGTATTAAGATAGCATTGAAGGCGTTTATATATTATTAGTTCTTCTCTTAGTTATCTCGAGCTCCAATTACCTCTGCCCTACTTATGGTATCCTTTACTTTCCCATGTTGGCTTGGAGACTTCTCAACTATCTTAACCTCTTCAACTCTAATAGGTTGGTTATGTCTGCTAGTACTTGTTATGTCCTAGTGGGAGCAAAGGTAATAAAAATATTTGATATATGCAAGAGGCTAAGGAAAAATTTTAATTTTTTTTTAAAAATTTTGTATATTGGTATGAGGTGAGTATACACCAACCACACCCTCCCCATCACTTAGCCTAAGGGGATGTTACCCCCGTAGGTCATTTATGTCTAACCAAATAACCAACAATCATGGAATCAAACAAAAATCTTGAGTTCATCGACACTCTAACAGTCGAGCAATTTAAAGCTGAGAAGCACGTAGACAAAATCTCAGTAAAAAAGAATCCTAAAACAGGAAAGCTATTCTTCACCTTCGGTGCGAAGGCTGGAGCAGTAGCAGCCAAAGGAATACCAACTCACCCAATGGTCAGTTATGTGAAGGGTGAGCCTACTCCAGAAAACCCTACAGGAAGATTCTATCTCCTGCATGAGGAAGGACAGGGCGGTGCACCTGTTGTAGCAGAGTTCTAATGGGGGACAGACAAAAGTCTGCTTCCCCTTTTTATCCTCTAAACATTAATAATGTTTGAACATTAATAGTAGTCTATTATGTGTCTTACACTTGAAAGGTATTGATGTTGATTAGTGGATAAAGAATGTTCTGTTACTTGATACACATATAAGAAAGATAGTATGAGATAGGATAGTATATCCTTTCTCTACTATCTCTCTTTTTTCTGTAATCCTTTGAATATTAGTAATATGGATGCTTTATTATTCATCATTGTGATGTTACTGAGTTGGGTATTATCAATCCTCCTATGTAAATGGCTCTCTGATGGAGACACTTTCAATAGCTAATATAGACTTTAAATAACTAAATTTACTTTTTATATGAACAAGAAATATAGAGTATATGATACAACAGGAGCACATCTTAGAACCTTTGACTCCTGGAAAACTGCTTATTCCTTCTGTCTTGCAATGGGCAGAAGAGATTGGAGAATAGAATAATATCAATATCACCCGATTCGTCTAATGAGAGGACACAGCTTTGACTGAAATATAGGTTCAATTCCTATATCGGGAACAATTTTAAAGCTCTTTCAGTCTGCTTTAGTGTGGAGATTGTATTTCATTATGACTAGTATTGAATATCCGAACTTTATTATCAGAACTGTAAATTCTAACATTACTATTGATAACTTTTACAAACAAGACTATAATGTGTATTCTATAGATAATAAGTACATGTTTACAATTTATCGCACATTTGTAAGTAAGTCCATTGCAGAGAGACTTTGTAGTGGTAATCCAAAAGAGTGTATTGCCGCCATTAAGTCTTATCTTAAGGAGGTAAAATATTATATAGATAATATGAATAACACTATTTCATCACAGATTCCTACACTTGAAAATCTTAATAACTGTGATGAATTGAGGGACTTTATGATGTCTCATTTTGATGACCCATTGAATGGTACATCCTGCTTTCAGGGTAGTATAGTAGAATTTAATGGTTATGCTGTACCTAAAGAAGGAGAAGTTATCCCTGTAGGTAATGCAAACTTCACAGTAGGCACTGTTAATGAGGTAACTAACACCTTTGTACTCACACTAGGTAAGTTTACTGATGAAGCTTATGGTGTAGAGCTTCCTGCTTATGTAAGAGAAGAACTCATTGCTACCTTGAAAGGTGAATGGTAAATTAACTAGTAGTGTAGAGTGTAGAATTTATACTCTACACTACTTTAGTGAATAACTTTAAAATAAAAAGAGAATTATGGAAAAAATTGAGAAAGGAACTATTATAGAAGTTAATCTTCCTAACATAGAAAAACCTATTAAGGCTGTAGTACTTGATATTATACCAACTTCCACATATGAAGGAGATTTTAGTAATACTACTTACTATACATATATTCTATATGCACAGAAAAAGCTCTTTAAAATGTCTAATGAGTGTCGATATGGAATGGGTGAATCTTATACAGAAGAAGGTGAACCAATTTCAGAAATGTTTGAACATTGGTCTAATTTTACTTATGATGGTATTATCGTAGATTACTGTGAGATACCTGAAATGCCATTAGACCTTTAAAGATTAGGGTGAGAAGATATTAGTCTTCTTGCCTTTATTCTAGTTCCTTTCTTTAACAACATAAAAAACTCAATAACTTCCCAAGATGTTGAGGGCACCAGTTTCTTTAGATGCTAACTATCAGCCAAGTTAGTTAAATGCAGGCCACTAACAGCAGTGCAGTCTATAGTTTTAGGTGTAAAATACAAATAACAAGCAAACACAAATGACACAGCAAGAACAAGTTGTTGAAGGACTTTCCCACTTCAACAACTTAAGCTTCACAAAGAAGCAATGGGAGATAATATTAAGAGGATGTGGTTGTCCTAAATCAGCTCATTTCTGGACTGCATTCAAGCAGAATAGCCTTATTAAGCATAAAAGAATATACACTCTTATTGATATGGATATTCACAGTTATGCTATTATTCTTGACCAATATTTGACCGTAAACAGAGAATGTGTCAAAAAGTCTTATAATAAGACTAAGGCGAGAAAGCAGGTACAACAAAGAGAACAATCATTAAAAGGCACAACCTTTTATATAATCGGGGGTGTCTTAACAACAGAAAAACCCGATAGTTTTTAAAAAGGTAAGAAATATAACCGCGTGGCATACTTCACATAGTCTGTGAAGATAATGTGAAGTTTTTATCGCCCCCATAGTTCAAGGGATAGAACAAGAGTTTCCTAAACTCTAGATGATGGTTCGAGTCCATCTGAGGGTACAAACAATTTAAAACTTAAAACAATTAACAATGAAAACTAGATTTAAATTAACATTGAAGGCCATCTTGTTTTGGTACACAGCAATGACTCTTGTACTAACAATAGCTAGTATAGACAGCATTGTAGAGGATGGCTTCGGTCATCTTGTTGCTATACTTATTGTTAACATAGGACTGATAATCCTATGTAAACTGAACATAAAGCAAGATGATATTCCTATTATTACAGGAACAAAGTGGATAGTCAACAAGCTATCCAAATAATAAGTCTTTAGGGCCTATAGCTCAAGTGGTTAGAGCAGCACACTCATAATGTGAAGGTTTAGAGTTCAAATCTCTATAGGCCCACTTAATCAATAATAAATATTATGAATGAACAAATAGTATATGGCAGTCATAATACAATGACATATTTGCCGATTAAAAACTGGTGGATGTTTCCAGGACTTCTTATTGCAAGATGTCAAAACCATAATATTGAAGAACAGTTTTTACACGGAGCTAGAGTATTTGATTTGCGCATTTATTTCAACGTCAAATCAAAACAGTGGGAATTTGCCCATGGATTGATTAATTTTAAGTCATGCGTTGACATACATAAAATAGTTCGCAATATACGCGATTTTACATACTTTACCAAAGATGATATGTATGTAAGAATTATACTTGAAAAATGGAACTCTGAATCAGAATGTAGACAATTCGCTAAAATGTGTAAAACTTTTGAAATATGTTATCCAAAACTCAAATTCATTGGTGGCAACCGTAAAGGAGACTGGAAGAAACTGTACACATTTAAAACTGATGTTCCAGATAATCTAAATAATCAATGGGTAAGTTCTATGGCAGAAGATGCTCGACGGTATGAGAAAGTGTTCCCATTCTTGTATGCTCTTAGGATGAATAAGAAGAACAGGCTTAGAATGAAAGAGAAGTTAAATCTATTTGACTTTGTGTAAGCGTAACAATATGAAACACTTTAGAATTAAAGCCAGCAAGAAATACTTATATGATGATTATAAATATTATCCGCAATATAGGAAGAATATATTATGTCAGTATCGGTATTTAAAAATAGAAGATGTTCGTGGTCTAGATTTACATACTCTAAACAAACCATTTAATTATTCGTGGAATACTGATAGTGAGAACAGAGTATTCTTAGAATCTTTAAAAGATGCTAAAACTGTCTGTGAGTTATATAACAAATTTTTAAAAGACTGTCAAGACCCTTTAAATAAATACACATACCTGAACATATAGAAATAATGTGACATAAAAGTTTATTTAACTCTAATAAAAATTTAAAAGACAATGAAACGAGCAGAAAAAATTATCAACTGTAGTAAATATTGGTTCAGTGAAGACCAAAAGAGTCGTACAGCAGTAGTAATGTTAGTAGACAAGAAAGAGGGCAACATGTGGAGTTGTTCTGAGGGGACAACACGCGGAATAAGTCATCTCATCTATTCTCTAATGGCTGAAAATAAAGAACTCGGTCACGACATATATACGGCTGCTTGCCTTTATGCACATGAACATATTACAGCAGGGGAGCGCGACATAATAAATGCAATTACGTCCACAATCATTAAAGCACGCAAAAAACCGAAAGGAGGTGAGAGATGAAATATAGATTAACAGAGCAATAGTAGAAGTGGCCGTGAATATGCGAGAATAGTTAAATATGTAGAATCTATTAAATCAGAAATCGATAAGTAATGAAAAAGTATATAATTAAGTATGCAAATGGAAGTAATCAGTATGCTATGAAAGCTGAGCACAATTCACGCAAAGAAGCAACAGAAACATTGATGAATTACATTTGCAATCATAAACCTATTAATGGCTATCATCCATCATCATTTGACTTTACTCTTAAAGAAGTAGATGTTAAAGATGTAAATGAAGTCATTACAGGCTTCGAGAGTGCAAGAAAAGCACTTGGATTAAAACCCAATACAGATTATGAAATCTCTGAAAGAATTCCTAAGTTCATAAGTGTTGCCCAACTTGTTAATGACATCAATCCAAAGCATATCAAGGCACTAATTGCTCTAAACGAACTGTTTACCATCGTAGAGGCTTGGAACAAGGAAGATGAGTTTGTTCCTGATTTTAGCGACACATACCAATACAAGTATTATCCTCGGTTCAAGTATGACGAGGATACTGCAAGGTTCGTGTATGTGACTACAGACTCTGCTTGTAACTGGTCTGCACATCTTGGCTCTCGGATTTGTTTCAAAACATCTAAACGTGCAGAACAATTTGGTAAACAATTTGAAGACCTTTATAATAAGGTTTTCTTGTAACTAATATGAAATATTAGAGATAATTTTAATTAAGGGCATCCATAACTCAATGGACAGAGTAACAGTCTTCTAAACTGTAAGTTGTGAGTTCGAATCTCACTGGATGCACTTTATTTGCCTCTATGATGGAATTGGTAGACATGAGGGACTTAAACTCCCTTGGCTATTGTAGCTGTGTGGGTTCAAATCCCACTGGAGGTACTAATCATTTAAACTAAAAATAATAATGAAATGACAACAAGAAGAAGATGGACTAAAGAGGAAGAAACAATTCTGGTCCAAGCCATTCAGGCTAATCCTCTTAATATCAAGGAAGCCTGTAGACAAGCCTCATATAAAATCAATAGAACTATGGGAGCATGTCTATACCACTGGTATTATATACTAACTTCTACTGATAACAATGCAGGTGCAAGCTTTTTAACAGTAGGTCCCAAAGGCATTGTTAGAAACAGAAAAAATAAAGGTACAATAGAGAAGAAAAGAATCAGTATTTGGCATAGAATTAAAAAATTCCTAAATATATGAGAAAGTCAACTGAAAAGCAACGGTCCGCAGTAAAGTACTGTGAACTATGGTTATATATTGAGTTTGATGGAGATATTAATAACTTCAATGATTGTTCACTCTTTTTAAGTATATATCTCGAAGAGGCTAAACAGACTGAGATGGAACTTAAATGCGAGTTTGAAGCATATATTTGGGAATAAAATATGAAACTTGTTTATGGAATACTTTGATTGTACTAGAGAATGTAAGTATTGTGTAGCTAAACTCTGTGAAAAAAGAGGTAACTATATCAAAGGAGAAGCTACTAATACATTACATAATTAACTCTCATAAAATATAAATAATATGGAAACAAAAGAAATTAAAATACAAGTACCAGAAGGTTGTGAAATTGATAAAGAAAACTCAACATTTGAGCTTATTAGATTCAAACCTATAAAAAAGTTTATTACATATGAAGATGTATGTAATAAAATATTTAAAAATGGTTCGGTCTGTTTTACGAGCAGTTGCGGAGATGTATATTGTGGTATAATTGAAAACTGTACACGAAATGACAAAAACAATGCTACTACTAAAAAACAACTTGAAAGATTATTAGCACTAAATCAACTTTTTAATATTGCTGAATATTACAATAGATTACGTCCTGTAACTTCCGTTGTTTATATAATTATGTACAATAAAATAGACAAGACATACTATGTTAGTATGTCATTTATTATGTCGAATTTATGTGGTATAAAAGTCCTTTTTAGTAGAGAAGAAGATGCTCAAGCAGTAATAGATAACCCTAACTTTAGAGAAATCCTTGATACTATTTATGAATTTAAATAATTATTTTGAAGAAATATATGGAAAAAAGAAATGTAACTGTTACTCTTGATAAGGCTAGAGAGTGGTTCAACAGTGGAAATGAGCCTCTCAAAGAGATTGCACTTCAAGCCTTCAACAAAGATGAGTTAGTATACAACTTTAAGAACATTAAAACATTCAAAGATGCCTGTGAAGCTCTTAATTACGATTATATTGCTGCAAACACTACCGCCAGAAATATAGCTGTATTTAGCAGAGCTTCTGCTGCTATGTTTAAGTTGAACATCATTAAAAAAGCACTTAACCTAGAACAAGGTTTATATCTTACAAAAGGTTCTTCTGTTTGGTATCCTGACAATCAATTTGCAACTGAAGATTGTACTCGTTATAGTAGTATGATTAAAGCAAATAGATTGGGGATAATAGGTAAAATCAAGAATAAAGGAATTTTATATAACGTTTTTGGTGGTTCTACTTCTTTTAGTATTTTTGATGGCGTAGGTGACTTTGATTGTAGGGATGGAGTAGGCTGTGCTACTAGCCATGCTGGATTCTTAGGCTGTGCATCTAGAGATATTGCAGCACATTTTGGAAAATACTTTGGTATGCTTATTACTGAGGCCAAATATGGTGACTTAGAAGATTTTGTAATTATAACTTATTAAATTAAAGAACTATGACAATTAATTTCACAAAGGAACACTTTGATAAGATGTGTTCATTGCTCCTTATTATGTTACTTGATAACAATACAGTACATACTAAGCTTGGCACACCTATCAATGTAGTTGAGTTACTTCATGGTACTACAATAAATTCTCTTAATAATATCAGGCTTGCTTTGTCTAATAGGATTAAACAACTTGAAAGTCAAGATGAGTGGGTTGCAAGTAGCTCTACTGCAAAGCAGTTAGACACTGCTAAAGAATATAAAGAACTTGTAAACCTTGTAATAGGTTATAAGAGATACAAAATGGAAGTTGCAGAAAATGCTCAAAAGAAAGCTGAACTTATAGCTAAGCTTAAAGAACTTAAAGAATCTCAGAAAACTCCTGAGGATAAGATTAAGGAGCTTGAAGCAGAGCTTTCAGCAATGAGTGAAACTGAAACTTTCTAGTAGTATAAGGAAGACATATATAGTTCAAAGATAAAAAGAATATCCTAACTACGTTACTTACAAAAATAAAATAAAACATTAACAAATGGTACAGGTAAAGTTAAATAAAAGTAACGATAATCCTTTTTATGGATTAAAAAATTGCCTTAAACTCTTTCAGAGTGTAGGCAACACGATTGATACAGCATTACTTGATGCTTGTTGGTCAGAAGTTCGATGGAATAAGGAGCATAAGCAAATGTTTTTTAGTTTACTTTTCTCAATTGGTGATATTACAGCTAGACAACATAATATCTTTAAGGGTATTAAGAAGGATAGTGGCGGCAATGCCAATAGAGAAGGTTTTCAAGTAGTCCTTGAGTGGATGTGGAAGAAACATCAAGCTCAGTTTGTGAAGTTCCTTGAAGTAGGTTTGTTCAATGAATATACTTGCTTTGACTTGCTGTTTAGAAATAGAGTACAGACCAAGGGTTCTAGAGTTATCAGAATACACAATCTCTTTGCTGAAGCAAAATACAGAGAGGTTATTGCAAACTATCTTTATAAGGTTATCAATGGTAATAATCCTTTCAATAAAACTCTTGTTGCTAAATTCTTGACACTTCCTAGAGTAAGCAAAAGAAGTGGTCATAGCAAGATGCTTCCTGAAACTAAAAAGGTAATGGAAGATAAGGTTAAGTTACTCATAATGCTCTCAGAATTTATGGGTTGGGAGTATGAAGTAAATGAGGGCTATGCTAACTTCAAGGGCTACAGAAAATGGAGAAAGGATTATAATGGTGACCTTGAGTCAGTACTGTTCTCTACAGGTAAAATCAATGAGTTTGACGAACAATCATTTATTGATTGGTTTGACAAACTTCCTTCACAGGCAAGATTTAGAGTTAAGAACAGAATCCTTTACAGTAAAATTAAAGATACTGAAGAAGCTAAATATTCTAAGTTCCAGCCTTGGCTTGCTGAATGGGAGAAATACAAGGAATCTAAACAAGCTGAACAAAGAGTTCTAGAAGAAAAGGTTAGACAGGGACAGGCTACAGAGGAAGATAAAATTAAGCTAAAAAAAGTTGCAAAGCAAGCTAAAGTTACTGTAGGAGCAACTAACTTCAAAGAGTTATATAATGACATCTGTTATGATAATGTAGATAAACTAAAGCTTGAAACATTCATGACTAAGGTTAATCTTCCTTATAATAGTCTTGTGATTATAGATGATTCAGGCTCTATGCACGGTAGACCCTTCAACTTTGCTACATTCTTAGCTTCTGTATGTCTATGTAAGAATCCAGATGATGATGGTAGAAACTTACTTGGTTTCTTCAATAGTAGAAGTCACTGGCATACTTGTATAGACAGAAAGAATAACTCTGTAAACTCTTTCATCAGAAGTGAAACAGTAAAAACTAAGCAAACTCCCTTTGTTGACCCTAAGAAGAGTTTCTACGAGAACTATCAATCTATCAAGAGCTTCTGTAAGGCAGTATTCCAAGGTGGTTGTACTTACATCAGTAACATACCTGATGATTTGCACAAAGAGTGTCAGAATAACCCTCAGATACTTGATGCTCTAAAGAACTATCCTGTATGGACTATCATCAGCGATGGTGAGTGGAACTCATTAAAGTCTCCTGAGGCTTCAATGAATGCCTTTATGATGAAGTGTCAAAGATACTTTGGATTTAAGCCATATATTGTAGCTATTGATGTAGATGGTGGTTGGGGTTTCAATAGTGCTTCTATCGACAGATTTGAAGGTATTGAGAACATGATTTATATCCCTGCTAATGTAGCACAGATTGAACAGTTCTTAACTAACTTCAAAGATATGGATATTATGGATGTCTATACTCCTTTACAATCATTATTTAGGAGTAATAGATATGATATAGTAAGAGAAAACGTGCTTTAATAGTTCAAAAGCCAATGATACTTACAACATTTTTATAGCTCATTTAAAAGTTAATATCAATGCTATTAAGTATCAATAAAGGTATAGGAGGAGTGATACCTCCTATACTTACTAAGGCCTATCATGAATTCTTATTAGTGCACATATTAAGAGTTCCAAAAGCTGTGCAATCTCATACTGACCTAGGTAGGTATGAGATGAAGAGGTCAGTAAAAAGTGGGTTCGAATCCCTATGATAGGCGCAATAAAACTTGTTAAATTATTGTCCAATTGAAGAATTGGAATGAAGTCACTTACAATACTAATAACATTAGCTCATTTGGTTAGAGCATTGAACTGGTAATTCAAGGGTAGTTAGTTCGATTCTAACATGTACATAAATAGTGACTATGCAAGGGGAAGTAGCTAAAACGGATATAGTATCTAATGGTACTTACAATATCATATAAATAAGCAATAATCTTTTAAATTATTCAATGTAGGTTCGACTCCTACCTTCCCCACTTTTTGGCACTTACAATAATAATTCTGCGTTTCGTCTACTTGGATAGGACAATTGTAATTTGGGTACAATTAGAGATGGTTCAATCCCATCAGTGCATAAAAAGTAGTGCCAATTTCATAAGGCAGTCGTCTAGTGGTTAGGACATAGGTTAATAAATATATAGTATCTAAAGATACTTACAATACTATATTATATTAATAAAATTGGTCCCTATAACAGAAGTTCGATTCTTCTCTGCCTTACTTCAGCTACTTACAATATTATTACTTCATAGGTTCGAATCCTATATTATTCGCCATGAATGATTAGCATAGTGGTTAATGCAATACACTGTCAATGTATCACTTAAGTAGCTATTTTTAGAAAACATTTATTCACCTTATATTAATTTTATGACAGAATTAAAAGTAAGTCTGAGCTTACTTATACCAGGTGCAGGTATGCTCAGCTCGCAGGAGTGCGATAAAAACCCCAAAAAGAACTACAATGAAGACAAGATGCTTATCAGACTTACTAAAGGAAAAGGTAAACATCAGAAGGAGAGGGAGAAATCTCTGATTATCCGTACTAGAAAGCAGAAGTTGGCCATTCAGAAGCTTAACATCTGTGAAGAAGCATATAAATATATGCTCTTGACTCCTACTTCTGTCAAACTCTCTAGACCTACAAAAAGAAACAAGGATGGAGATGTGATAGAGAGAGTCTGGGACACTATGTCAGTACATGAGAGGTTGAAGAAGCACTTTGACCTATTAGCACATGACTTTCATGCTGTATCTTACAGCTATGAAATCCTTGATGATTAAGCTATGATGGGTCAAGTAAGAGAATTTCCGCTTGACTCCTCTTCTTAACATACATAGTTATGAATATAATACTTTTAATACTTATATTCTTCCTTTGTGTTGTATTTCCATTGTGGAGATGGTACCAACCAGAAATAGAAGTTGTAGTACTTATTGACCACTACAGAGTGTATCTATGGTACAACAAGTGGAATGGTGCAAACTACGAAGGAAGAGTATACAAATACTTATTTGAAATATAAGCTATGAAAAGAATAATAATTATCACAGTATGGTTTATAGTCACTATAATCCTATTTACATGGGCTTGTGGTATGTTGACCAAACCAAGTACAATTGCCAATATAGTTGGTATTATTGCAGTAGTTCTATACTCTCTGCTGTCCGTCAAAACAGAATGTTTCACATCAATAAGTTTAACTAATAAAAAAATCAAATGAGAACAGTTAAAAAATTCTTGTTAATGTTTGTAGCCTGTATGGCTATAGTAGGTATGAGTTCTTGCGAGAAAATAGATGCAGGGCACGAAGGCATTCTTGTCAACCTCTATGGTGATGACAAGGGTGTAGGTGATGTATCTATGTGTACTGGCATGGTATGGTACAATCCATTCACCCAGTCAGTGTATGAGTATCCTACCTTTGTGCAGACTGTTGACTATGAACCCTTCACCATTAATGCAAAAGATGGTTCTGAGTTCACTGTTGACCCTACTGTATCACTGAAGATTATAGATGGTAAGTCTCCTCTTGTATTCAAGAAGTACAGGAAGAAACTGGATGAAATAGTCCATGGAACCCTCTATAACTATGTGAAAGATGCCTTCAGAATCCAGCTCAACAACTTTACTACTGACTACATTGTAAGTAATAGGGACTCTATTGAGAATGCTATTGAGAAGTATCTAACTACAGCTTTGTTAAGAGAAAACTTCCAGCTTGAACAACTTACTTCTGGTCTCAAATACCCTGCGACTATTGTAAAGGCTGTAAATGCTAAAAATGAGAAGATTCAACAGGCTCAAGCAGCTGAGAATGAAGTAAAAGTTGCAGAGGCAAAAGCCAAGTCTCTTATTGTGGCAGCACAGGCAGAAGCAGAAGCTAACAGACTGAAACAACAGGCTCTTACTCCTCAGATTCTTGAGAAGATGTGGATTGAGAAGTGGGATGGTAAATTGCCTGTCTATGGTCAAGTACCTACAC